>Ga0247610_10002091_pt1 | contig 23638 bp, 34 predicted proteins | sample 174DNAGHGhighgp2_FD_193483 | JGI IMG/M metagenome (GOLD analysis project Ga0247610, IMG submission 193483) | Sheep rumen microbial communities from Palmerston North, Manawatu-Wanganui, New Zealand - 1742 DNA GHGhigh gp2 | ecosystem: Host-associated > Mammals > Digestive system > Stomach > Rumen...
TATAAATAACAAAAAAGCTCTATAATTTGCTTACAAAGCCAATTATAGAGCAGTTCAATTCTGGTGGAGGTGAGGAGAGTCGAACTCCTGTCCACGTACCCTTCCACATAAACTTCTCCGAGTGCAGTTTATTTGATAAAAGTTCCCTTAAATAGTCTCAAATAAACAAACACTATTTAAAGTAGTTATTTAAAATACCCCCTGATGCAAATAACTTACATCAGATTCGTTTCCTGCTATTTGACACTTTATCCTAAACCGCAGGATTTTTAGGTAAAGCGCGCTGCAACTTAGGCAGCGTATGCTAATTCATTATCAGCGTTTATTTTAATTTATGCCTTTTATAGTGGCCAGGCATCTCCACTACTCGCTATTCATGCTTCTAGATAAATGTCGAAACCAAAATACACCCCCATGTATTTATAGACAATACTAATTATACACTAATTTAGCGCAAAAAACAACTTTCTTTACTTTAGCTAATTGATTTTTTTCAATAATTTTCATATAATATTACCTATGAAAGTAGTTTATATAATTATATATCTACTTTATTTTCCTTTTAAAAAAGGAGCAATTACTATGAAAAAAATTATTTTTAAAGGCTGTGGAACAGCAATCATTACACCATTTACAGAAACTGGTGTTAATTTCGAAGAGTTCGGAAAAATTATTGAAGAGCAAATCGAAAACAAAATCGATGCTATCATAGTATGTGGAACTACTGGAGAAGCATCTACAATGACTGAAGAAGAAAGAAAAGAAACCATTACTTATGCTTTAGAAAAAGCAAATGGTCGAGTACCAATTATAGCTGGTACTGGTGGAAATTGTACAAAAAATGTTATCTCATTTACAAAATGGGCAGAATCTATTGGAGTTGATGGAGCATTAATAGTTACTCCATACTACAATAAAACAACTCAAGATGGATTAGTTGCTCACTATACAGCAATTGCAAAAGAAACATCTCTTCCAATAATTATGTACTCTGTACCAGGAAGAACTGGTGTTAATATTGCACCTGAAACATGCAAGAAATTGTCTGAGTTAGATAATATCGTTGCAATAAAAGAAGCTAGTGGAAACTTATCTCAAATTGCAGAAATTAAAAATCTATGCGGTGACAATTTGGAAGTATATTCAGGAAATGATGATCAAATCACTCCTATTCTTTCTGTCGGTGGTATTGGAGTAATATCTGTACTTTCTAATATAGCACCACTTTATACCCATAATATCGTTACTGACTTTTTAAATGGAGATACCCAAAAAGCAATAGATGCTCAACTTAAAGCAATTCCTTTAATTAAAGCATTATTCTGTGAAGTAAATCCTATTCCCGTAAAAGCAGCAATGAATATGTTAGGATATAATGTAGGAATACCAAGATTACCACTAATTGAAATGAGTGATAAAGGAAAAGAAAGAATGAAAACAGCCCTTAAAGAATTTGGGCTATAAAAAAACACTTTAATGAAAACTTTAGAAAGGCACAATATAATGAACCAAATCGACATTGGAAATGGCCAAATTTATAAAGATAAAACTCAAGAATATCTTGATGATGAAATAAATAGAATAAATGAAACGATAATTAATAAGATAGAAAATATCTCTAATGTAAATAGAAACTATTATAGCAATAAAAATAATGAACCTGATCGTTACTCTGAAGAAAAAGAATATAAAGCTTTTGAAAATGATCTGAACAATGCTATTAACTACTATGGACAATTAGAAAAAAGAGGTTATTATAATTCTTTAATTAGCAGTGAGCCCAATATAAAGGAATACATCTCAATAGTTCATGACATATTATCTAATGAAGATGTTATTAGATTAAAAGATTATGAACAGCATAAAAATTGTAACAGGTATAATCATTGTCTAAGCGTCTCATTTATTACATATGTAGTGACTAAAAAAGCTAATCTAGATTACAAATCAGCAGCTAGAGGCGCAATGCTTCATGATTTATACTTTTACGATTGGCATGAACCAGATCCTACTCACAGATTACATGGTTTCACCCATCCAAAAGTTGCTTTAGATAATGCAATTAAATTATTCAATCTAAACGATATAGAAAAAGATATTATTGTTAAACATATGTGGCCACTTACAATAAAATTTCCTTCATACACAGAAAGCTACATAGTAACTTTAGTTGATAAATATTGTGCTGCTCATGAAGTAATACGAGCTTTTATGAAAAAATTCAACAAAATTAGGAGATAATTATGATAAAAATATTAATAAATGGATGTAACGGAAAAATGGGTCAAGTTCTAGCCCATGAAATAGAAATAACACCCGATGTTGAAACTGTTTGTGGTGTTGATAGAATAGATACTGGTGATAATAGATTTCCAGTATTTACAGATGTAAATCAGATAGATATCCCCGTTGATGTTATTATTGATTTTTCTGTACCACAGGCTACATTCAACATTCTAGATTTTGCAAAAGAGAAGCAAATACCTATAGTTATTGCTACTACAGGATTCTCTGATGAAGAATTAGAAAGAATCAAAGATTATTCTAATCACATTCCTGTATTTAGATCTGCAAATATGAGTTATACAATTAATCTTATGAAAAAATTGTTAGTCGAATTAACGCAAAAATTACCTGATTCTGATATAGAAATAGTAGAGACGCATCACAATAGAAAAGTTGATGCCCCTTCAGGAACTGCATTAATGCTTGCAGATGCTATTAATGAAGCAAAAGATAATTCAATGAATTATGAGTATAATAGACACGCAAAACGCGAAAAAAGATCAAAAAACGAAATTGGTATTCATTCAATTCGTGGTGGAAATGAATCTGGAAAACACACAGTTATCTTTTTCGGTGATAATGAATCATTGGAAATTAGTCATAATGTTTTATCAAGAGCTGTATTTGCAAGTGGAGCTGTTAAAGCAGCTTGCTATATAATTCATAAAGATCCCGGTTTATATAATATGGACGATATGTGCTAAATAAAAAGAGGAAAACTAAGTTTTCCTCTTTTTTTATCTATAAAAAACTTTAATCATCATTTCACATAATGGATATTTAAGATTTCTAATACTATCAATAGTTTTATCAATATCATAAGCAACATTTAATTCTTTTACTTCTACGCTACCTGCTTCATCAATATCAATAATAACTGAACAAGCAGCATCCGTATTTTTAGGACAACCAACGCTTCCAGGATTAATATAATACTTATTATCTTTATTAACTATATTTTGCTTATGGGTGTGCCCATATAGATAAATATCAGCATTAACATCATCATATAGTTCTTCAAATTCTTCAGCATTTGCCATCTTAATAAAATTTTTGTACTTTCCATCAGGTTTTAAAGGATAGTGTGAAATATATATTTTCTTCCCACATACTTCTATTAGTTTTGAATCTGGAATAGTTCTTATAAAATTTATAGATTCTATAGAAAGCTGTTTATGATTCCATGAATGTAATCTAATTTCCTCTTCTGGAATTTTATCAATTTCCTCCTTAGAATCACTATTATGTTTGTATTCAGGAATTCCTTTTAGTAAATAACCTTCATGATTTCCTATAACATATCCTATTATAGACTCTTTCTTTTCAATTAGTTTTTTCATAACCTCTTCTGGAAAAGGTCCTATTCCAATTGAATCTCCTAGTACAATAATCTTATCTACATTGTTATTATCAAATTCTTTTAAAATCTCATTTAACGCATCAATATTACTATGAATATCTGAAATAACTCCTATTTTCATTTATACCCTTTACTCTAATCCATTTTTATCAACATTTGATTTGATTGATCTAATTTTATCTGTTATTTTTTGTTTATTTGTTTTCTCATTCATTTCATTCTTTGTAGCAAATGCGACTAATATAGCACCAAGAGCTAGTATGTATAGTGGCTTTGGTATTGCTGACCAGAATGATCTTGTAAGTCCAATTCCATTAAATACAATTGCAGCAATTGAGATCATAAATATAGCACCATAACCTCTTGCATAACTTATCATAATTATTGCAATTAAATATAATGAGAAAATAATTCCATCAATAAATGATGTATAATTAAATGCTAAATACAAATATATAAATCCAAAAATCATATATTCTACTGTATCCCCATCTAATCCCTTAATATATTTCCTTAAGATGAATCTCTCGTAGAACATTACTAATGTTACTAAACCAATTGCTCTAATTGATATTAGTTCTGTCTTAATTACATCTTCTACAAAATTACTATACATTACACCTACTGATATATAACAGCATGTCTTTAATAAATCTTTTCCAATTCCATCATCTACAAAGTAGCTTGTAAACATTGCCCATGCTAGCATTATCAAACAATTAATATAGATGTTTCCGATACTATCAAAACAAATCATAATTATTATTGCAGTAAATAAAGTATCGAAAGTAACTTTTCTTTCTTTAACTGTCACTATTGTTAATAAGAATATTGAAGCTAGTTCTATAATAAGTTTAAATGAATTATTTGCACTTGAACTGTGAATAATTCCTATTAAAGCAAGTTCAGGTATAATTCTTATTAATGGATTTTCTTCATTTCTTACATTTTCGAAGATTAAATATCCGGCTAGTATAAAGTTAAGCACTAATCCTATTTCTTTGTTATTTACGCATCCTAATGCGAATGTAAGGGTAGAACTAACCATTATGAATGGTAGTGATAATGAATCTTTGATTCCCTTAACATTATATTCTGCAAAAGCAACAATAAAGCAAGCAATAACTGGAACTAGATCTAATACATCCTCTTCTGCTCCAACTAAAACCATTATTCTTCTCAAAGCTGCTGTTCCAGCAATATATGATAAGTACTTAAATACATTTAATTTTCTATATCTTATAGCAGCATAAATATAATATGCTAGAATCAATAGATTATATATAAGTTTTTCCTCACCACTAATTGTATCTGCAAAAACAACAACCATATATGTTATTACTAACATAAAGTTTGTAACTACAATTGTGCCAAGTTTTAAACTTTCAAATCTCTCATCTTTTAAGATTTGTCTTACAATTACTTCTCCAACTATTAGTATTACAGCTGCTGAAATAAAGTATGCTGATACTGCAGCTTTATATTGATATAGTATTGGTTGAACAATAAAATATATATTAATTGGTATAAGGAATCCACATACATCTTTTATTGTTTTTGATCCAGTTAAGTAAGCTATACCTAATAAAACTATTTCAATTACACCAAACATACAAGTAATATAACCATTAAACTGTGGAATTGAATCTATATATAGACATCCTGTAGTAATAATAGCAAATAATAATGAAGCTTTTTTATTCTCGCTCTTACGAAGTACTGTGTTCCCAGCAACATAAGCAAACAAAGTATAAAACATAAGTAATATAGATTTAACCGTGGTATCTAGGTCAGACATTTCTCTCTTTATAAACAAACAACCTACTAGATACAAAACTCCATTTAATATATAAACATATGCTAACTGGTCATTAACAAGTGCATACAACATTCCATATAAGACTATTAATAATATTAATGATGCATATGTAAATATTGTTATATTAACTAATGTAAATACTGTAAAACATGTTCCTAAAAATGCTATCAGTTGAACAATATTTTTTAATTCTATTACTTTTTCTTCTCTATTATAGAAACCATAAATAATAAGTAAAATATCATATGCTAATATTCCAAAAGTTATAAGGTCTATCCTTGTTTCTATTATTGTAGTAAATAGTATTACCGCAGCAATTTGTGCTAAAATGCTACCATAAAATAGAATCTTGTCTTGTTTGATTCTATAATAATATAAATATATTATAGCTGTCATTGCTGTTGATAGAGTTAGGTAGATAGCAGCTCCATCGCCATAAATTGATAAATATGGCCCAAGTAATCCAAATATTGAAATAGATACCAAACATATTGGAATGTAGGCCATTCCTATATAGAAAAATGTTTTGCTTGTTTTATCTAAATCATATTTTTCTTTTGCTAGTTTACTTCCACCTAAGAATACAACAGAAAGCATTACTATTATTGCAGTCTTAATAATATCTGGAATTGCTCCCCATGTACTTAATAAAAATGCTATTGCTGCTAATACAATTAATATAGCACCAGTAACAAGTATTGTAGTATTCTTTTTACTACGTTCTTCTGCTTCAAGTTTAATTCTCTCTTGTCTTAATCTCTCGGCTTTAACTTCAGGATCTTCTTCTGTAACTTTAGAAACTTGAGGTTCAGAAATTGAATTTGTTTTTTGTGTTGCTTCATCATTTTTATATACGTTTGCATTTGTTGTAGCAGTCGTAGAAGTATTTCTGTTTGAACTTATTGAAGCATGAACATTAAATCTTTTCTCTAAAGCTTCAATTATAGCTTTATGTTCTCTTAGTTCTTTTTTTAGTCTTTTATTCTCATTTTCTAGATTGCTTTTTTTATTATAAAGAACAAAAATAATGATAATGCAAATAACAAGTACTAATCCCATTAAATCTCTTTGCTCCTCTCTTAAATATTATTTCTTTCTTCTTAAAATCCATCCTTCTTCAACTTTTGTTGGTATTTTAAGAATAACTTTTTGTTCGGCTTTTCCAGGATTTACTGTAGGTATTTCTTCATTTGTGTCAGCATCCCATAATTTGTCAATTGTAAATGCTACTGGTTCGATCTTTCCAGGAACTAATAATTCTAATGTATCTCCTACAGAAAGTTTATTTCTAATTTCTATTAATACTTTATCATCTACTTCTTTAATAACTTTTCCACCAAATTCATAATTAGCGTTATACTGTTTTCCTTGATAATCTTGGAAATCCTTGTTATTTCTATCATTGAAATAAAAAGTTGTTAATCCTCTGGTTTTTGTTTTTTCTAATTCTTCTAAGAATTTTTCTGGATTATATTCTTTTGGATTAGCGTAATATGAATCAATTGCAGCTCTATACGCATTAATTACAGTAGCTAAATAATATTCTGTCTTAAGTCTTCCTTCAATTTTTAAACTATTAACTCCCATTTCAATTATTTCTGGAATTTCTCTTACTAAGCATAAATCTTTTGATGAAAAAATATAAGTACCTTTTTCATCAGTTTCAACAGGCATTAAATTTCCTGGGTTATTAGTTTCTTCTACATAAACATTATATGCCCATCTACAACTTTGAGCACAATCTCCTAAATTACCATTTCTACCTGCTAAGAATTCACTTAAGAAACATCTTCCAGAATATGCGAAACAAATAGCTCCATGTCCAAATATTTCTATATCTAAGTCTTCTGGTTTATGAGCTATAATCTCTCTTATTTGTTCTTTGTTTAATTCTCTACCAAGTATTATTCTCTTTGCTCCGTTTCTTTTCCAGAAATTACATGTATGGTAACTTACTGTGTTCGCTTGTGTACTAATATGTATTTCTACATCAGGAGCATATTCTCTAATCATATCAACAACGCCACCATCAGCAACAATTATTGCATCTGCCTTTAATCTATTTAATTCTTGGCATTGTCTTTTTATCTCTTCATATGTTTCATCCCAAGCATAAATATTTATTGCAACATGAACTCTTTTGCCAATACTATGAGCATAATTAATTGTTCTTTCTAAATCATCACTTTTAAGTTCAGATCTTGAACGAAGTGATAATTCTGGAGTTCCGCAATAAACTGCATCAGCTCCGTACATAAAAGCTACTTTAGCCTTTTCAAATGAACCCGCTGGTGCTAGTAACTCAATCTTTTTATCCATTTCTATCTCCTTAAATTTTCATGTTGAAATTCTTTTTTTACAAAAAATATTATATCACACAGACTATTTCTATTCAATAAAATAAGTGTTTGAAATAATAAAAAAAGCCTTTATTTATATAAATAAGGCTCCTTTTATTCTATGTATTTTTGAATGTGCTTAAAGCACTAATTCTATACTAAAACTAAAATTGCTTGTTCAGCATTGTCACCACGTCTTGGTTCCATTTTTAATATTCTAGTATATCCACCTACTCTACCTTCGTATTTTGGTGCAATCTCATTAAATAATTTATCAACAACGTCAACACCTTCAACTTTGTTAACTTTTGTCATTATTTTTCTTCTAGCATTTAATCTTGAAGGTTGATCTTTTTGTCTTTTTTCTGTCTTTTCTTCTTTAACTACTCTTAAATAGCTGTTTCCGTTCTTGCTTGTTACTTTCTCAGTAACTTTTTTACCATTGCTATCTAATTTTGCTTTTTTAACTTTAACTTCAACTTCGTCAAAGTTTTTATGTTCTTTAACAGCAAGTGCAATAACACTATCAACTATAGCTTTAACTTCTTTAGCTCTAGCTTCAGTTGTAACAAGTTTACCATTTAGTATTAAATCTGTTGTTTGTGTTCTAAGCATTGCTAATCTTTGATCTGTTGGTTTTCCAAGTTTTCTTGTTCCTGCCACTTTGTTTTCCACCTTTCTTAATAAATCTTTATATTATTTAGTCTTCATCTGATTTAAAGTTTAATCCTAAAGCAATTAATTTGTTTGTTACTTCATCTAATGATTTTTTACCAAGATTTCTAACTTTCATCATCTCATCTTGAGTCTTATTTGTTAAATCTTCAACTGTAGAGATACTTGCTCTCTTTAAGCAGTTATATGATCTAACTGAAAGTTCTAATTCTTCAATTGGCATTTCTAATACTTTCTCTTTTTGAGTTTCTTCTTTCTCTATCATAACTTGTGTATTCTTTGCAGTTTCTGATAAATCAATGAATAACTCTAAGTGACCAGTCATAACTTTTGCAGCTAAACTTAAAGCTTCGAATGGTTTTAAACTTCCATCTGTCCATACTTCGATAGTTAGTTTATCATAATCAACCATTTGTCCAACTCTAGTATTTTCAACTGTATAGTTAACTTTTTTAACTGGAGTGAAAATTGAATCTATAGGTAAAACATCTATAGAACTATTTTCTTTTTTGTTCTTCTCTGCTACGTTGTATCCTCTTCCTCTATTTACTGTCATTTCCATGTGTAAATCACAGTTCTCTGAAGTTGTAGCAATATGAAGCTCTGGATTTAATATTTCAATTGTTCCATCTGTAACGATATCAGCAGCTGTAACTTCGCCAGCACCTTTATGATCTATTCTGATTATTTTTTCGTCATTATCATGTACTCTAATTCTTACACTTTTTAAATTAACGATTAACTCAGGAACATCTTCTACAACACCTGGTATTGTAGAGAATTCATGTACTACGCCGTCTATTTTAACACTTGTTATCGCAGCTCCTGGTAAAGATGATAATAAGATTCTTCTTAATGAGTTTCCTATTGTCATTCCGTATCCACGCTCTAATGGTTCACATATGAATTTTGCATAATTCCTCTTATCGTCTGCCTCTACACATTCGATGTTTGGTTTTTCAAATTCAATCATTCTTACCTCCTAATAGGTTCTACAACCTTTTAAAAAATTTTAATCTATTTTTGCGTACGTATCCTAAGTATTATTAATTATTACTTGTTGTATAACTCAACAATTAAGTGTTCTTCAACTGGTACATCTATTTCTTCTCTGTTAACTGGTCTTAAAACTTTAGCACTTAATTTTTTAGCGTCAAATTCTAACCATTCTGGTACTACTGAACCTTTTTCAACAGCAGCTTTAATTACTGGATTATTTTTCTTATTCTCTAAAACAGAAACAACATCACCTGGTTTTACTAAATAAGAAGCTATATCAACTTTCTTACCATTTACTGCAAAGTTACCATGTGTTACAAGTTGTCTTGCTTGAGGTCTTGTACTAGCAAATCCTAATCTATAAACTACGTTATCTAATCTGCTTTCAAGAATTCTTAGTAACTCATGACCTGTGATACCTTTTTTTCTTGAAGCCATTTCAAAGTAATTTCTGAATTGTTTTTCTAATACACCATATACAAATTTTGTTTTTTGTTTTTCTCTTAATTGAAGTCCATATTCACTAACTTTTCTACGACTATTTTTATTTACTTTTTTGCTTTTTTTGCTATAGCCAAGATATGTTGGATCAATGTCAAGACTTCTACATCTTTTTAATATAGGGCCACTACTTCTAGCCATATCTTACACCTCTTTCTTAAAAATTCTATTTATTATTATCAATTAAACTCTTCTTCTTTTTGGTGGTCTGCAACCATTGTGAGGAATTGGAGTAACATCTTTAATCATTGTTATCTCTAATCCTGCTGTTTGTAATGATCTAATTGCAGCTTCACGTCCTGCACCTGGTCCTTTAACATATACATCAACAGTTTTTAAACCATGTTCCATAGCAGCTTTTGCAGCTGTTTCTGCAGCTTGTCCTGCAGCAAATGGTGTGCTTTTTCTTGAACCTTTGAATCCAAGTTCACCAGCACTTGCCCAAGAAATTACGTTTCCTTGAGTATCTGTAATAGAAACTATTGTATTATTAAAACTTGAATGAATATGAGCTGAACCAACACTAATGTTTTTTCTTTCTCTTCTTCTTAATCCTGTTTTCTTAACACCACTACTAGCTTTTGCCATTTGGTATTTACCTCCTACTATTATTTATTATCTCAATTATTTTTTGCTTTTGCTTACTAATTTTCTTGGACCTTTTCTTGTTCTAGCGTTAGTTTTTGTTCTTTGTCCTCTAACAGGTAATCCTCTTCTATGTCTGATTCCTCTGTAGCATCCAATTTCTGTAAGTCTTTTAATATTTAAAGCTACTTCTCTTCTAAGATCACCTTCAACTTTGTATCCGTCCATAGCTTTTCTAATACTTGTAACGTCATCGTCTGTTAAATCTTTTACTCTAGTATCTGGATTTACTCCAGCATCTTTTAGGATTTTTTGTGCAGATGATAAACCAATACCATATACATATGTTAATCCTATTTCTACTCTTTTTTCTCTAGGTAAATCAACTCCTGCTATACGAGCCATATACTTAGCACCTCCATAAATTTTTCTATTTATTTAAAGTTTTTATCAAATAATCATCAGATTCTGAAATGTACTATAGGGCTGTACAATCAACTCTATAGTAAAAACCTTTATATTTTTGACATATATATAAACACAAATATGAATATCAGTTTCCTGACAGCCGCTACATACTTGTGTTAATATCTAAAATTAATAATTTTATTATCCTTGTCTTTGTTTGTGTTTTGGATTTTCACAAATTACTCTAACAACACCTTTTCTTTTGATGATTTTGCATTTTTCGCAAATCTTTTTAACTGATGGTCTTACTTTCATTTTATTCCCTCCTAAAAAATAATATATCGGTATAGTTTAAATTCTGTTTTGGTTTACGTACACACCCAAACCTTACAAAACGAATCTAACCTATTTTTTAGCATTTTTTATTTTGCTCTCCAAGTAATTCTTCCTTTAGATAGATCATATGGTGATAACTCAAGTTTTACCTTATCACCTGGTAATATTTTAATATAATTCATTCTTAGTTTTCCTGAAATATGAGCTAATACTTGATGCCCATTTTCTAGTTCAACTTTAAAAGTTGTATTAGGTAATGTTTCTACAACAACACCTTCTACTTCTAAAACATCATCCTTTGCCAATCTAACTTCCTCCTTACTTAGAAACGCAAATAAGCCTTAAAAGGCGCAATTATTCCGTTTTTTCTTGCTTTTACGAGCAATAATCTAGAATATTATACACGAAAATTATAGTAATGTCAACACTTTTGGCTCATTTTCTGTAATTAAAATTGTATTTTCATAGTGTGCAGATAAGCTTCCATCTTGAGTTGCTATTGTCCATCCGTCATCTAGTTCCCAAATCTCTTGTCGTCCAGCCATTACCATAGGTTCTATGCATATTGTCATACCTGCTTGTAATCTAGGTCCTTTTCCTGCTTTTCCTATATTTGGAACTCCTGGATCTTCATGCATCTCTTTTCCAATTCCATGTCCTTGAAACTCTCTTACTAAGTTAAATCCATGACTTCTAACATAAGTTTCAATTGCATTAGAAATATCACCAACTCTATTGCCTTCTTTAGCAAATTTAAGGCCTTCAAAAAAAGCTTGTTTTGTAACAGCAACTAATTCTTTTGCTTCATCAGAACAATTTCCTATAAGATATGTTCTTGCGGCATCTCCATTATATCCATTCTTTAATACTACTGTATCTACTGAAACAACATCTCCATCTTTGATAATAACATTCTTTGATGGAATTCCATGTATAATAACGTCGTTTACAGAAACACATAAACTTCCTGGAAAATCTGGTACACCTCTTACTCCGCTTGGATAACCTTTTTCTGCAGGAATTCCTCCATGTTCACGAATGAATACCTCAGCTAAATGATCTAGTTCCCAAGTTGACATACCAGGTTTGATAATGCTCTCTATGTAATCATAAGTTTGAGCTGTAAGCTTACAAGCTTCTTTCATTAATTCAATTTCTCTTTTTGATTTGATTGTTATCATTTTATTATCCCTTCTATTTTCTATCCACATCATGTCATAAATAAAATATGTATTTGTCTATTTATTTTTTAAATAATTTATAACTTCCTCAGCAACTGTGTCTTTCATTCTATTTGCACTTTCGCTAAGTAAAGTAGAATATAATGCACCTGTTTTCTTATAGTAATCTGCAAGTGGTGCTGTTTCTTTATAATATACTTCTAATCTATTTTTAGCTCTTTCTAAAGTATCATCATCTCTTTGAACAAGTTCTGCTCCACAATTATCACAAACTCCCTCAACCATTGATGGATGAAGTACTGTATTAAATACTGCTTTACATTTTGGGCATACTCTTCTATTAACGATTCTTTGAAGAAGTTCATCTTCTTTAGATTCTAAGTTAATTACTATATCAATTTTAGATTTTTTCTCTTTTAAGATCTCATCAAGCTTTTCTGCTTGAGCAACTGTTCTTGGGAAACCATCTAAAATGCATCCGTTTTTCACATCATCTTGAGCTAATCTATCTGTAACCATAGCTACAGTGATATCATCTGGAACTAGAAGTCCTTTATCCATATATTCTTTTGCTTTTTGTCCAAGTTCTGTGTTTTCTGAGATATTCATTCTAAAAATATCACCTGTTGATATTGATGGAATATCATATTCTCCTTTTAGAATTTCTGCAACACTTCCTTTTCCAGAAGCTGGTGCTCCTAACATTATTATTACCATAATGTCCCTCCTTAATATATTTTATACTAATCAAATACAATTTTTTAAAACGGTATTTGATTAATTTAAAATTTATAAGCACATATAGGTGGCCTTTAATTGGGCCACCTATATTATGCTTAAAATTTATTATTTCTCTAAGAATCCTTTATAATGTCTCATTACTAATTGTGATTCTAATTGTTGAACAGTCTCAAGTGCAACACCAACTACGATTAATATTGATGTACCACCAAATGAGATGTTTAAGTTTGAAAATCTAAGCAACATAGGTAAAATTGCTATAATTGCTAAATATATACCACCAAACAATGTTAACTTTGTTAATATTGATGATAAATAATCAGTTGTTGGTTTACCAGCTCTAATACCTGGTACGAAACCACCATTTTGTTTTATATTTGTAGCTACTTCTGCAGGATTGAATGTTGCATATGTGTAGAAATATGTAAATCCTACGATTAACAACAAGTATACTATTGCATTAGCTAATGAATAACCCCAAGGAACTTGAGATGATGATGTAGCCATTGAGAAATAGTATAATCCTGATAAGAATCCGCCTGCTCCAATTTTATCTGATGCAAAGATTTGAATCATCATTGCTGGGAAAGTCATGAATGATGATGCAAAGATTATTGGCATAACTCCAGCCATTGCTAATTTAAGTGGGATATGTGTGTTTTGTCCACCATACATTTTTCTTCCAACTACTTTCTTAGCGTATTGTACTGGAACTCTTCTTTCTGCCTCTTGTACAAAAACAACAGCGGCAACTAATAATACTGCTCCTAAAACAATTGCTATAGCCATAAGTATACCAGTTGTGCTAACACCTTCAGTTGTTACGATTAATCTCCATAATGTAACTAATCCTGATGGTATTCTTGAAATGATACCAACGAAAATAATCATTGAAATACCATTTCCGATTCCTTTGTTGGTGATTTCATCACCTAACCACATAAGTACTGATGTTCCAGCAACTAATGACATAACAACTACAAATCCTGTTAAAAATCCTGGATTAATAAATATTCCAGATTTACTATAAGAAATGTAAATTCCTAAGCCCTCTATTGTTGCTAAAACAATACTTAATATTTTTGTATATTTATTAATTTTTTGTTTTCCTAATTCTCCGCCTTCTTTCATCATCTTTTCAAGTGATGGGATAATCATTCCCAACAATTGAATAACGATAGATGATGTGATGTATGGAGTAATTGTCATTGAGAAAACTGATAAATTTGAAAAAGCACCACCTGATATTGTGTTGATTAAACCTGTTAAACTACCTGTAGCCATTTGCATTTGATCAGCAAGTGCAATTGCGTCAACTCCTGGAACTGTAATATAACAACCAAATCTAAAAATTACTATTAATAATAATGTATAAAGTAATTTTTTTCTTATTTCTGGAGTCTTTAAAGCATTTTTTAAAGTTTTAAACACCTAAATCACCTCAATCTTTCCACCTGCAGCTTCAATTTTTTCTGCAGCAGCTTTAGTAAATCTGTTTGCCTTAACTGTTAGTTTTTTATCTAAGTTACCTTTTGCTAAAACAACGATTCCGTCATTAACTTTTCCTATAATTCCTTCTTTTAGTAAAGATTCTGCTGTAACTTCAGCAGCTTCAGATTTATTAAGCATTGTTAATGTTACTTCTGTATAAGTTTTAGCATGGATATTATTAAATCCTCTTTTTGGTAATCTTCTATATAAAGGTGTTTGTCCACCTTCGAATCCTCTTCTTACTCCACCGCCTGATCTAGATTTTTGTCCTTTTTGTCCTCTACCAGATGTTTTACCTAAACCAGAACCGATACCACGACCAACTCTTTTTCTTGGTTGTCTTTTAACAGATGACTTGATATTTCCTAATTCCACGATTCGCACCTCCTCTATTTGGTCTATCAAATTGTCCTCATTATATCATTAATAATTACAATTTGAAAATATTTATTATAAAATTTCGCTAACTTTTTTTCCTCTTTTTTTAGCTACTGATTCAGCTGTTTGCATGTTCTCTAATGCATTCATTGTAGCATAAACAACGTTTCTTGGATTGTTTGTACCAATGATTTTTGAATTGATATCTTTGTATCCAGCTAATTCAAGAACAGGTCTAACACTACCACCAGCTACGATTCCAGTACCTTCTTCACTAGGTCTTAACATAACTCTAGCACTACCAAATCTACCAGTATATTCATGAGGTATTGTTGTTCCTACTATTGGAACTTCAATTAAGTTCTTTTTAGCTTCTTCGATTGCTTTCTTAATAGCATCTGGAACTTCGGCAGCTTTACCATTTCCAACACCGATATGTCCTTGTTGATCACCAACAACAACTACTGCTGAAAATCTAAATGTTCTACCACCTTTAACAACTTTTGCAACTCTGCTGATAGATACTACAGTTTCTTTTAATTCTACTGATCTTTCTTCCATGAGAATTTTTTTCCTCCTTCTTTAAATCTTTTATTATTTAAAGTCTAAACTTCATTATTCTAGAAATTTAATCCTGCTTCACGAGCTGCTTCAGCTAAAGCTTTAACAACACCATGATAAATATGTCCACCTCTATCAAAAACTACATCTTTGATGTTTTTTTCTAGGGCTTTCTTAGCTACCAAAGCACCAACTTCTTTTGCTGCTTCTACGTTAGCTTGTTTTGTTTTTATTTTGCTATCTAATGTTGATACATATACTAAAGTCTCACCTTTAGTATCATCAATTATTTGAGCAACTATATTTCTATTAGATTTGCTAACTGCAAGTCTTGGGCATTCTGTTGTTCCAGAAACTTTTGTACGAACTCTAGCATGTCTTCTTGCAACTTCAGCTTTTCTATTTGGTTTATTGATCATTGTTTTCTCCTTTCTAGGTTTTCCTTATAGGGGTATGTTTAATCCCTCATAATCTTTTGTCTTTAAGGGACTAAATATACCCCCTAAAGTTAACTTTAAACAACCTAAGTTGAACATTAAAAATTTATAAATTTTATTTACCTGTTTTACCTTCTTTACGTCTAATAGTTTCTTCAGCATATTTAATACCTTTTCCACCATAAACTTCAGGTACTCTTTTTGATCTAATTTCAGCAGCTGTTTGACCAACTAATTCTTTATCAATACCTTTTACGATAATTTCGTTAGCATTTGGAACATCAAAAGTAATTCCTTCTGGAGCTGCTACTTCAACAGGATGAGAATAACCTAAGTTTAATAATAGATTATTTCCTTTTTTGCTTGCTCTATATCCAACACCATTAACTTCAAGTTTTCTCTCAAATCCGTTAACTGTTCCTTGAATCATGTTATTTAATAATGTTCTAGTTAAACCATGTAAACTTCTATTCTTTGGTTCATCATCTGGTCTTGAAACTGTGATAACATTACCATCAACATTTATTTTTATGTTTTTTTGAAATTCTTTTTCTAAAGTTCCTTTAGGTCCTTTTACAGTAACTTTTTGGTCTTCTACTTTTACATCTACACCAGCTGGTACTGTTATAGGTTTATTTCCTATTCTAGACATTTCGAATTTCCCTCCTTCTTCATTAATTATCAATATTTAAGATTACCAGATATAAGCTAGCACTTCTCCGCCGATACCTAATTCTCTTGCTTTTTTATCTGTCATAACACCTTTAGATGTAGAAATTAAAGCGATTCCTAATCCGTTTAATACTTTTGGTAATTCATCTTTAGATGCATAAATTCTTAAACCTGGTTTAGAGATTCTTCTTAATCCATCTATAACTTTATTACCTTTCTCATCATATTTTAAAGAAATTCTTATAATTCCTTGTGCATCGCTATTTATTTCTTCATAAGATTTTATATAACCTTCTTCAACTAAAGTGTCAGCTATAGCTTTTTTCATTTTTGATGCTGGAACATCAACAGTTTTGAATTTTGCGCTATTAGCATTTCTTATTCTTGTAAGCATATCTGCAATTGGGTCAGTTGTATTCACGTTAATTGCCCTCCTTTTTCAAAATTTTTATATACATTTATTACCAACTTGCTTTTTTAACTCCAGGGATTTCACCTTTATGAGCTAATTCTCTAAAGCAAACACGGCAAATTCCATATTTTCTAATATAAGAATGTGGTCTTCCACAAATTTTGCATCTATTATATTCTCTTGTTTTATATTTTTGTGGTCTAGCACATTTAACTTTTAATGATTTTTTAGCCATTTTTATCTCCTTTCTTCAAAAAATCATTTTTCTATTATTTTGATTAGTTTCTAAATGGCATTCCTAAAAGTGATAATAATTCTTTAGCTTCTTCGTCTGTTTTAGCTGTAGTTACGAATATAATATCCATACCTCTTAGTTTATCAACTTTATCATATTCAATCTCAGGGAATATTAATTGTTCTTTAATACCCATTGAATAATTTCCTCTACCATCAAAAGAATTTCCAGAAACACCTCTAAAATCTCTTACTCTTGGAAGAGCAACGTTTATTAGTTTGTATGCAAAATCATACATTCTTCCTGCTCTTAATGTTACTTTGCAACCGATTTTTGCACCTTCTCTTAATTTAAATGCTGCGATTGATTTTTTAGCTTTTGTTACGATTGGTCTTTGACCTGTAATAATAGTTAAATCATTCATAGCATTGTCTAAAGCTTTAGGATTATCTTTTGTATCGCCTAATCCCATATTTATAACTATTTTCTCTAATTTAGGAACTTGCATTATTGAAGAATAATTAAACTTTTTCATTAATGCTGGAACTACTTCTTTTTCATATTGTTCTCTAAGTTTTTCCATTTCTAAAATATTCCTCCTTTCATCAAATTATCTTATTTTAATGTTGTATTACTTTTCTTAGCAACACGTACTTTCTTTCCTTTTTCTTCTTTGAAACCTATTTTTGTAGCTTTTCCTGTTTTTGGATCTACTACGTTTACTTTAGAAGCGTCGATAGCACATTCTGCTGGAATGATTCCACCTTCTTCTCCTTGTTTTCTAGGTTTAACGTGTTTTTTTCTAATATTTACACCTTTAACAACTACTTTGTTGTCTTTTGGTAATGTTTCTAAAACTTCACCTGTTTTTCCTTTATCATTTCCTGATAAAACTATAACAGTATCACCTTTTCTTATTTTCAATTTATTCACCTCTTTTTCGTTATATTAATTTATAACAACTATTGTATTAGTCATGAATTATAAAACTTCTGGAGCAAGAGATAAAATTTTTAAATATTCATCATCTCTTAATTCTCTTGCTACTGGACCAAATATACGTGTTCCTTTTGGTGTTTTGTCTTCACGAATTATAACTGCTGCATTTTCGTCAAATTTTAAATAAGATCCGTCAGCTCTTCTTACGCCTTTTCTTGTTCTTACTACAACAGCTTTAACAACTTCACCTTTTTTAACAACGCCACCTGGTGTAGCTGATTTAACAGAAGCTATTACAACATCGCCTATTTCAGCATATTTTCTATGTGAACCGCCTAAACATCTGATAACCATTATCTCTTTAGCACCAGTGTTGTCAGCAACTTTTAATATAGATTGTTGTTGTACCATTTATTTAGTTCCTCCTTTTTAAATCTTTCTAAATTAAATATTACTATTTAATGATTGCTTTCTCTACGATTTCTACTACTCTGTATCTCTTATCTTTTGATAAAGGTCTAGTTTCCATTACTCTAACTTTATCTCCAGCTTTACAAGCATTTTCTTCATCGTGAGCTTTTAATTTATATGTTCTTTTAACTGTCTTATTATAAATTGGATGTGCAACTGATGTCTCAACTGCAACTACAACTGTTTTATCCATTTTATCTGAAACAACAGTTCCGATCATTGATTTACGTAGATTTCTTTCTACTTTTTCTTCTACTTTTTCAACTTTTACTTTCTTCTCTGCCATTAGGATAAAAACTCCTTTCTTAAATATTTATTATTGATTTTTAAGTTCTCTTTCTCTTAAAATTGTTTTGATTCTAGCGATATCTCTTCTAACTTCTTTAACCTTTAATGGGTTATCTAATCCGTTAGTAGCTAGGCTGAATCTTAATTTAAATAATTCTGATTTCAATTCACTTAGCTCTTTTTCTAGCTCAGGTGAAGACATTTCTTTTAATTTTGTACTCTTCATCTTATTCATCACCGCCTACTTCATTATTTTCTCTTTTAACAAATTTAGCTTGTACAGGTAATTTTTGAGCTGCTAGTCTTAAAGCTTCTCTAGCTGTTTCTTCTGATACACCTTCGATTTCGAACATTACTCTACCTGGTTTAACAACAGCTACCCAATATTCTGGAGCTCCTTTACCTTTACCCATACGAGTTTCAGCTGGTTTCTTTGTAACTGGTTTGTCTGGGAATATTTTAATCCAAACTTTACCACCTCTTTTAATATATCTTGTTAATGCAACTCTGGCAGCTTCTATTTGATTAGATTTAATCCATCCAGCTGTTGTGGCTTGTAATCCATATTCTCCTTCATTAACTGTATTTCCTCTAGTTGCTTTTCCTCTATTTCTACCTTTTTGTTGCTTTCTAAATTTTGTTCTTTTTGGCATTAATGGCATTAGTCGTTACCTCCTTTTGCTTCTTTTTTTGTAGGAAGAACTTCACCTTTATAAATCCAAACTTTAACACCAACTTTACCATATGTTGTATCTGCTTCTGCAAATCCATAGTCAATGTCAGCTCTTAATGTTTGAAGTGGTATAGTACCATCTTTATAAAATTCTGTTCTTGCCATATCAGCTCCACCTAATCTTCCAGATACAGCTGTTTTTATACCTAAAGCACCTGCTTTAGTAGCTTTTTGCATACATTGTTTCATTGCTCTTCTGAATGAAATTCTTCTTTCTAGTTGGTTAGCAATGTTTTCAGCAACTAATTGTGCGTCTGTATCAACATTTTTAACCTCTACAATATTTAAATTAACTTCTTTATTTATCATTTTCTCAAGTTCTGCTTTTAATGCTTCTGAAAGGTTTCCGCCTTTACCGATAACTAAACCTGGTTTAGCAGTATAAACGTTAACTTTTACGAATTTTGCAGTTCTTTCGATTTCTACTTTTGAAATTCCACTAATAAATAGTTTCTTTTTAACATATTCACGAATTTTATGGTCTTCGATTAAGTAATCACTAAAGTTTTTTGAATCAGCGTACCATTTTGAACTCCAATCTTTAATAACACCTACTCTCATTCCATTTGGATGAACTTTTTGTCCCATCGTAAATATCCTCCTTTCTCTTATTTTTTCTCTCTTAAAACTATTGTTATATGACTTGTTCTTTTTCTAATTCTAACAGCTGAACCTTTAGCAGCTGGTCTAATTCTTTTTAATGTTGGTCCTTGATTTGCATAAATCTCAGCAACATAAAGATTAGATCTATTCATAAAATGATTATTTTCAGCATTTGCAATAGCTGAATTTAATAATTTTTCTAATATCTCTGCTGAAGCTTTTGGTGCGAATTTAACTATTTTTTGAGCTTCTTCTACACTTTTGCCTCTCATTAAGTCTGCTACTATTTTAACTTTTCTAGCTGAAATTCTAGCATAACTTAGAGTTGCTCTTGCTTCTGCTACTTGAGTTTTCTCTTCCACTATTATTTCCTCCTTTTTATTTGGACTCTACTTATAGAGTAGTCTTTTTATTTTGTTGTTTTGTCTCCTGAATGTCCTTTAAATGTTCTTGTAGGAGCAAATTCTCCTAATTTATGACCGATCATTTCTTCTGAAATATATACAGGAACATGTTTTCTACCATCATGAACAGCTATTGTATGTCCAATCATTTGTGGATATATTGTAGATGCTCTTGACCATGTTTTTAATACTTCTTTTTTACCTGTTTCATTCATAGCTTCGATTCTCTTTAATAATTTCTCTGCTACGTAAGGTTTTTTCTTACTTGATCTTGACATATTTTTCTCCTTCCTTCATAGTAATTGCTTTATGCAACTAAATTATTTTCTTCTCTTAACGATAAATTTATTAGATAATTTTTTCTTATTTCTTGTTTTATATCCAAGTGCTGGTTTGCCCCAAGGAGTTAATGGACCTGCATGTCCTACTGGTGCTCTACCTTCACCACCACCATGAGGGTGATCGTTAGGGTTCATAACAGAACCTCTTACTGTAGGTCTGATACCTAAGTGTCTAGTTCTACCAGCTTTACCTAATTTGATATTTTCATGATCACTGTTTCCAATTGTTCCAATTGTTGCTCTACATCTTACAGAGATTAATCTCATTTCTCCAGATGGTAATCTTACGTGAGCATATGCTCCTTCTTTAGCCATAAGTTGAGCTTCTTGACCAGCTGATCTAACTAATTTTCCACCTTGTCCAGGATTGATTTCGATGTTATGAATTAATGTACCAACTGGGATGCATGATATTGGCATTGCATTTCCAACTTTAATATCAACGTTTTCTCCAGATACTACTTTATCTCCATCTTTTAATCCGTTAGGTGCTAAAATATAATTTTTAACTCCATCAGTGTATTCGATTAATGCTATATTGGCACTTCTATTTGGATCATATTCGATACCAACAACAGTTGCCTCAACATTATCTTTTTGTCTTTTAAAATCAATTATTCTATATTTTTGTCTGTTTCCACCACCTTGATGTCTAACTGTGATTCTACCATATGAGTTTCTACCAGCATTTTTCTTTTTAGAAGCTAGTAAAGATTTCTCAGGTGTCTTCTTTGTTACTTCTTCAAATGTTGAAGTAGTCATATTTCTTCTAGATGGTGTATATGGTCTATAATGTTTAATTCCCATTTCTAAATATCTCCTTCTATATTTTATTTTCCGGGTTTATTTCCCGATATTTTGTTAAAGTTTTAATTAAGCACCAAATGAATCAATTGATGTTTTATATTTCTTAGATACTTTAACTTCTTTTCCGCCTTTACCTAAATATTTCATTTCAGATTCGTTAACATCTATTGTAACGATGGCTTTCTTCCATGCTGGAGTTTTTCCTTCATGTACTCCAACTCTTTTTGTCTTTCCTTGAACGTTCATTGTATTAACTTTTAATACTTTTACTTCAAATAATTTTTCAACAGCGTTCTTAATTTGAACTTTTGTTGCATTTTTTGCTACTTCGAAAGTGTATCTTCCGTTTGCCATTTCAGCACTACTTTTTTCAGTAACGATTGGTGCAAGTATTATATCTTCTGCTACCATTATGCATACACCTCCTCTAATTTTTTGATTGTATCAACTGTTACAACTAATTTCTTATAATATAATAAATCGTAAACGTTTATTGTATTAACTGAACTTGTTCCAACATTTGCTATATTTCTAGCTGATTTTTGAACAACTTCGTCTTTTGATGGTAAAAGAATTAATGCTTTATCTTCTACTTTTAAGTTCTTCATTGTATCAACTACTTGTTTTGTTTTGATTTCTTTATAATCAAATTTATCAACAACTACTAAATCTTTTTCTGCTAATTTTGAGCTTAATAATGATTTAATTGCTAATTGTTTTTCTTTTCTATTAATTCTAAATTTATATGATCTTGGTTTTGGTCCTAATGCGATACCACCTTTGATCCATTGAGTTGCTCTTATAGATCCTTGTCTAGCTCTACCTGTTCCTTTTTGTCTCCAAGGTTTTCTACCGCCGCCTCTAACTTCTGATCTTGTCTTTGTACTTTGTGTACCTTGTCTTTGATTAGCTAAGTAATTTACTAGAACTGAATGAACGATAGCTTCGTTTGGTTCAATTCCAAATATTTCTTCTTTAAGATTAACTGTGCTAACCTTTTTACCTTCTACATTATATACTTCTATACTAGGCATTTATTGTTCCTCCTTCCTTCTACTTTGATGATTTAACTGTTCTTCTTATTTTTAAAATGCTTCCTTTATTTCCTGGTACAGAACCTTTGATTAAAATTGCATTTTTATCTAGATCAACTTTAACTATTTCTAGATTTTGAACAGTAACTGTATCAACACCCATATGTCCTGGAAGTTTCTTTCCTTTAAATACTCTACCTGGTGTTGATGTTGGTCCCATTGAACCTGGTCTTCTATGATACATAGAACCATGTCCCATTGGTCCTCTATGTTGTCCATGACGTTTAATAACACCTTGGAATCCTTTTCCTTTTGTTGTTCCTTGAACGTCAACTTTTTCTCCTACTTCAAAAGTATCTACTTTAATAACATCTCCAACTTTAACTTCAGAAACGCATTGTTCACAACCTCTAAACTCTCTTAAATGTTTAGCTGCTGTAACACCTGCTTTTTTGAAATGTCCAGCTTCTGGTTTATTAACTTTTGAATCTTTTACTTCACCGAAACCTAATTGAACAGCATTGTATCCGTCTGTTTCAACTGTTTTAACTTGTACAACTGTACATGGTCCAGCTTCTATAACTGTTACTGGAATAACTGCA
>Ga0247610_10002092_pt1 | contig 23632 bp, 26 predicted proteins | sample 174DNAGHGhighgp2_FD_193483 | JGI IMG/M metagenome (GOLD analysis project Ga0247610, IMG submission 193483) | Sheep rumen microbial communities from Palmerston North, Manawatu-Wanganui, New Zealand - 1742 DNA GHGhigh gp2 | ecosystem: Host-associated > Mammals > Digestive system > Stomach > Rumen...
AAAAAGAGCGGAATCAAGTACATCGATTACAAAGATCCTGAGTTCCTGAAGAAGTTCCTGAACGAGCAAGGCAAGATTCTTCCTCGCCGTATCACCGGTACTTCGCTTAAGTTCCAACGCAAAGTTGCTCAGGCCGTTAAGAAAGCACGCCACTTGGCATTGCTGCCTTACGTAACCGACATGATGAAATAATTGTTAAACCGATTAACTGAAAGGAAAGAACATGGAAGTAATTCTTATTCAAGACCTGGCTAATCTGGGTTTCAAAAACGACATCGTAAAAGTACGTGACGGCTACGGACGCAACTACCTGCTGCCGCAGAAGATTGCTATCATCGCCAATGAGAGCAACAAGAAGCAATTGGCAGAGAACCTGAAACAACAGGCTCACAAAGCAGCTAAGATATTGGCAGACGCTCAGGCACTGGAGGCTAAACTCGCAGAGACCGTAATCGAGGTTAAAGTAAAAGCAAACGAGGACGGAAAGATCTTCGGTACTGTAACGACCCAAAACATCGCTGACGCATTGGCAGCCAACGAGATCAACATCGACAAGAAGGTGATCACGATCGTTGAGCCGATCAAGCAAGTAGGTGAATACAGTGCTCAGGCTCGTCTGCACCGTGAGGTAAAGGCTGAGATTAAGCTGAATGTAGTAGCTGAGTAATTAAAGTTTAAAGTTTAACGTTTAAAGTTTAAAGTAAGACTATGAAACAAGGAATTCATCCTGATAACTACCGCGTAGTAGTTTTCAAAGATATGTCTGACGGTACTCAGTTCTTCAGCCGCTCTACAGCAGCTACCAAGGACACGATCGAAATCGACGGCGTTAAGTATCCGCTTATCAAGCTGGAGATCTCGAACACGAGTCACCCGTTCTACACCGGTAAGTCCAAATTGGTGGACACCGCTGGTCGTGTTGACAAATTCATGTCCCGTTACGGCAACCGCACTCGCAAGTAATGCGAAGCAAAATAAGAGCGGACGAGTGTGTCCGCTCTTATTTTATTTATGATTTAAGATTTAAGATTTTTGATTTAAAATATTATGAAAAACGCAAATCTTTGGAAGGCTTTAGGCCGCAATTTCATCATTTCGATTGTTCTTTTCGGAGCCTTGTTGGGCTTGTTATGGCTCGCGGAAATGATTTTCCCGGCTCTTGATTTATTAAAATGGAACGACCCGGCCTGGGTAGTAGGTATTCCGGCTTCCGTCATTGGTGTAGCCTATATCCTGACTATCCGTGACCCGCAGAACTACACCGGTTTCTATGCAGGCATCATCATGTCCATCCTACTCGGCACGCAGTTTATTCTGCAAGGCGGCTACGACAGCGCTTTCCTCTTCTTCCTGGTCTTCATCCCGTTCCAGATGATGTCGATCTACAAATGGAGTCGCAACAAGGATGACGGCGGTGCAAGCTTCGAGCCGAAGTTCCTGGATACGCCTCGTCTGATTCTTTCGATTGCCCTATTGGTTTTCATAACGGCAGGAGACTGGATTATGGCTTCGATCGCTATCTATCACGAACCTATTTTAGAGAACATCGCTGTCAAACTGCTCAGCGGACTGCTTATCAGTTCCTCGTTCCTTGCCAACTACTGGCTGATTTACCGCAAAACCGATTCGTGGATCTACTGGTTCATCTATAGCGTTGCCGGTATCGGTCTGTTTATCATACTCGGCAATGTATTCTCCATCGTGCTGTTCACGTTCTTCCTTGTTATCAACTCGATGGCCGGTATCGCGTGGATTAAAGCCACGAAACCGGAAAACAGATACTGGGCAGCACCGTTCTTTAAAGATAAATGATTAGGAAACAAGATACTGTTTTACGTGTAGCAGAACCTGCTGCACTAATGGACTTCCTCATCGCGAAGATGGGGGGTATGGCGCGTTCGTCGGTCAAGCAACTGCTTGGCCAACGGCGTGTCAAAGTGGGTAATGCCATCCAGACGCGGCATGACTTTATGCTGAAAGAAGGTGACGTGGTGACAGTCAGTTCGGGCAGAGGGAACAGCCAGTTGACTCATCCGAAGTTACGCATCGTGTATGAGGACGATGACCTGATTGTGGTCAACAAGCAACCGGGTCTGCTGACCGTATCCGCCACGCCGGGTTCATCCGAAACGACTGCTTACTCCATTCTTCGCGCGTATGTAAAAAAACAGAACGCACGCGCAGGTATATACGTAGTGCATCGTCTGGACCGTGAGACTTCCGGTCTGCTTGTCTTCGCCCGTTCGGAAGAGTTGCAGCATTATATGCGTCAATACTGGCGGGAGTTAGTGACCGAGCGCACGTATATTGCGCTCGCCGAAGGTATTCTCGAACCGCGCGAAGGCAGGATAACGACCTGGCTCACGGAAGACAAACGCAATGCGGTCGTTTATTCGTCGCCCGTCGATGACGGTGGTGATATCGCGATTACGAATTACAAGGTACTTCGTACGGCAAAAGGCGAAGGGATAGAGGCTAAAGGATACTCACTGGTAGAGCTGCATCTCGAGACGGGACGCACGAACCAGATCCGTGTGCATCTGGCAAGCAAAGGATGTCCGGTAGTAGGCGACCGCAAGTACGGTCACGGCAATGAGTACTCGCCTATCGACCGTCTCTGTCTCCATGCAAAAGTGTTGGCGTTCATTCATCCGGTGACGGAAAAAACTGTCCGCTTCGAGAGCCCAGTTCCGAAAGAGTTTAACCGGGTGCTGATGTAACAGCCTGTCAAATTAATAGGATTTGAAGATTATGAATACAAACAACAAATTTGTTATCACGATTAATCGTGAGTTAGGAAGCGGCGGACGAACGGTAGGCCGCAAGTTAGCCGAAAAGCTGGGTGTAGAATACTATGACAAAGCCCTCATCAAGGCATTGAAGGAGAAATACAACCTGACAGCAGAGGAGATCGAACGTCTCAAAGGTCAAGAAACCGGTTGGTGGGCCAATCTCAAGCGCACCCTGTCCGGACCTACGACGGATGACACGTTCTTTGTAACCCCAATCGGAGGCGAACCGGAGTTATTGGAGCCCGAGGATGTCTTCCGCGCAGAGACACAGGTCCTCAAGGCGCTTGCCAAAGAGAACTCATGCGTTATTGCCGGTCGTACGGCGTGCTATATCTTCCGTGAGCACCCGAACCACCTGAGTATCTTTATTCAGGCTTCGATGCCTTGTCGCATGGCGCGTGTAGCGCGGGAACAGAACATGAGCAAAGAGGAAGCGCGCATGACGATTGAAAAGGTCGATAAGATGCGAGAAAACTACGTGCAGGAGTTCACCGGTACTTCCCGTTACGACACCCGCAACTATCAGTTGGTAATCAACATGGACGAAATAAACGAGGACGCGGCCGTTGACCTCATCCTCGCTTACATCCGGGAAATGAACCATTAAGAACGGTGACCTTTTATAGCCTCGGGCTTCGGACCTCTTTTTTCGAAATCAGGACGAGGCCCGGCTTTTTCGAACTCAGGACGAGGTCCCCTTTCGATTTTTGGACCGTGGAAATGAAGTACGCGCTCCACTTGACGGTCATTCAGATCCTTCGCAAATTTGGCTTTGAATTTCTCCTTCAGTTTAGCCTGCTCTGCCTTGTACTCGCGGTACGTTTCAGCAAACTTGGCGGCCTGTTCTTCACTTAAGTAAAGCTCGTCGCTGAGAATCTTGATATCGATCTCAATACGTTCTTCCCTACTCAATTTACACTCTTTCTGATCTTTCTTGCACTCCGCCTTTTCGGCTTTCCTTCCGTGTGCACTTACGCTTACTGCCATCACGGCGCTCAACGCTAAAACAATTAATTTTTTCATACCTTTTTCTCCTATTTTAACGGGTTATACGCCACCAACTAACAGGCGTTTGCTTTTCCCCTTACAAACACCGTGCCAAACTAAAAAATATGCAAAAAACACCCATGTGCTTGTATATATCAAAAAAAAGTTGTACCTTTGCGGCAAATTTAATACACATAAAAACTTACTGATTCTATGTTGCACTTCCAAGAAGAGGTAGCTCGCTGCCTGTTATGCGAGCAAGCACCTTGCGGTGAGAAGACCGCCCGCGCGCTCCGCGCACTCCGTTTTGACAATCTATGGACGGCTCGTGAGTTGTTCGACCAGTTAAACGACGCCGAAATAGAGGCGGCAGAGAAAGCTTGTATCCACTACGACAGACCTATCCGCATAGCGGAACTGAAGAAGGCGGTTCCGAGTAATCCGAACAATCCAAGTACTCAGGAGCTCCCCAGTTTGGAACTCAATTTCTGCGACATGGTTTGCGAGAATCCGTTCTTCCTGGCTTCGTCGGCTATCTGTACCAATTACGAGATGGTAGCGCGTGCGTTAGAGGCCGGTTGGGCAGGTGTTTTCTACAAGACGATCTGCAAACAAGACATCCGCGAAGTGAGTCCGCGTTTTGACGCTGTACGCAAAGAGGGCACGCCGTTCGTCGGTTTCCGTAACATGGAGCAGTTGAGTGAGAATCCCTACACGATGGACTTTGATATTCTGCACCGCTTGAAAGTCAATTACCCGAGCAAGCGCATTGTCGCTTCTATCATGGGTCAGACCGAAGAAGAATGGATTGAATTGGCGAAGATGGCAGAGGAGGCAGGCTGCGATGCGGTAGAGTTGAACTTCTCTTGTCCGCAAATGCGACTGACCGGTCTGGGTTCAGATATCGGTCAGAACAACGAACTGATTTTATTCTACACCTCTTATGTGCGCGAAGCAGTGAAGATTCCCGTTATTCCGAAGATGACGCCGAATATCATGTCCATGACCACTCCTGCGCTGGCATGTTTCTACGGCGGTGCGTCCGGCATCAGTGCCATCAACACAATCAAGTCCATCACGATGAGCGAGGGCGCGCAAGTGAGCGGCAAAAAGACAGTGAGCGGATACTCGGGCAAGGCCGTCAAACCTATCGCGCTGCGTATGATCTACGAAATGACGGGCAACCCGATCTTACACAAAGCCGGCATTGAGAAACATATGGATATCAGCGGTATCGGCGGTATCGAGACCTGGCGCGATGCATTGGAGTTCATCCAACTCGGTTGCCGTAACGTGCAGGTATGCACGGCTGTCATGCAGTACGGTTACCGCATCATCGATGATCTCAAACTCGGTCTGCAGCATTATATGGCGGAGCGCGGGATTGTGGAACTAAAAAAACTGGTGGGCGAAGAATTGAAGAATATCGTACTGCCGCATGACCTCGACCGTGAGACGATGGTATTCCCAAAGATCGACCGCGAGAAATGTATCGGTTGCGGACGCTGTTATATATCCTGTATGGACGGCGGACACCAAGCTATCAGCTTTGGCGAAGACCGCAAACCGAAGATTATCGGCACCAAATGTGTGGGATGTCACCTCTGCCGACTCGTTTGCCCGACAGGCGCTATCGGACAAGCCAACCGAATGCCGAAAAAGAACTAATCATGCCAAACAAGGCCCTATAGGTATTAAAAATATACACAAATTGCATTTTTAATTCAAATTTATTTGCATATTCCAAATATTTGTTGTACCTTTGCGGCCAAATTGCAAAAAATTATTCTATTAAACAATTTTATATGCATATGAAGAAAGGTTTATTCTTTAGCCTCATTGCTGCTGTAGCATTGTTGGCATCGTGCAACAAATCGTTGCCTGAACCCGATCAACTTTCCGTTAATCCGAACCCGCTGGCAAAGGTTGGCGACAAGGTTGATGCAGACATCACCGGTACTTTCCCTGCAAAGAAATTTGCTAAAAAGGGTGTGTTGGTAGTTACTCCGGTATTGAAGTACCAAGGCCAAGAGGCATTGGGCGAGCCTGTTACCTACGTTGGTGAGAAAGCCAAAGAGAACGGCAAAACCGTTAACTACAAAGAGGGTGGTAAGTACACTCAACACTGCTCTTTCACGTATGTTCCCGAAATGCGCAAATCGGAGTTGTATCTCCGTTTCAAAGCCACGGTGGGCAAGAAAGAGATCGAGATTCCTGATCTGAAGGTTGCCGATGGTATCATCGTTACCGATGAATTGGCAGAAGCTCAAGACAACGAGACCGCTGCTACACCGGACAAATTCCAACGTATCATCCAAGAGATGACCGAAGCAGACATCAAGTTCCTCATCCAACAGGCTAACCTCCGTTCGTCGGAGACCAAGTCGGAGGAAGTAAAAGCGCTGCAGGCTGCTATCAAGGATGCAAACGATGACGAGAGAAAAGCTATCAACAAACTGGAGGTTAGCGGTTACGCGTCTCCGGATGGTGGTATGGATCTGAACGAGAAACTGGCTAAGAACCGTCAGAAAGCCGCTCAGGACTTCCTCAAACAAGGAATGAAGAAAGACAAAGTGAACGCTGAGATCGAAGCTAACATCACCGCTGAGGACTGGGAAGGTTTCCAGGCCGCTATGGAGGAGAGCAATATCCAAGACAAAGACTTGGTTCTCCGCGTGCTGAAGATGTACAGCGATCCTGAGGAGCGCGAGGCTCAAATCAAGAACCTGAGCGCTGTTTACAAGAACATTGCTGACGATATCCTTCCGGCTCTCCGTCGCAGCCGTCTCATCCTGACCACCGACCTGATCGGTAAGAGCGATGAGGAGATTACCGAGTTGGCTAAGAACGATCCGAGCCAGTTGAGCGTTGAGGAGTTGCTGTATGCAGCTACGCTGACCAACGACAAGGCTGAGAAAATGGCTATCTATCAGAAAGCCGCTGAGCAATACAACGACTACCGTGCATGGAACGGAATGGGTGAGCTCTACTTCGCTGACAACAACATCGCTGAAGCTCGCCGTTGCTACGCAAAGGCTCTGGAGATCCAACCGAACGATCCGGACGTGAACTACAACGCAGGTCTCGCTGCATTGGCTGACAACGACCTCGCTAAAGCAGAAGAGCATTTTGGCAAAGCTGCCGGCACAAGCGCTAACTTAGACGCTGCTATGGGTACACTCTACACCAAGAAAGGTGACTATGAGGCAGCTAAGAAAGCATATGGCAACACCGCTACCAATAATGCGGCTGTTCAGCAGATCCTCAACGAGGACTATGCAGGTGCACGTCAGACCCTCGATAACGTAAAGAACCCGAATGCTACCACCGCTTATTTGAAAGCTATCGTAGGTGCTCGTACAAACGACAAACCGGCTGTTCTCGAGAACATGAAGTCGGCTGTTGAGCAAGACGCTGCTCTCAAAGCACGTGCTGCTGACGACATCGAGTTCGCTAAGTTCGCTGAGGACGCTGAGTTCCAAGCAATCATTAAATAATGTCGGTATTATTTCCGAAAGTAAATAAACCCCGTGAGTGGGACTATCGCCCCATTTACTTCGACGAGGAAAAGGAGGCGCGCAAGGATAAAAAACTTGCGCGTCTTCGTCGCGGAGCCTTCCGGGAAGAACACGAGAAGAACATGACGGAATTGCGAAAAAAGAAACAATCCAAATTAGTGCTCTGGCTCGTGCTGCTCGGACTGCTGCTCTTTGCTTTTTATTTCCTCATATAACCGCTCATGCGCGCAGGCGTATGGATATCATTCATTTATTACCGGACAGCGTAGCCAACCAGATAGCGGCAGGCGAGGTAATACAACGCCCCGCTTCCTGTCTAAAAGAGTTGGTAGAGAACAGTCTGGACGCGGGTGCCACTCGCGTTCAGGTTATTGTTCGTGATGCCGGTCGCACGCTGCTGCAGGTAATAGACGACGGAAGCGGCATGAGCGAGACAGATGCCCGTCTGGCATTTGAACGCCATGCCACGAGCAAAATCCGCGAGGCGAAGGACCTCTTCAGCCTGCGGACAATGGGGTTTCGCGGCGAGGCACTGGCGTCCATCTGTGCCGTTGCACAGGTGGAGATGATCACGCGGCGCCAGGAAGACGAGACAGGAACGCTCATTGAGATTCACGGATCGGATGTAGTGCGTCAGGAGGTTTGCAGTTGTCCTACTGGCACTAATATCAAGGTACTCAATCTGTTCTTTAACGTACCGGTACGTCGGAAATTCCTGAAGACTGACCAGACCGAGTTACGCAATCTGCTGACAGAGTTCTATCATATTGTACTGGTTAATCCCAAAGTCAATTTCACGTTTGTTCATAACGATGAGATTCTGTTAGAATTGCCTGCCGGCACAGAGAAACAGCGCATTGAGGCCGTCTTCGGAAACCCGAAACGCAACGTGTATACCTCGGCCTTTGTGGACATCAACACCGAGACGGAGATGGTTAATATCCGCGGGTTTGTCATCAAGCCCGAGAATGCGACCAAGAAAGCGGAGCAGTATTTCTTTGTAAACGGGCGATATATGCGCCATCCGTATTTCCTGAAAGCCGTTCAAACAGCCTATTCCGGCATGCTGGCTAACGATTATCAGCCGTCTTTCTTTATTTATTTTGATATAGCGCCGGAGGCGATTGATGTCAATATTCATCCTACCAAGACGGAGATTAAGTTTGCCGACGAGCAGACGGTTTTCCAGATTCTGATGGCTTCCGTTCGCGAAGCATTGGGTAAATTCAGTCTCGCGCCGACGATTGATTTTGACACCTCCGGAAGCCTTGATATTCCCGTTTCTACGAGCAAGACCGTCAGTCGTCCGCAAGTGACGGTTGATCCGACGTACAACCCTTTCCATACGCATGGAACGATCTATCCGGACCGTGCACCGAAGGGATGGGAGAGTCTGTACGAAAGCATGACGGATCCGGAACCGAAGGAAACGGACGTACTGCACGCAGAGGATGTGGAGAATTGTCCTATATGGCAGTACAACGGGAGATATATCCTGCTGCCGAGTGAAAACGGATTGGTTATCATCAACCAGCATCGCGCACACACGGCCATCCTCTATGCGCAATTCATGGAACAACTAAGCCACACGCAAGGCGCGATACAACAATTACTTTTCCCGGAAGTGCTGGTACTTCCTCTGGATGAGATGGTGTTAATGAACCAACTGAGCGGAGATCTGCGCGCCATCGGCTTTGATATAGAGCAATTGACGCCGGACAGCTATTCGATACAAGGTATTCCGGCCCAACTGGCCCAACAATCTCCCCTTCCGGTACTGCAGCACATCCTCACGCAAGTGCGCGAGAGAGGCGCCGACACCCGTCAGGAATGGCGCGAACAGATAGCACGCACACTCGCTGACAGCTCCGCTATCCCCTACGGCAAAACGCTCACAGAAGCAGAGATGAGAGACCTCGTCTCACGACTCCTCGCGCTGCCGCAACACAAACACACAGCCGACGGAAAAACCATTCTGTCGCTGCTCTCGGATGAAGAAATAAACAAACGTTTTTGACCATGAAAAAATATCCTTTGTTCTTTGTACTTTGTATTTGTGCCCTCTTCACGACCTGCACGCGTCCGGACCATCTGACTATTCTGCATACGAATGACACCCATTCGCAGATAGAACCGAAGTCCAACGGTCAAGGAGGCTACGCCCGGCGGATGGGTTTGATTAACGAAGAGCGTAAGCAGGACAAGCACCTGTTATTGTTGGATGCCGGCGATTTCTGCCAAGGCACACCGTATTTCAATTTCTACAAAGGCCGCATCGAGATAGACGCCATGAACAGGATGAGGTACGATGCCGCCACTTTGGGCAACCATGAGTTTGACAACGGTTTGGACACACTGGCAGAGGTTCTTAAAACAGCACATTTCCCTGTTGTTTGCGCCAACTATGACTTCACAGGCACCGCCTTGGAGAACATTGTGAAGCCGTTTACGATCATTCGCAAAGGAAATCTGAAAATAGGTGTGTTCGGTTTGGGTTGTGACCCGAAAGGACTGATTGCGGACAAGAACTTCAAACCGGTACAATTCATGGACCCGTATCCTGTCGCCCAAGCGATGACAGACACCTTACGGGCACAAGGATGCGATATCGTGATTTGCTTGAGTCACATGGGTACGTTCGGCAAGGCTCCGGAAGATGTTTGCGATACGACACTTGTTCATAGAACAAGAGGCATCGATGCAGTCATTGGCGGACACACGCATCAATTATACGATCATCTACGCGTAGCGAATTTGGACGGAGACAGTATTCCGGTATGCCAAATGGCCAAAAGCGGTACCTATTTAGGCAAAATTATGCTATATTTAGGTGACAAAAATAAAAAATAAAACAAAAAAATTTGCATAATTGAGAAAAAAGCAGTAATTTTGTGCCGAATTTCCAAAATATGCGGAAATATTAATATTTGAATATTAATAAAACACACATAATTATTAACCAAAAGAATTAGAATTATGGCAGAAATTGAAGCAAAAGTAAAAGCAATCATCGTTGATAAGCTGGGTGTTGAGGAGTCTCAAGTAACTAACGACGCTAACTTCCAAACCGATTTGGGTGCAGACTCTCTGGACACCGTTGAGATGATCATGGAGTTTGAGAAAGAGTTCGGTATCTCTATTCCGGATGAGGATACTCAGAAGATTGCTACTGTAGGCGACGCTATTGCATACGTAGAGAACGCTGTTGCGTAATTTAAATCCGCAAAAGGAATACGAGTTTACGGGGATACTGTAAACTCGTATACTATATTTATACGATTGGATATTATGGAGCTAAGACGAGTTGTTATCACGGGTCTTGGAGCGCTTACTCCGGTAGGCAATTCAGCGCCTGAGACATGGCAGGCATTGGTTAATGGAGTAAGTGGAATCGCTCCTATTACGGCATTTGATGCCACTCTCTTCAAGACTCAGTTTGCAGGTGAGGTGAAGAATTTCGACCCTACTCCTGTCATTGACCGCAAGGAAGCACGCAAGATGGACCGGTATTCCCAGTTCTCTGTATGCGTAGCCGACGAGGCATTGAGAGACAGCGGTTTGGATTTGGAGAAAGAGGACCGGAGTCGCGTAGGTGTGATTTGGGGCAGCGGAATGGGCGGTTTGCAATCCACCGAAGCGGAGATTATCGACTTTGCCAAAGGTGACGGCGTACCTCGTTTTAATCCATTCATGATTCCTAAGGCCATTCCGAGTATTGCAGCCGGACAGATCTCTATCCGCTTCGGTTTGGGCGGTCCGAGTTTCTCCGTAAGTACCGCTTGTTCCTCTTCGTCCCACGCCGTAGGTTCCGCTTTTGACCAGATACGCCTCGGACATGCAGATGTTCTGCTTACCGGAGGGGCAGACGCGGATGTGACCTATACCGGCATCGGTGGATTTAACAGTTTACACGCTTTGTCCACCCGCAATGACGATCCGTACAGAGCCAGTCGTCCTTTCTCCAAATCACGCGACGGATTTGTGCTGGGAGAAGGAGCCGCTTGTCTGATTATGGAAGAGTATAATCATGCCAAAGCACGCGGAGCTAAGATTTATGCGGAGATTGTAGGCGAAGGAATGACTTCGGACGCATATCATATGACAGCACCGGACCCGGAAGGCAACGGAGCGGAGCGCGTCATGAAACTGGCTATCAAAGATGCCGGTTTGCAACCGGAACAAATCGATTTTATCAACACCCATGGTACTTCCACTCCGTTGGGTGATGTAGCCGAACTGAAAGCAATCCGTCGGGTTTTCGGAGATCATATCTACGAGATGAATCTGGACTCCACCAAGTCCATGACAGGTCATCTGATCGGGGCAACCGGAGCTGTGGAGGCTTTGGCATGCATAATGGCGCTCAAAGACGGCATCATCCCCCCGACCATCAACCATGATCCGGAGGATATAGACGAGAACATCGATTATAAGATTAACTTCACTTTTGACAAGGCCCAGAAACGGGATATCAAGTATGCATTGAGCAACACCTTCGGCTTCGGAGGGCACAATGCCTGCCTGGTATTCAAAAAATGGGAGGAATAGTGAAGTCATTTAGTCACAATTTATTTAAGGTATTAGTATTATGATTACAAAAATTGGCGAGAATGCAGGCCTCATCTGGGGTGCGCTGCAGAACGGTGCTCAGGGTTTGAAAGCCCTCAAGAAAGCTACGAAGCTGAAAAATGAGGACTTGTTCTTGGCATTGGGTTGGCTTGCTCGTGAGGGTAAAGTATCCTTCACAGAGACAGAAGCTGACGTGGTAGTAGCATTGGCATAAGTATGGTCATTGCGATTGTAGGCGCTTCGGGCGCCGTCGGACAGGAATTGCTGGCTGTTCTCGAACAGCGGCAATTTCCCGTTTCCGAATTAAGACTGTTCGGTTCCGAACGAAGTGCCGGAACCAAATACTATTTCTGCGGCAAAGCACACGAAGTACAACTGCTGCAACATGACGACGCTTTCAAAGGCGTCGATATTGCTTTTGTCTCCGCGGGCGCAGGCGTATCACGTGCGTATGCGGAAGACATCACCCGTTTCGGAGCCATCATGATTGACAACTCATCCGCGTTCCGCATGGATGAGGATGTGCCTCTCGTGGTACCCGAAGTGAATGCTGCGGATGCATTGAATCGTCCGCGTAACATCATTGCCAATCCCAATTGCACGACCATCCAGATGGTGGTGGCACTGCAGGCGATTGAGAACCTGACGCACATCCGCAGGGTGCACGTAGCGACCTATCAAGCGGCATCAGGCGCCGGAGCGCAGGCAATGAAAGAATTAGAAAACCAATACCGCCAGGTCCTCAACGGAGAGGCGGTTACAATCAATAAATTCGCCTATCAACTGGCTTATAACCTCATTCCTCATATTGATGTCTTCACCGACAACGGATATACCAAAGAGGAAATGAAGATGTTCAACGAGACTCGTAAGATCATGCACTCGGATGTGAAAGTGAGTGCTACTTGCGTACGGGTTCCGTCGCTACGTGCACATAGCGAGAGTATATGGGTGGAGACCGAACGTCCGGTAAGTGTAGAAGAGGCAAGAGAGGCGTTTGAGAAAGCCAAGGGGTGCGTACTGATGGATGAACCGGAGAAGAAGATTTACCCAATGCCGTTGTTTTTGAGTGGTAAGGACGAGGTGTTCATCGGACGTATCCGCAAAGACCTGACTGATGACAACGGACTCAGTTTCTGGTGCGTGAGCGACCAGATTCGCAAAGGTGCCGCTCTCAATGCCGTACAAATAGCGGAATGGCTTATTGCCAACAACCAATGACCAACGACCAACGACCAAATATTGAGATCATGGCTCCGGTAGGATGCCGGGAGAGTCTGGCTGCGGCCATCAACGCCGGCGCTACCAGTGTCTATTTCGGCATTGAGCATCTCAATATGCGCGCCCGCAGTTCAGTCAATTTCACGACGGATGATATGTCCACTATTGCGGCAACTTGTCGGCAAGCCGGTGTGAAGACCTACCTGACGGTCAACACCGTCATGTATCCGGAGGACCTTCCGCTTATGCGGCAGATTGTCGATAAAGCTCATGCTGTAGGCGTCGATGCGGTCATTGCGAGTGACATCGCTGTCATGCAATATGCAAACAGCATCGGCCAGGAGGTGCATTTGTCCACGCAACTCAATATCGCCAACACGGAAGCACTTAAGTTCTATGCCCAGTTCGCGGATGTAGTTGTGCTGGCACGGGAGTTAAACATGGAGCAAGTGGCTTCCGTTTATCATGATATTCAGGAACAGCATATCTGCGGTCGCAGCGGGCAACCGATACGTATCGAGATGTTCTGTCACGGTGCTTTATGCATGGCAGTGAGCGGGAAATGCTATCTGAGTCTGAATAACTACGGCCTCAGCGCCAACAGGGGTGCCTGCGTGCAAGTATGCCGGCGTGGCTATACCGTCAAAGACAAATCGTCGGATTTGGAACTCGACATAGACAATCAGTATATCATGTCGCCCAAGGACCTCAAGACGATTCATTTCCTCAATAAGATGCTGGATGCCGGTGTACGTGTGCTGAAGATCGAAGGTCGTGCCCGGGGAGCGGAATACGTCGATACTGTCGTTCGCTGCTATCGGGAAGCCGTGGAGGCTTGGAAGAACGGCGAGTATGCCGATGATGCCATCATTGAACCGAAGATACAAGACTGGAACGAACGGCTCAGCCGCGTCTTTAACCGCGGTTTCTGGGATGGCTATTATCAAGGACAGAAACTTGGGGAGTGGACCCACTCTTATGGCAATAAAGCAACCCGGAAGAAAGTGTATGCCGCCAAATGTACCAATTTCTTCAAAAACCTGAGCGTAGCGGAGTTCGTAGTGGAAGCTGTGGATGAGATATCGGAAGGTCAGGAGTTACTTATTACCGGCGAAACAACCGGCGTATATGAATGCGTGGCTGCGGGTCTGCATGACACAAACGGGCAACCGACCCAACGCGTACCGCAAGGAGCCTTCTTCTCAATAAAAACAGACCGGCTGATCCGCCGGGGGGATAAGATGTATCTTTGGCAAACGGAAAGATGAATACCTTTGTTCCACATATTATCTCTCCGCTGAGTGCCGGTTGGTGCGGATGGACGCTGTTGGCGTTGTTCCTATGTGCAATACTGGGTGAGTTTTTGCAGCCGGGGGTTATCATGCAAGCCCACTCGACTCTTTTTGCGCATACGAACCGCACTTATAAAGACGCGCCGCCCAACACCCTGGCTCAATTGGCGATAAGTATCTTTCGCATCGGTACGTTGGCCATGGCCATATGCATGAGTCTATATACGGACGGCATCTTCCGCTTCACTGCTTTCGCAGCAATCTGCGGACTCATCCTGCTGATTTTGCTCATCAAAATGATATGTAACCTTCTGTTGGATTATGTATTCTCGCTCTCACGCCGGTTTGTGCCTATGTATGAGCAGTACGCAAATATATCCACGATTGCCGCTTATCTCCTTTACCCCATCCTACTCGTTATGCTGCGCATCGGCAAACCGGAATGGACGGTGTGGGCTTTAGGAGGAGCGACGGTGCTGTTCCTGATGATGTGTATCTACCGGATGGCACGCACTTATATCCGGTCTTTTGCCGCGATCCTTTATGTGGTCCTCTATATATGTACCTTGGAAGTGCTTCCGCTGGGTTTGCTCTTATATCTGTCCTCGAAAATACTACTGTATATATGATACAAAAGATTCTATTCTCTCAACCGCGTCCTGAGACGGCGCATAACCCTTACTCCCGCTTGGAGAACCAATTCAATGTGCAATGTGATTTTTATCAGTTCATACATATTGAAGGCCTCTCTGCGCGCGAGTTCCGTCAGCAGCGTATCAATCCCATGGATTATACGGCGGTCATCTTAAATTCCAGGCTGGGAGCAGAACATTATTTCCGGCTTTGTGAAGAGATGCGTTTGAATGTACCCGACTCCATGCATTATTACTGCAACTCCGAGCAGGTGGGGCTGTATCTGCAGAAATTCATCAATTATCGCAAGCGCAAGGTCTTTTTCCCTGAGCAAGGCAATAAGTTCGAGGACCTCTTGCCCGCGATGCATCGCAGACCCAACGAGAAATATCTGATGGTACTGTCCAATATCCATACTCAGGACCAGATTAATATGTTCGCCGAGAACGGGGTGGAAGTTACTCCGGCTATTATGTATCGCACTGTAACCAGCCCGTGGCCGAAAGAGAAACCGTTTGACTACGACCTCATTGCACTGTTCACGCCTGCAGGAGTGTCTTCGCTGCGCGAGAATTTCCCGGACTGGGAACAAGGAGAGACCCTCATTGCTGCTTTCGGGGACGGAACGGTACGTGCTTTGGAAGAGGCAGGATTCCGCGTAGATATAGAGGCCGGACCGGGCAAAGCGTTCGCTTCCCTTCCAATGGCCATTGGTGACTATCTGGATAAACATTAAGATTATCTGAACTCTTTTCCAAAACATAGCAGACTCTGCGGACAATTGCGTATCGCGCAGTTGTACAAAGAAGGCCAACGCTTCACGGTATGGCCTTTGCGTGTCACCTACCAGCCAATAGCCAATGGGCAAGAGTCTGATCAGACCGGCAACAGCCAAGTACTCGTCTGGGCTCCCAAGTCCCTCTTCAAACACGCCGTTCACCGCAATCATCTGCGCCGCCTTATGCGCGAAGCATACCGACAGCATCAAGAAATATTAGCCAAGAGCCATTATATAATTGCTTTTAACTATATAGATAAGGAAGAACAGTCGTACGCCGTCATCGAAAAAGCAATGGTTAAGGCATTGAACAAAATCACTAATCATCAATGAGCAATGACCAATCTCCAATATCCAATGACCAATGGAAGATTTTTGTAAGAAAATTCTTCCTCCTCCCTGTCTATTTCTACCGGGTCTTTATCTCGCCGCTGACACCTCCAGCTTGCCGCTTTACTCCGACATGCAGCCAGTATATGGTCGAAGCCGTGCTCAAATACGGTATCTTCAAAGGAGGCTGGCTCGGCATCAAACGGATATGCCGCTGCCATCCATGGGGCGGCTCCGGATATGACCCGGTACCTTAAAAGCAATTTGAAATTTGGAACTATATGCGAATTGATATCATCACATGTTGCCCGGAATTGTTGGAATCTCCACTCAACCATTCTATCATTCAGCGCGCGAAGGACAAGGGCCTTTGTGAGATTTACGTACATAACTTACGCGACTGGACGCTTGACAAGCACCGCAAAGTAGATGACTACGCCTTCGGATTCGGTGCCGGCATGGTGCTGCAGATTGAGCCCATCGACCGCTGTATCTCACAACTTACCTCCGAACGTCATTACGACGAGATCATCTTCACCGCTCCCGACGGAGATCGCTTTGACCAGAAAGCGGCGAATATGTTATCTCTCAAGGAGAATATCATCATCCTATGCGGACATTACAAAGGCGTGGACCAACGCGTGCGTGACCATCTGATCACTCGTGAGTACAGTATCGGCGATTTTGTGCTTACTGGTGGAGAGATGCCAGCAGCTATCATGACCGATGCCATCGTGCGGCTTCTACCCGGTGCACTGGGCGATATTGAGTCGGCACTGAACGACTCTTTCCAGGATGGACTGCTTGAAGCTGGTGTTTATACCCGTCCGGCGGAGTACAAAGGATGGAAAGTGCCGGACATTCTGCTGAGTGGTCACCAAGCAAAGATAGAAGAATGGATGTATGAGCAGTCCTTGGCTCATACGAAAGAACGGCGACCGGACCTTTTGGATGTAATTTTGTAAACCGAATGTTGCAATTTTATGTTTTTTAGCATTTTATTTGCAAATTATTTGGTCATATCGTCAAAAAGCAGTACTTTTGCACCGTGTTTTTCATGGTATTAGATTTAAGGTTAAGTAAAAAGATTGGGATGTCGGGAGACATCCTTCTTTGTTTTATGTAGGTTTCCTTCTTTTTTATTTGCGTATTCCAAATATTTTTTGTAATTTTGCAGCGCAAATCGATAATCGAAAATCTATCATCGAAAATCGGAAAAACATGGAAACACGTATTTCAGTTATCGGCGGCTCCAATGTCGATTTATCGGCTACACTCAACGATGCCTTTATCGCCGCAGACTCCAATCCCGGCCATATCAATATCGGCTACGGCGGAGTAGCGCGTAATATCGCGCATAATCTTTCTCTGCTGGGTGCCCAAACGGAATTGCTTACCATCTTCGGCGGAGATCTTTTCGGCGGTTTATTGCATGACTACTGCCGTCAGCAGGGGATAGACGTGCATTCATCGGACCGCGTATCCTCTTTGCGCTCAGGCGTGTATCTATGTATCAACAACCACGGCGGAGAGATGATTGCCGCAGTGGCGGATACGGAAGCTATCCGGGCTATTACTCCCGAATGGTTAGCCAAACGCATAGGAGAGATCAACCTGTCAGATTTTGTTGTGGCAGATACCAATATTACGGAAGATGCTATCCGTTATCTCATGGAAAATGTCACGTCTCCCTTATTCATTGACGGTGTGAGCACGACGAAAGCACACCGGGTTGTGAATGCATTGAAAAAATGCAAACTACCCTATCTGCATACCATCAAGTTTAATCTCAAAGAAGCTCTCGCCGTTACCAATACCACCACCTATGCCGAAGCGGCGCAACAGTTACTTAATTTAGGGGTGGCGAACGTATATATTACCCTTGGCAGTGACGGTGTCTATTGCCGTAATGCGGCCGAAGAATGGCTTTTCCCCAGTATCCCGGGCGATGTCGTTAACACCACCGGCGCAGGAGATGCTTTTTTAGCCGGTGTTGTCTTTGCGCATGCCAAAGGCATCGGATTCCCTCAAACCGCCCAATACGGACTCATGGCAGCGCGGGCAACACTGATGAGCCCCAAAGCCGTTAACCCTGATATCGCTAATATATTATTATAATGAATAAATATCTCTCTATCTCGCCGGAGGTGCAGGAGGCACTGAAGGCCGGCAAGCCGGTAGTCGCTTTGGAATCGACCATTATCAGTCACGGCATGCCTTATCCTCAAAACGTAGAAACCGCTTTACGCGTAGAGCAAACTATTCGTGACAACGGTGCCGTACCGGCTACTATTGCCATCATCGGTGGCAAACTGAAAGCGGGTTGTACACCGGAGGAGATCGAATACCTGGGAAAGAAAGGTCAGGCGGTCATCAAGGCTTCGCGGCGTGATCTGCCGGTTCTTTTGGCGCGCGGCGAAGACGGCGCTACGACGGTAACGACCACCATGATGATTGCCGCCATGGCCGGTATTCATGTCTTCGCCACAGGCGGTATCGGAGGCGTACACAGAGGCGCTCAACAGACATTCGATATCTCTGCCGACCTGGAGGAACTGGCACAAACGCCCGTTATGGTCATCTGCGCCGGTGCCAAATCGATTCTGGATTTAGGTCTTACATTAGAATATCTGGAGACCAAAGGGGTACCTGTCATCGGCTATGGTACAGACGAACTGCCGGCCTTCTACACTCGCCACAGCGGTTTCGGTGTAGATTACCGCATCGATACTCCGGAAGAGTTGGCGGCAGCTTTTAAGGCGAAAATAGATTGCGGTCTGAAAGGCGGTATGCTGGTTACCAATCCTATTCCGGAGCAGTTCTCCATGCCTGCGGATGTCATCAACTCCGCCATTGAGCAAGCCCTCGCAGAAGCCGACAAAAAAGGCGTGCACGGTAAACAATGCACACCTTTCTTATTAGCTAAAGTGAAAGATTTGACAGGCGGTGACAGCCTCGCTGCTAATATCCAACTGGTGCTCAACAACGCCCGCTTAGCCGCGCTTACAGCCGCAGCGCTCACCTGTAACCCGTAACAGGAAACCCTTTATCCTTTCTCAACAGCCTCGGCGATGGAGTTGGCAATAATAGCCATCTCCTCTGCCGGCAGGCTCAGTTTCGGATTACTGAAAAGCATGTCCTTCTCCGAGTTGAGCGGAACGAGATGCACATGCACATGGTTAACCTCCATGCCCAGCACCGCTACGCCTACGCGTTTGCAGCCTGTAGCCGCCTTCAGACCTTTCGCAACACGTTTGGCAAAACGCATCAGACTCTCGTATTGCTCGTCCGTCAGGTCAAACAGATAATCACTCTCGGGTTCAGGCAATTTCGGAATCACCAGCGTATGCCCTTTTACCAACGGATTGATATCCAGGAACGCATAATTCTTTTCATCTTCAGCTACCTTGTAGCTTGGAATTTCACCTTTGATGATACGCGTGAAGATTGTCATAGACTGATCTCTAGTATTTCATACTCCATAAGTCCGGCGGGAACCTGTACTTGCGCCACTTCGCCCACTTTCTTTCCCATCAAGCCTTTGGCTATCGGAGTAGTCACGGAAATCTTTCCTTCCAGCGAGTTAGCTTCTCCCTCGGTTACCAACTGATAGGTTTTCTCCTTACCCGTATTACGCACGCGAACGCGCACTTTGGTGAGGATTTGCACCTCATCGGTTTTGATATCACTGGTATCCAGCACGCGCGCTTCCATCAGTTTCGCTTTGATGTGCGCAATCTTACTTTCAAGAATACCTTGTTCTTCTTTTGCGGCATCATACTCCGCATTCTCACTCAAATCGCCTTTCTCACGCGCCTCCGCGATCGCGGCAATCACACGTGGGCGCTCTACAGTCTCCAAAAACTGGAGCTCCTCTTTCAATTTTTGCAGACCTTCTTCGGTCATGTACGTTACTGCCATATCTCTAATTATTAATATTTTCGATTCAATATCTCGCTCGCGATAATCGCTTTGCGAACCTCCTCTGCATCCGTCAAATCCGGCACTACAGGGTCATTTGTCATTCGTTCCTTCTCCATAAAAAAATAAGGGATATGCCCTTTTTTTCGTTTTTTGTTAAAAGTAATAGGAAACTTCACAGCCTCCTATTACCATTAAACCTAAACCTTAACTATGAAAATTTATTTGTTTTCGATGCAAAAGTACTGCTTTTATTTGATATGACCAAATTTTTGAGCAAAAAAATGTATATTTTGCTCATTTTTACGCAATTTTGCCTCTTAATGTAGCTGCAGTGGCCTCTAAAACCTGTATTTTGACGATATCTCCTATCTTTTGGTCTGTCCGCGGGAAGACGACTGTCTTATATTGTTCGGTACGTCCAAACATATCCTGATGACTCCGTTTGGAAAATCCCTCCACGAGCACTTCCACCACTTTTCCGATCTCCCGCTGATTGGACTCGAGTGACAATTGCGTCTGAAGCGCAATGATCTCATTGAGGCGGCGCACTTTCTCTTCTTCCGGAATATTATCCGGCAAATGCTTATGCGCATACGTACCCGGTCGCTCGGAGTATTTGAACATGAAGGCACTATCAAACCCTACTTCACGCATCAGGCTGAGAGTCTGCGCATGATCTTCCAAAGTCTCATCGTGGAAGCCGCAGAAAATATCCGTACTGATAGCCGCAGTCGGTAATATACGGCGAATAGCGGCAATACGGTCCAGATACCACTCGCGCGTATATTTGCGGTTCATGAGTTTCAGTATGTGGTTGGAACCCGACTGAACAGCAAGATGGATGAACTTACAGAGGTTCTTATGACGGCTGATTGCCTCCAGCGTCTTATCGGACATGTCCTTGGGATGACTGGTGGTAAAGCGAATACGCATATCGGGCACGGCATCTGCCACTATTTCCAATAAATCGGCAAAATCAACTACCGAACCGTCCTCACGCACAAAGCGATAGGAATTGACATTTTGTCCGAGCAACGTGACCTCTTTATAGCCATTTGCCTGCAAGTCCCTTACTTCATTCAGTATCGATTCGACATCCCGGCTTCGTTCGCGACCGCGCGTATAAGGTACAACGCAATACGAACAGAAATTATTGCACCCGCGCATGATGGACACAAATCCGCTTATCGAACGTCCGATACGTGCCGGGATAATCTGACGATAGGTCTCGGAGGTACTAAGCTCCACATTCATCGCCTTATGTCCCTGTTCACACTGCGCCAGCAGATTCGGGATATCCAGATAGGCATCCGGTCCTGCCACAAAATCCACCCCGAAGGAATCAATCAACTCCTGCCCCATCCGCTCGGCCATGCAACCGATAACGCCAATAATCGGTTGCCGATTATCGATTTGAGATTTTAGATTTGAGATTTTAGATTTTCTATTTCTCAAAAGTGCTTTCAGTTCGCGGAGGCGGGCACCTACTTTCTGCTCCGCATTGTCACGGATAGAACAGGTATTCAAAATGATGATATCCGCGTCCTGCCATTGGTCCGTCAACTCAGCATCCGTAGTTTGCATAATCGCAGCAACCACCTCACTGTCCGCGACGTTCATTTGGCAACCGTATGTCTCAATATAAAATTTTTTATTCATTTTTCTTGCATATATCAAAAAAAAGCAGTAATTTTGCACCCGCTTTTGGATAAAAGTGTTCGGGAAGTGGCGCAGCCCGGTAGCGCAACGGTCTGGGGGACCGGAGGTCGCGTGTTCGAATCACGTCTTCCCGACTAAAAAGGATGACTTCGGTCGTCCTTTTTGGTAGACGGATTCCAACCCGCGTGTTCTTATCTCACTACGTTCGTACGATTATTGCATAGGAGCGCAATTTTCGAATCACGTCTTCCCGACAAGAACAATTTCGACTATTTCCCCACTAAAGGCAGATTTACTTCGGTAACTGCCTTTAATTGTATCTGCTGCAGGACGGCTTTCATATCCGCATTCTTTTGGATCATATCCATCCACCACTCAGCTTCGTCCATATCGGCAAAGCCGCTTACCCGCAATGCACATCCGTCGCCGAAGACGGGCATCTTCTGCAGGTCAAAGTCACGAATAAGGAACTGGCTGAAATTGAACAGAGCTACTTCGTATAACAATTCATTCAAAGCCTCTTCATCCGCCGTAGGCATAATAAGCAATACCACGGAGGGTTGTTTGCGGTCTTCGCTCCATTGTTGTTCCTGCTCCTGACTGTCTTGGGTTTGCTCCACCTCTGCCTGCTCTCGCGCCTCAGCCAAAGAACCGGTAGCCCCCCCCTTCTGACTCTCCATACCTTGCCCCATCATCGCGAGCATATCTTTCGACATGGCTCCCAACTCCGTCTCCCCGTATTTATCGACGATAGACCGTAATTCCGTGATAAACGCCTCTTGTCCTTCCGTGCGTGCAACTGCTACAGCATTCAAGAAGAGGAATCGTGGCATAAGCCGGCTCTGCGGAAACTCTTGCTCTGCATATTGCTTATTCTCTTTTACCGTAGCGTATTCACCCTTCGTATAGGCCGTATAGGTCTTGGCATAAAGAGAATCCTGCTCTTCCAGCATACGCAGCATTCGCGCTATATACGCCTCGTCATGACGCAACGCCCGTAAACGCTGTTCCTCATATATATCCGCAAGAACCGGATGGTTCGGGAAGCGTTTCTCCAACTCGCGCAAGGTCTCTTCGGCGAGCGGTTCATCCTCTACCTTATCGCGATAGATATAATAAAGCGCCACCATCGCCTCGCGCCACAGACTGTCAGAGGCTGCGTAATCAGCCGGCGTACGAGGAATCTGCTGAAGGTAATACTCGGGTTTGTGGGTATCTGTTTCTATAGCAGCCGGACGACGGATGGAATCGGAAGCCATAGCCGTCGAATCCGTTCCCTCACCCTCGTATGATTCGTCATCAAAAGTGGCCATCACTTGCCTGTTCTGTCTTCTCCAGTTATCCTCCAGTTTACGTGTACCCCACCGGCGCAACCATTCCTGCTGTCCCTGTTTGACCAATTGGGGATTGTAGAAATACCATTCGCCCTTTTGCAAATTACTTCCGCCTAACATATTCCTGGTATCCACGCTGCGGAGGTTTCTTCCTCCAAGAGCCATTTCGCGCTCTTCTTGGGCCTGCTTGGTCGAATCGGCTTTCTCCCGGGCGATCAGATCGGCAATGATATGATCGACTATCGCGCGTTGCTCTTCTTCCGGCATATGGCTCAAGCGCTGCAAAGAATCCTGGAGTTGGGCCTGGTCGTATGCCGCAATCAACTCATCCAATACCTCTGATCGTTTCTGCAAACTGGGATACCGGCTGTCTTCCGCCGACATAATAGTCACTGCTTCCCGGTAACACGGTTGCGCTTTCGCATAGGCGCGCTTCTCATAATAGATATCTCCGGCACGAATAAGTACAGCCACTTTGGCCGGTCCGGGTTGAGTGGATTCTGCAATCGCTTTCTCGTACATCTCAAGCGCATGTGCCGTATCCTGCTGCGCAAGGTAGATATTACCCATCGCCCCGTAAATCTGGTCCAGTTTG
>Ga0247610_10002095_pt1 | contig 23603 bp, 17 predicted proteins | sample 174DNAGHGhighgp2_FD_193483 | JGI IMG/M metagenome (GOLD analysis project Ga0247610, IMG submission 193483) | Sheep rumen microbial communities from Palmerston North, Manawatu-Wanganui, New Zealand - 1742 DNA GHGhigh gp2 | ecosystem: Host-associated > Mammals > Digestive system > Stomach > Rumen...
TAAAAAATATTTTATTAAATTTATTTTTTTTATTTTTTTTATTTTTTTATTATTTAAATAAAAAAATATAAAATTTATAAATTTAAAATATATAATTAAATTATTTATTTTAGAAAGAAAAAATTAAATAATAAAAATGTCTGATAGAGAAATATATTATAAACAAAAATATTTAAAATATTTATTAAAATATAGACGTTTATTAAAAGAAATAAATAGAGAGGATAATGATATGGATTATAAACAAAAAGAGGATTTAGAGAAATTAGAAAGAAAGGAGAGAATAAAAAATATATTTAAAAAATTTGGATTAGAGAAAGAATTTAATGAATTAGATGAAAGAAATATAGATACATTAAATAATTCTACAACACATAATTATATAGAGATGTTTTGGAGATTTATGGAAAATTTTAAAGATGAAAAATTAAAAGATGATGGAATAATTGATATAAATGAAATATATGATCCTAATAATGAAATAAAAGATAATTTATTTAATATTGATGAAAAAAAAGGAATAATACAATATATATTAAATCCATATAAATTTTTATATGATAATCGTTTAATACAAATTACAGGTAATTGTATGTATAGAATTTTAAATTATACAAATATCACAAATATAATAATTAAAAATATAGAATTAGAAGATTTTAATTTAGAATTTTTAAATAAAGAATTACCAAATATTAAATATATAAATGACTTAACTTTATATAAAGTTGGAACTATATATAGAAAATTAAATATTGATTTAATAAAAGATGGATTAAGTTTAAATAAATCTATAACAACTTTAAATTTAGATAATAATATTTTTAAACCGAATATAGATAATATATTAGGTGATATTTTACTTGATAATAAAAATATATCTACATTACAATTACAATATTGTGAATTATCAAATATAACAGAAATTAGTAATGCTTTAAAAAATAATTCTACTTTAACTAAATTACGTCTTGGTTATAATAAAATTAATACCGGTTATAATGAATTAAGTGATGCTTTAAAAGTTAATTCATCATTAAATTATTTAGGATTATTTGATAATCCAATAAATAATGATGATTTAAGAGTAATAAGTGAAGCTTTAAAGGTTAATTCATCATTAACTTATATAAATTTAGGAAATAGAAGAAATAATTATTATACTTCTATATATGATTTATGTGAAGCTTTAAAAATTAATTCTTCAATAACAAAAATATTTTTACCAAACTTTATTGATGATACACCAAAATTAATACAAATAGCCGATATGTTAGAAAAAAATAATACTTTAATAAATATAGATATTGGTCCTAATACATTTACAGGTGGTAATCCTATATCATCTAAACAACCTATAAATCCTTTAAAACCAATTATTCCAACTTTTAATTCTTTAGGTCAACAATATCAATATAAAGAACATCCTTTAATTGTTATAAAAAAAAGATTATTAGAAAATTTAGAACGTAAAATTATGAATTATAAATTTAAAATTGAAACTCAAAAAATAACACATAAAACTAATTATAATAATCGATTAGAATTAGATAGACTTATTAGAGAAAAAAATAAACTTCAAATTGAAATCGAAGATTTAATAGATATATTACAATATCAAAATCAACATCAAAATCAACCTCCACATTTACAACAAACTCCTCAAATTCAAAGTCAATATCAAAGTCAATATTTACAACAACAACAATTAAATCAACAAAAGAAACAACAACCTCAATTTTGGGGTGATTTAGATGTTCAACAACCTATTCCTCAAAATTGGGAAGATATTGATTTACAACAAAAACAACAAAAACAACAAATTCCAAAAAAACAATAAATTCCTCAAAATTGGGAAGAAATAGAATTATAATAAATTAAATATAATAAATTTTATTTAATAATTTTCTATTTAAATAAATTTTTTGTTTAAATAACATATTTATATAAAAATATATAAATATATAAAAAATAAAAGAAACAATTATGAGTTTCACACAAAAAAATAAAAATATAATAATATATATATTTATTAATAAAAAATTGAAAAATATAAATTTTTAATAGTTAATAATTATTTATTAATATAATTTTTCTTATAAAATTTGATTTTTATATTTAATATATTAAGTTATAAATTATAATTTTATATAAGTAATATAAATAAAAATGCTTTATATTATTTCTGCTGATGAATTTTATAAATGTGGGATAAAGGTTTTGGAAAAAAATAATTTAGATATATCACAATTAAATTTACGTGATGCTTTACCTAAATCTTTTGTTCACGAATTTTTAATGATGTATTTACTTTATCGACATCCTATTAAAACCGCTAAAATCCTTTTTAGAACTTTATGGAAAAAAACAGATCTTATTGTAAGAGATTATAATGGGAATATCGTTAATGTCGATGAAGATATGAATATTAATAAATTTATCTTCTCTCTTTTCGTTTTCCAACAAATTAATGGTGAATATATTATCGATATCGATGAATGGATGCTTAATAATTTTTATCTTTCCGCTTGTCGTTTTTGTAAAATTAATTCTCATATTATCTATGAAGAAGACCCTTTTAAAAAGGTAAATAATGATTTTGATGAACTTATTAGAGAAGATAGAAATGAATTATCTTTTATCGATTTTAAAGACTTTATCCCTATTTCTAAAAATATTGATGTTGATGATTATAATTATGATAATGATGATAATTATATTGATGATGTAGATTTTAATAATGATGATTATATATATGAAGAAAATGAAGATGAAGATAATGATGATTTATATGATGAAGAAGAAAGTGATGATTATGAATTGAGTGATTAAAAATTATTTTCTTATTATTTTATTTTTATTTTTTATTTTTTATAATTAAAATTTATTATTTTTATTTTTTTTTTATTTTTAAAAATTAAAATTTATTATTTTTATTTTTTTTTATTTTTATTATTACTTAATTTTATTTTTATTTTTTTATTTTTAAAAATTAAAATTTATTATTTTTATTTTTTTTATTTTTATTTTATTAAAAAAATAAAAAAATGATAAATAAAAATATTAAAAAAGTTTAGAATAAAAATAAATTTAATAAAAAAAGTATAATTTAATAAATAAGGAATAATAAGATGATGAATAAAAGAAAAAATAATAAAGAAGAAGAAATAGATGAATATAAATTTATATATTGTTATAAATATAATAAAAATATAGAAAGAATAATAAAGAGATGTATAATAATATCAATGATGATAATATTATTATTTATAGGATTAATGATATATACATTATATAAATTTAAGATATTAGATTATATAATGATAATAATATTAATAATTATAAGTTTAATATGTGGAATAAATATAATAAATATAATATAAAAAAAAAAAAAAAAAAAAAAAAATAAAAAATAAAAAATAAAAAAATAAATAAAAAATTGATAAAAAAAATAATTAAGAAAAAATAAAAAAATTATTTAAACCAAAAGATATATATTAAAATAAATTTATTAATATATAAAATAATTAATTAAAAGAAAATAAAAAATGAATAATAAAGCATATAATTGTTATGGAGAACAGAGAATGGGATATAAATATTATAAACAGAGTGTTATAGATTTTAATATACATAGTAATAATAAATTAACAAAAGAGATAAAAAGATTTAGAGAATTATGTGATAAGACGGAAGAATATAATAAAAATGAGGAAATAAATTTATCATTAGATAATTTTAGTAAATTTTTAGAAATAATAAGTAATGAATATGATAAAGATATAGCGTGTGAGAATTTTTATTGGGGAATATTTACTAAATTTATAGAGAGAGTAAAGAATATATATAAATCAAAAGAACCTCAAACAATAGATATAAATACAATTAAATTTTCATATATAATAAAAGGATTATATATAAAAAATAAACAAATAAAATATTATAATCAAATAAAATATTTTATAAATAATGAGGAAATAGAATGGGAAAAAGAAGATAGAGAAACATTTAAACAATATATAAAAGATAATTTTGAAGAATATGATAAAATAAATAAAGATAAAAAAGAAAATCAAAAGAATTTTTCAATAAAAAGAGAAGAAATAATAAATTATAAGATTAATTATAAGGATGATGTATATGAACAAACAAAGAAATTTTATTATTTATGTGAAGAAATACAAAAATTAAATAATGAAGAAGGTAATTTATCATTAAATAATATATATGATATAGTAAATATAATGAATGATGGATATTATTATGGGAAATCAATAAATAATATAAGAATAATAAAATTTTATTATAATATGATAAATGAATTTATAAAAAGGATACAATATTTATATAAACAGACAAAGACATATAAAAATATAACAATAGATACGGATACAGTTAATTTTTCAATAATAATAAAAAAAGTAAGTAATGATAGAGGAAAATTAAAATATAAAAATCAAATAATAAAATTTGTAGAAGAATGTGATAAATGTGATGGTTGGAAAGAAGAAGATAAGAAAGAAATAATAGAATGGGTTAATTCTTTTAATTAGATTTATTTATTTTTTTAAATTATTTTTTATAAAAAAATGAAAAATAATAATATTAATTATAATAAAAAAAATAATAATAAAAAACATTAATAAATATTAATAATTAGATTATAAATAATATTAAAATGAAAGATTTAAATATATCATTAGATAAAATTAACAATGATATATTTATTTTAAAAAATTTAGAAATATCAATATTTGATATGAATAAAAATATGGAATTTGTTGTAAATAATATAAATAGAGGTAATACATTCTTAAATACTACACTAAAATTATTAATAGTAGAATTAAATATTATGGATCCTAATAATCCAAATTTAATTATAAAAGATAAAAATGATAAAAATGATTATAATATAGAAGATAATAAATTTTTTAGTTTAAGATTATATAAAAAAATAGTAAATGATGAAACATTTATATTAGATATTTCAAATATATCAGGATTATTAATATATTCAATACTATGTTATATATTACAAGAAAAAAAACAAATAACTAAAGAGTATATAGATATATTAAAAAGAAATATAAAAAAAATAGTTTTATATAAAAAATATAATTATTATATTATTTATTTTAATGATAGTATATTTAAAGAAATGTATAATATAAATTTAAATATTATAATTAGATTTTTAAATAAAGATTTTTTAAATTATACAATTACAAATAAATATCCAGGTCATATAATAAAATATGATTTAGATAGTAATGAATATTCTAATTTATATTCTTATATAAATGAAATTAATGAAAATATTTATTTGTTAAAAGATAAAAATAAAATATTAAAAGATAAAATAATATATTTAAATGATATTCCAATTAATTTTATTGTTATTTATTGTAGTAAAAATAATTTTCATATATCTCCATCTCTTTTTATAAGTTATCCTATTAATAAACCAATTAATAAACAAATTAATAAACCAATTGATAAACAAATTAATCAACCAATTAATAAATCAATTAATCAACCAATTAATAAACTAATTGATAAACAAATTAATCAACCAATTAATCAACTAATTGATAAACAAATTAATAAACCAATTGACAAACAAATTAATCAACCAATTGATAAACAACAATCAATTACTCAACCAAATAATAAACGAATTAATAAACGAACTAATAAACGAAATAATAATGATTATTCTAATTCTTTACCAAATTCACAACGGATAGTAAAAGCCAATGAACCAATAAATTCTCAAACTTTTAGATTACAACAAACAAATAATACACAAACAAAAAAAGAAGAGAAATATACATATATAATATATGATAAAAAAGAGAATAAATATAAAATAATAACAAATTGGGATTTAAATATAGAAGAACAATTTAAAAATGATTGTGAAGAAATAAAAAAATACATTAAAGGATATAATTTTTATAATTTTTATAATTTTATATATACATTAAAATATTTAAAAATTAATTATAAACAAATAGGTGTAAATAATAATAATATAAATATATGTATGTTATATAATAATAATTGTAATCTTATTTCAAAACAAAATTTTTTTTGTATTAATACTATTCCAGGATATTATATAAAATTAGAAGAAGATAATGAATTTTTAGATTTAAAACAAGGTGATTTTATTTGTATTTATAATATTATTTTAAAACAACCATATACTTTTATTTGTAAATATTTAAAAAATAATTTTTGGAATGTTATTAAATGTATTAAATATAAAGATAATAATAATATTCAAGTATTAAATTTAAATGATACTATTGAATGTTTTAAAAATATTATTGATAATCTTATTTTTATAAATAATATTAATAAAAACTTTAATAATATTAATGATTATAATAATATTTGTATAGAACCTCCACCTACTAAAAAATCTAAACCTTCTAATCATTCTTTAGATAATATAACACATTCTAATGATATTATATTAATTGATGATGATATTGATGATAATAAAGATAATGATAAAGATAATGATAAAGAAATAATTAATGATAAAGATAAAGATATAAATATAGATGAAGATATAAATATAGATAAAGATATAAATATAGATAAAGATAAAGATAAAAATATAGATAAAGATATAAATATAGATAAAGATATAGATATAGATAAAGATATAAATATAGATAAAAATAAAGATAAAGATATAAATATAGATATAAATATAGATAAATATAAAGATAAAGATAAAGATAAAGATAAAAATAAGGAAAAAGAAAAAATAGAACCATTACCACAAACGAGAGCTTCAAGAGAGGATAATTTTATTTATTAAAAATTTATTTTTTTTATTATTAAAAAAAATGAAAATAAGAAAAAAATAAATTAAAAAAATATATATAATAAAAATATATTTAAAATGATATTAGAAATAAAAAATATAGATATAAAAGAAATAGAATTGAATGATGAAAAAATAAGAAGAATAAAAAAAATGAGATTAATAAATTGTAAAGATACTTATAATATTTTAAGTAAATTTATAAATTTAATAACTTTATCATTATATAATTGTGAAATAGATAAAATACCTAATCATTTAATAAAATTAGAAGAATTAAATATTATATATAATGAAGAATATAATAAAATAAAAATAAAAGAAATACCAAAAACATTAATAAATTTAAAAAAAATAACAATAAAATCAAATAATAATATAAATATAAATAAAGAAGATTTTAAGAAATTAAAAGAATATAATAATATAAAATAAAAATAAAAAAATAAAAAAAATAAAAAAAATAAAAAAAATAAAAAAAATAAAAAAAATAAAAAAAATAAAAAAAATGATAAAAATAATTTTTTATAAATAGATATAATAAAAAAGAGTAGAAAAAAAATAAAATAATAAGATGTCAAATAAATCAATAATATTAAAATATTTAAAGGAGAATATATATTTTTTAAAATGTAATAATATTAGTATAAAAATAAATGATGATTGGATAAAATTATTTGATGGATATATAATAAATAAGAATGAAAAATTAAATGATTATAATGATAATATAAAACATATAATAAAATATATAAAAAATAATAGATATGTAAGAAAAGAGAATTATTATAATAAAGATAAAGAATATTTAATAGTAAATACACAATATAAAATAGGATTAACAGAATGTTTAATAAATGTGATATATGTATATATACATTTTTTTAAAACAGAATTAATAGATAAATTTAAAGAGATAATAAGAAAAAATATAATATATAAAAAAGAATATAATCCAATTTTTAATCCAATATTATGTGAAAATATAGAAAATAAAAAAGAAAAAAATAAAGATAATGATTATGAAAATATAGATAAATTATATTTTAATTTAAATTTATTTTATGATTTATCATTATTAAATTTAAATATAAAAATTAAATTTGATATAATTAATACTTTAGATAAAATTAAACAAATTTATATTTTTTGTAATGAATATTATAAAATAGATATAATTTATGAATTAGATGAAGGTGATTTTATTAAAATTTTAGAACAAAGTAATATTATAAAATTTCATTATAATTTAAAAGATGTATATTTAATTTATAGACAAATTGATAATTTTGATAAACTTAGACCTTTTAAATTAATCGATTTTAAAAAAACAAATGATAAATATGATTTTATTTTTAATGAAGAATTAATTATTAATTGTTAATTATTTTTTTTATTAATTATTTTTTTATTTGTTAATTATTTTTTTATACATTTATTTTTTAATAAATATAAAAAATAAAATTTCATTAATAAAAATTGATAATTTATAATAAATGATAATAAAAATAATAAATTAAATTAAATTAAATTAAAATAAATTAAAATATATTATAAATGATTAAAATGAGAATAAATTTAAGACAAATTGAAACTAATTTATATATAATTAATAATAATTCTACTACAATATATATTGATGAGAATGAATTAGATTATAATAATAAATGTAATTTAAATCATAAAATTATTTATAATTTAATTAAAGATATTAAAACAAATTATAAAGAGAATGATAAAGAAAAAGATAATTTGATATGTTATAATTTGATATTTGATAAAAATGATAAAATAATACAAATAAATAATATAATAACAATGATATTTAATAGTATAATGTATTATTTATATTATACAGATGATAGAAAAAATATATTAAAAACAAGAATAATAAATGAAAAATTTATAAATTTAGAAGAAAAAACAAAAAATGATATAGAAAAGGAAAAAGTATATACAATAATAAAAAATAATTTTGTATATAAAAAAGAAATAGAATATGATAAAATTAAAATATTAGAAATTTATTTTAATAATAAAATATTAAAAGAATTTTTTGATTTAAATTTTAATATGAGAATTATTTTAAATAATAAAATTTTAAAAAATAATAATATTAAAAATATTAATTATATTGATGATAATATTATATATCATACATTTAATAATGACCATATATTTTGTAAATTAAATGATAAAAATAATTTTGAATATTCTTATTATGATTTTCATTTAAATGAAATATGTTTGGTGTGTTTAGAAAATAATGATTTTATCAATGAAAATATCGAAATTTATTTTTATAAAAATAATATCGATAATCTTAATTCATCTATTAATTCTCTAAATGAACCTTTAACTAAATCTTCAAATGAACCTTTAACTAAATCTTCAAATGAACTTTTAAATGAACCTTTAACTAAATCTTCAAATGAACTTTTAAATGAACCTTTAACTAAATCTTCAAATGAACTTTTAAATGAACCTACAATTAAATCTTCAAATGAACCTATAATTAAATCTTCAAATGAACCTATAATTAAATCTTCAAATGAACCTATAATTAAATCTTCAAATGAACCTATAAATGAACCTATAACTAAATCTTCAAATGAACCTTTAACTAAATCTTCAAATGAACCTATAAATGAACCTATAACTAAATCTTCAAATAAACCTATAAATGAACCTACAATTAAATCTTCAAATGAACCTATAATATTACCACCAGTATTTATATCTACACCTTCATCTATACCTTCATATATATCTTCATATATACCATCATCAGCACCTATACAAAAAACAACAACATTAAAATTACAGGAAAATATTTTTCCACCAATTGAAAATAATATTATTGATGAATTACCAAATAAAAAAATTAAATTATCTAATGAAATAAATAATGAAGAAGATAAAGAGAAAGAGGAAGATAAAGAGGATGATAAAATTGAAATAAAAGAAAAAAATGATGTAATAATGATAAATGAAGAAGATAATGATAAAGATATAATTAATGAAGAAGATAAAGATACAATGCCTTCATTTTTTAGAAATGAAAAACCAGAAAAAATATTAATAAAACCATATTTTGAGATAATGAGACCATTAAGTGATGAAGAGATAAAAAAAACAAAAGAAATACAAGAATATTTAAATTTATTAAGTAAATATCCTATAAGTTATATTAGAAAACATTTTTATAATAGTGAATTTGATAATATATTAAAACTATATAATAATGAATTAAAAAATAAATTTAATCAAGAAAAATATAATAGTTTTATTGAAACAAGATATAATAATGATTTAAATTTTAAAAAGAAAAAACAAAATTCATATACATATAAATATTTATATAATTATTTTAAGATATTTTTAAATAAATATAATATAGATATTAATAAATATAATGTTGCTTATTGTCAACGCACAAGTATTTGTATGAGAGAAAATAATTTAACTATATTTTATAAAGGTATTTTTACATTTTTTAAAAATTGTATATATATTAAATTAGATAGAGATATTGATAATTTTAATTTAAAAAAAAATGATTTATTGGGTTTAACTACTTTTAATAATGAAATATTTTATATTGTTCGAAATGATATTGTTTGCACAAGATTTAATATATTTACATCCTTTATTCCAAATAAACCTATAAAAATATTAAGTTTTGATGAAACTAAAGAAAATTTTTTAGAAAATTTAAAATTTGTATATAAACAAAAATTTGATAAATAATTTTTTTATTTTATTTTTTTTATTTTATTTTATTTTTTTTTATTTATTATAATAAAAAAATGAAAAAAAAAATAATAAAAATATTTTCAATAATAAAATATAAATAAAAAATAAAAAATAAAAAATGCCTTATATTAATTTAGAAGATATAAATAAAAATTATTATATTATTAATAATATTATAATTAATATAATAACAAAAGATAATGTTATAGAATTTAATAAAAATAAAAAGGATAAATATAATATATTTTTAAATTTAAATTTAACTAATTTAATAAATTTTGATAATTTCAAAGAAACAGTTAATATAGATAAAAAACAATTAATATATTATGATTTTAATAAAAAAGATGAATTAAGTTATATAAATTCATCAAATATAACGAATTTAATAATAAATAGTATATTATATTATATATTAAATGGATGTTCAACTAAAATATATGATTTAAGAAAAATAATAGAAAAAAATTATATTTGTAAAGAAAATTTTAATAATGAATATATAAAGATATATTTTAAAAATGAATTATTTAAAGATATATATGATTTAAATTTAATTATAAAATTAAAATTTTATAATAAATTTATTGATGATATATCAGATATACAATATAAAAATAATTCTTATTATTATATTATAAATTATTTAAATAATAGAAATAAAATAATTAGTAAAAATAATGAATATAATATAAATTATTTAAATTATTTTGATGATGATGATAATAATAATGATAATGATATAGATATAAATAAAATAAAAGAGATAAAAAGAGAGATAAATGATAATATATTAAAAGAAAAATATGAATTAATAGATGAGAATAATAAAATAATAAAAATAGTAAGTATAAATAAATTTAAAAATAGTTTAATAAAAATACATTGTAAAAATTTAGATTATAAAAATAAAATATATTATATAAATAGTGTAGATTGTAAAAAAATAAGTGTATTAGATAGATATAAAAGAGATTGTAAAAATTATATTTCTAAAAAACAACCACCATTATTAATATATTTAAAAAAATATTTTATTGAATTGTTAAAAATGAATAATATAGAAATTAAAAATTTAGCTTATACAACGGCTGTAAAAACTATTATAATGAGAGATAAAAATAATGATAAAATAATGTATAATAATTTTTATAAACTTGGTAGGCGTTGTGTTTTATATACATTTTTAGAAAAAGATTTTCCATTATTTAATTTAAAAAAAGATGAAATTATCGGTTTAATTGGTTATATCCCTACAATTAATCAAAAAGTTAATACAAATATTATTTTTATTGTTAAAATGGATTTTGAAGATGATAATACTTTTAATATTATTAGTTCTTTAAAATGTGATAATTCAAATATAAAAATTTTAAATTATAATGAAACAAAAGAAAAATTTTATAATATTTTATTGTTTAATTATAATAAAAAATATCAACTTAAAAATATTAATGAAAAATATATTATTTTTTAAATCTCTTTAATATCTTTAATATCTTTAATCTTTTTTAATATTATTTTTTTTATTAATTATTTTATTTTTATAAAATAATATTTTTATATTTAAAATTTAATATATTAATTAAAGAAAATAAAAAAAAAATAAAAATGAAAAATAAAAAAAATGAAAAATATTATTAATAAAAATAAAAAATAAAATTTAAAATATTTGTAAGTTATAAAATATATATATTATTAAAAAAATGAATGATTATATAATTAATTTAAATCAAATTAAAGATAATATATTTGTTATAAAAAATTTAAGAATATGTATTGAAGATAATAATGGTAAGGTTATTAATATAATTAATGATTATAATAATGAACTTACATTATTTTCTCCGAGTTTTATTAATATGCAACAAAAAATAATATATAATTTATTATCAAATAAATCTGAAATGAATAAATATATAAAACCTGAAGATATAACTTATTATTATGATTTTGTAGAATTAGATACATTTAATTATTATGTTAATATGTCAAATATAACCTGTTTAATAATAAATTCTATATTATATTATATTAATTATCATTGTCCAATATTATATGAAAAATATATTAATATTTTAAAATCAAATATATTATCAATAAATACTAATAAGAATGAATATAAAATTATATATTTTAAAAAAAAATTATTTGATAATATATTTGTAGACTTAAATTTAAATATTAAATTAACATTTTATAATAAAATTTATGATAATTATAAAATTTCTCATTTTTCATTTGATAATTATAAAATTTATTATTTTACTAATTCTATTGAAATATACCAATTTAAAAATTTTTATCATCAAGATATTTACTATATTATTGATAAATCAAATAATTTAAATAATAAAATGGTTAATATAGATAATTTTAAAAATAATATTATTGTTATTAATTGTAATAATAATATATCTAAAAATATCTTACCTATTTTTAATTATTATGATATTATTACTATTCAAAAAAATAATATTAAACATTTCTCTCAATCTAATAATCTACCTTATAATCCACCTATTAATCAATTAATTAATAAATCTAATAATCCTAATATTATTAATAATTCTTCTAATAATTCTGATAATGATGATTTTATTTTACCTTTTAATTCTTCTTTTATTCCTAATAAACGACCACGTCTAACTATTGAAGAAATTAAACCTACCGAATTAAAACAAAATAAATTAAAAAATCAAGAAGATTTAAAAAATCAAGAAGATTTAAATAAACAAGAAGAATTAAAAAATCAAGAAGAATTAAATAAACAAAATGAAATAAATAAACAAAAAGATAATTTTAATAAACAATTAGAAGATTTTATTAATTATCAATTAAAACTTAGAAATCAAGAAAAATTAAAACATCAAGAAAAATTATTATATCAAGATGATATAAATAAACAAGATGATATAAATAAACAAGATGATATAAATAAACAAGATGTTATAATTGAACAAGATGATATAAATAAACAAGATGTTATAATTGAACAAGATGATATAAATAAACAAGATGTTATAATTGAACAAGATGATATAAATAAACAAGATGATATAAATAAACAAGATGATATAAATAAACAAAATAAACAAAATAAAAAGAATAATAAAAATTATGAAAAAACACCATCATATTTAATGTTAGAATATCAAAGATTATTAAAAAATATAAATTAAGAATAATTTAATTATTAAAAAATTTTTTTATTAAATATTTTTTTTATTAATAATAAAAAATATATTATAAAAATAAAAAGAAAAAAATGATAAAAAAAATAAATTATAAAAAAATAATAATTAATGAATAATAAAAAAATAAAAAAATGGAAAAAATAAAAGAAATAGAAGAAATAGAAAAAGAAATAAATATAGAAGAAATAAAAAAAAATATATATACGATAAAGAATAGATTAATAACAATAACGGATAATAATAAAAAAAAAGATATAATATTTAGAATAAATACGAAAGAATATTATAATTTAATAATAAATTATGGGATAAATAATATATTTTCAAAAGAAGAATTAAAAGAAATTTATGATATTAATAATAAATATAAAACACGATTATATTATGATTATAATGAAATTAAAATAGATAATAATAAGAAATATATAATAAATACATCAAATATAACAAATATAATAATAAATAGTATAATATATTATTTAAGAAAAAATTCAGAAGAGGGAATAATAAATAAATTTAAAAATATAATAAAACAAAATATAAATAAAATAGAGTTTTATAAAGATAAAAATGAAGAAAAACAAATTAAAATATATTTTAATAGTTTAATGTTTAATGAAATAAATAATATGAAATTAAATATAAACATAATATTAAATAATAAAAATTTAAATTATGAAATAAAAAATATAGAAATAAATGAATATATGAGAATTTATTATGATGATAAATATATAAATTATATTGTAGGAAAAATAAATGAAGATTATGAATATAAATATAATATAATATTAAAAAATGGTGTGTTATTACTTTCAAAAGATTTAGAAGAATTTAATGATGAAATTATAAAAATAAGTATGATTAATAATAATTTAGAAAATAAAATAACAAAACAAGAACATAATAATTTACATTCATATAAAATTTTATCAAAATATTTACAGAAAATTAAAAATGAATATAATATAAAAATAGATAATATAGAATTTATAAATAAAAAAATAAATATATATATGAAAAATGAATTAAATGAATATATTACTTATAAAAATAAAGAATTTTTAACAAAATATAAATTATTATTTTTTAATATTTCCGAAGATAAAAATATTCAAGAAAATAATATTATAATTAATCTTAGTAAAAATAAAAATTATGGTTTAATATGTAATAATTATAATATTAATATCAATATACAATCTAAAACATTAAAAAGTATTCAATTTTATATAATTGAATTAGATGATTGTGAAAAATTTAATCCTAATCTTTCTAATTATAATTATAAAATTATTGGTGGTTTTAAAATTAATTTATATAAAATTGAATTATTACCTTTTAATGAAATAATCGATAATTTTATAAATCTATTAAAAATAAATTATTAATTATATCTTTTTAATTATATCTTTTTAATTATATCCTTTTGATTATACTTTTTAATTATAATCTTCATATATATTTATTTTTTTATTTTTTTATTTTTAAATATATATTTTTAAATTAAATAAATATTTTTTATTTAAAATTTATAGATTGTAATTTATAAAAAATAAAAAAAATGATAAGAAAAATATATTATTAATAAAAAAATAAATATAATTAAATTAAAATAAATATATTTAAATAAAAGAAAAATAATTAAATAAAAGAAAAGAAAGATGGAAACGATAAATATAAAAGAATTAGAAAATAATATATTTACGATAAAGAATAAAAAGATAAGATTATTTATATATAAAGATGGAATAAATAAAATAATAGATTTTAATATAGATACGAAAGAATATAATAATTTAATATTAGAAGAGGGAATATTAACAAATATAATAAAAGATAATAATAAGATAATAAAAATAATAAAAGATAATAATGAGATAACAAATATAATAAAAGATAAGAATAAGATAATAAGAATAAAAAAACAAAAAGAGATAGATACAATATATTATGATTATTTTGAGTATGATATAGGGAATGAAAAAAAATATTTAATAAATACATCAAATATAATAAGTATAATAATAAATAGTATAATATATTATTTAAAAAAATATGAAAATGAAAAAATAGAAGAATTTAAACAAATAATTATGAAAAATATAATATATTCAAATATAATAGAAGAGATAATAGATAAAAATAGTATTAATCAAAAAAAGATATTTTTAAATAAAAAAATATTTAAAGAAATAAATAATATGAAATTAAAATTACATATACAATTATATAATAAACAATTTATTTTACCGATAGAAGATATAATATATATAGATGATAAGATTAATTTTAAGTTATTATTAGGGAAAAATTATAAATATTTTATAAAAAATATTTATGGAAGAATAGATGAAAATTTAAATTATAAATATGATTTAATTAGTTATAAATATAATTCTCCAATATATACTTTAAATTTAGATGATTTTAATGATGAATATTTAAATATATATATAAATGAAAAATCAAAAATAAATTTAGAAAATTCATTAATATCAAAAAATGATTTAAAATTACCAAAACAATCAAATCATTTTATTTTTAAACTTATAAATATAGATAATCGTATTTCATCTGATTCTTGTGAAAATATATTATATCATTCCTTTTTATTATTTAACAAATATAATATAAAAATAAAAGATGCGGAATATCCAACAAATTTACAAAAAAGGATTATAATGCTTGATAAAAATAATGATAAAATAAATTATAATGATATTGATAATATTGGTAGAAGAAGAATTATATTTTTTACTATTGGAGAAGATAATACATTTTTAAATTTAAAAAAAAATGATTGTATTGGTATTTGTAATATTATTAGTTCCAGAGATATTAATATTCGTCTTATTGGTGAAAGAATAAATCAAATTGATTATAATTTATTATCCGATCCAAAATACTTTATTATTAAAAAAGAAAAATCTATTAATAATATTAATTATTCTTTAAATATTATAGGTGAATTTATTGTTAAATCTCCAAATAATATTTATTGTTTATCTTTTGAAGAAGTTGTTAATGATTTTATTAATGTAATTAAAACTAATAAAATCATTTATTTTAAATCTAATAAAAATTAATTTTTTTAAATTTATTTATTTTTATTTTTTTTTTATTTTTAATAAATAATTATTTATTATTTATTATTTATTATTTTATTTAAAAAAATGAATATTATTTTATATTATAACATTTATTTATATATTTTTATTAATTTTTTATTAATTATTAATTTATATTATTAATTAATATGGATAAATCAAATAATTTAATTGAAATTCTTAATAATTATACTGATTATTATGATGAAATAATTGAATTAGCGAGAAAAATAAAAAAATTAAAAAAATCTAAATCTAAATCTATTAATAAAATTAAAAAATATAGTAATATTAATCATTCTTCAAAAAAATCTAAAAAATCTAAAATTTATGATGATAAAGATAATGATGATGATTTTGATTATGATGATTATTATGATAAAAATGATAAAGATAGTGATTATATTGATGATGAAGATGATGAACTTAATGATTATTTAGATGACGATGATAAAGATAGTGATTATATTGATGATGATGATAATGATATTGATATAAATAAAAAAAAGAAAAAAGTTAAAAAATATAAAAAAGATAAAAAAAATAAAGATATAATAGAAAAAGAAGATAAAGATGAAAATAATGATGAAAATAAAGAAAAAGAAAAAGATAAAGATAAAGAAAAAAATAGATATAATTTATCATATGATAAAGATAAGAATACTTTTAAGAGAGAAATGGAAAAATTAAAAACAAAAAACCAACCAACATTATTAAATACTTTGATATATAATTTAACAATATTTTTAAATAAATTTAATATAAAGATTGATATAAATAACTTAGCTTTAACATTTAAAAAAACTATTAAAATGAGAGAAAAAAATAATGATTTAATTAATTATGATAATTATTATACAATTGGTAGAAGAAATATTTTATATTTTATTTTACAACAAGATTTTCCAGAATTTAATTTAAAAAAAGGTGAATTATTAGGATTTATTGGTGATACCCCTTTCCAAAAACATAAAATTACAATATCTAAAATATTTATTGTTAAACAAGACCCTATTAAATATAATAATTTTGATATTATTGGATCTTTTAAACTTTGTTTGAATGATAATTTAAAATTATTTGATTTTAATGAAACTAAACAATATTTTATCGAACTTATTAAAATGTATAATAAAATAAATTAAATATTAATTTTTTATTTTTAATTTTTTATTTTTATTTTAAATACTTAAAATAAAATATATTATTATTTTTTTATTTTTTTATTTTTAATTTTTAATTTTTTTATTTTTATTTTTTTAATTTTTAATTTTTATTTTTAATTTTTAAATTTTATTTTTTTATTTTTAATTTTTAATTTTTTATTTTTTATTTTTTATTTTTATTTTTTAATTTTTTTTATTTTAAATGCTTAAAATAAAATATATTATTATTTTTTTATTAGTTTATTTTTAAATATATGAAATTGATAATAAAAAAAAGTAAAAATAAATAAATTATAATATTAATTATAATAAATTAAATTTAAATATAATAAAAATAAAAAAAAAATGAAAATAAAAAATTTTAAAAAAGATATAAAAAATAAAAATATATATTAAAATATAGAAAATTATATTTTATATTTATTTTTAATTAAAAATATTAATATAATTATAGAATAATATGAGTGATATATCGAAAGATTTTTTTGATAATCCTATAGAGTTTTCTAAAAATTTAAATGTAAAACAATTAGAGAAATTATTAAATATATTATCGAATGCGTATTATAATAGTGATAAACAAATAGTAAGTGATGAGGTATTTGATGATATAGTAGAGATATTAAGAGAGAAGGATCCGAATAGTGAATTTTTTAAGAAAGTAGGAGCTGAAGAGGAAGATAATGAAGATGAAGAAGAAAATATAGGGAAAAAGATAAAATTACCGTTTCCAATGTTTTCATTAGATAAAATTAAACCAAAAAATATAAATGATTTAGAAATATGGATAAATAAATATAATCCTGAATATGTTGTTGCTTCACATAAATTAGATGGTATGTCTGGATTAATATATAAAGATAAAAATGGAGATGTTAAATTATATTCGAGAGGAAATGGAATATATGGAAGAGATATAAGTATATTATTAAAATATATAAAAGTGAATACAAAAGATATTCCAAATGATTGTGCTGTAAGAGGTGAATTAATAATATCGAAGGATAATTTTAAAGAGATAGAAAATAAATTTTCAAATGCGCGTGCTACGGTAGCTGGAATGATAAATGGGAAAAAAATAGAAAAAGAAAATGTTAAGTTAATAGAATTTATAGCGTATAGTATAATACATCCATTATATAAAAAATCGAAACAATTAGAATTAATAAAAAAATATAAAATACAATGTGTAAAATATGAAATAATAAATAGAAAAAATTTAAATAAAAATTTTTTAATTGAATATTTTACTGAAGAAAGAAAAAATTCTAAATTTAATATTGATGGTATAGTTATTAATGATGATAAAGAAGCTTATGAAGTTTTAGAAGAAAATGACCCTAATGCTTTTGCTTTTAAATGTGAATATGATGGACAAAGTGAAATAACTGAAATATTAGATATAGAATGGAATATATCAAAAGATTGTTATATAAAACCAACTGCTATATTAAAACCTGTTGAAATTGATGGTGCTATAATTAATCGTGCTACATTACATAATGCTAAATATGTTGTTGATAATAAAATTAATAAAGGAACAATAATTAAATTAGTAAAATCCGGAGATGTTATACCATATGTATCATCAATAATAAAATCGAGTAATGAGCCTTTATATCCAAAAATTAAATATAAATATAAATGGAATAAATCTAAAGTTGATTTTATAATTGATATAGATGAATATGAAATTATTGAAGAACAAATTATTAAAAAATTAACCCATTTTATGGAACAATTAAAAGTTAAATATTTTGGTGAAGGTTATATTAAAAGATTAGTTGAAAGAGAAATATATACTATTGAAGATATTATTAATAATAAAAATATATTAATTGATGAAATTGGAGAAATTCAAGGACAAAAAATTTATGATAATTTAATTGAAAAATTAAAAAATACTAATTTAATTTCTTTTATGTATGCTTCGGGTTGTTTTGGTAGAGGTATTGGTATTAAAAAAATAGAATTAATTTATAAAAAATATCCTAATATTTTAAATATTGATGAAGATAATTTATATGATTTAATTATTAATATTGAAGGTATCCAAGATAAAACCGCTATCTCTTTTATTAATGGTTTAAAACAATTTAAAAAATTCTTTAAATCTTTTAATAAAAATCAAAATAAAGTTAATTTATCTTATTTATTAAAACAAGATAATATACAACATATTAATAATGATGATGTTATTTTTAAAGAATTTATTGATAAAAAAATATGTTTAACCGGTTTTAGAGATAATACTATTATCTCTTTCATTGAACAAAATAAAGGATCTGTTGTTGATAATGTTAGTAAAAATACTTATTTATTAATTGTTAAAGATAATAATAGTCTTAACTCTTCTAAAGCTAAAAAAGCTAAAGAATTAAATATTAATATCTTAACTAAAGAACAATTTATTAATCATTATCTTAATTCTTCTAATTCTTCTTCTATTTCTTCTAATTCTTCTAATTCTTCTAATTCAATTAATTCAACTAAAAAATCAACAAAAAAATCTTCTAATAAATCTAATAATAAATCTTCTCTTAAAATAAATAAAAATTTAAATTTAGATGATATTATTAATCAATCTAATAATGATGATGATAATAATGATAGTGATAGTGATATTGATGATATTACAATTAAAAATTTAGATGATGATTAATTATTTTTATAATTATTATTTTTTTATTTTTTATTTTTTATTTTTTTATTTTTAAAATTTTAAAAATAAAGAAAAAATATTTTTAAATAAAAGAAAGATAAAATAAGAAAAAAATTTTTTTAAAATTGAAAAAATAATTATATAATAAATAGTAATAAATAATAAAAAATAAATATGTAATAAAAAAATGGAAATAAAAATTAAAGATAAAGATATAAATGATGAGATTAGTATAAATGATATAATAAATATAAAGAGTTTAGAATTAATAAGATGTAGTGATAAGAATAATATATTAGGATTATTTTGTAATTTAGAGGAATTAACATTAAAATATTGTGATAATTTAAATATACCAAATGAATTATTAAGATTAGAGAAAATAAATTTATTACAATCGAATATAAATAGAATACCACCGACATTAATAAATTTAAGAAAAATAACATTAAATAATTGTAATAATATAAAAGAATTACCAAATAATTTAATAAATCAAATAATATATTTAGAGATACATAATTGTAGAAAAATAACGAATTTAAATTATTCATTTGTGAATTTAAAAGAATTAATAATATCTTGTGATTATTTAAATGAATTACCAAATAATTTAAATTGTTTAAAATATTTAAAAATAACACATTCAAATATAAAACAAATAAATAATTATAATAAATTAAAATATTTAGAAATATCAAATTGTTATTTTATAAAAGAAATTCCTGATAATTTATATAATTTAGAAACTTTAATTATTAATAATTGTGATAATATTATTAATTTACCTAAAAATTTATATATATTAAGTAATTTAATAATAAGAAGATGTGAAAAATTAGAAAATTTAAATATTTATCCTAATTTTTTAACTAAATTAGAATTAAATGGTTTAAATATAAATAATATTCCTGATATATTCTTTAATTTAATATATTTAAAATTAGAAAATTGTAATAATTTATTAAATATTCCTAATCTTATTCATTTAAAAAAATTAAAAATTTATTTTTGTAATAATATTAAAGAATTACCTATTACTTTAATTAATTTAGAATATTTAGATTTAATGGGTTGTCCTAATATTTTCTCTATTCCTAATACTTTTAATAATTTAAAAATCCTTAAATCCTTTAATAATGATAATTTACGTATTCCTTCTAATTTCTATTTTAATGATACTAATTTAATTATCTCTAATGAACCTGATTTAATCATTCCTGATATTATCAAAAATAAAAATATATATTTCGAATAATTTTTTTCTTTTATTAATTCTCTTAAATTAATAAATTTATTTAAAAAATATTTTTTTTATTTTTTTATTTTTTATTTTTTTATTTTTTTTTTTTTTTTTTTTTTATTAAAATAATTATTGTTTAATTTCAAAAAATTCTTCTGGATTAGTTAAAATCATTTTTAACATTTTTAAATCTTCTTTTAATCTTTTATTTTCTTCTTTTAATTTAATAGTTTCATCATCATTTATATCATCATTAATATTTTCAAAATTAATAATTAAAGTATTATAATAAATATCTTCAAACTCCTTAATATTATTTTCATCATCATTATTAATAATATAATTTATATTTTTATTATTATCATCATTAATTTTATTAATATCATTTAATTTAATAATTGTTCTATTTTTTAAGATATATTTAAATCTATTATTATCATCATCAATAATACTTGTAATTTTAGGATAAGAATTTAAAGTTTTAAAACAAATTTTAATATCTAAATTTAAACTTAAAATATCATTAAATAAATCTTTTTTAAAATATATTTCATTATTTTTTGTTGAAGTAATATTATTTTTTAATATTGTTATATAATTACTAAATAATTCTGGTTTATTTTCTATAATATAATGTGTTATAAATTTAATTAATATACTTATTATATCATATGTATAATTTTTATCTGTTATAAATTTAATATCTAATATATTCTTTTCTTCATCTTTTTTATAATTTTTTAAACTTTGGAAATATTCATATTTTGAAAATTCAAAAAAATCATAATATTTATCATATTTTATATCAAACCATATATTATTTTTTAAATATTGTAATTTTATTATATCTAAACAATATATATTATTTTGTATATCTTTTAAATTTATTTCTGTTATATTCTTCATTTCTTTTATTTATATTATTTATATTATATAATAATAAAGTTATAATTCGTTATAATATTTATAATATTTATATTATTTTTTATTTTTAATTTATTTATATAAAAAAAATGAAATTAATAATAAAATAAAATATATATTATCAATTTTAATTAAATAAAATAAAATTAAATTAAATTAAAAAAATAAAGAAATAATTAAATAAAAGTATTATAAATGATATATAAAGATATAGATATATTTTTATTACAAAATATTTTAATATTTATAAAAAATAATGATAAATATAAAATAAAACAAATTGATGATAATACTTTTAATATAAATGTTCCTAATGATATAATTAATAAAACAATTAATAATATTATTATTTATTTTAATAAATTAAAAATTTTCTTAAATCAAAATTATAAAGATAAAAATAATAAAATTAAATTTATCTATGATAAAGATATTTTAAATATCATTATTCATTATTTAAATCAAAATAATGATATTATATATAATGTGTCTAAAGTTTATTATTATGATTTATTTTTAAATATTAATAATAATAAATTTGAATTATCTATTAGACATAAAAATAAAGATATAATAATTATTAATGTTTTAAATCATTTAATTGATATTATTATTTTTGATTTTAATAATCTATTAATTAAATAATAAAAATAAAAATAATAAAAATAAAAAAAATAAAAATAATAAAAATAAAAAAATAA
>Ga0247610_10002096_pt1 | contig 23585 bp, 13 predicted proteins | sample 174DNAGHGhighgp2_FD_193483 | JGI IMG/M metagenome (GOLD analysis project Ga0247610, IMG submission 193483) | Sheep rumen microbial communities from Palmerston North, Manawatu-Wanganui, New Zealand - 1742 DNA GHGhigh gp2 | ecosystem: Host-associated > Mammals > Digestive system > Stomach > Rumen...
AGGATAGAACGTATGCGTGCATAAGTATATTGTATGAACGGACCGGTGTTGCCGTTGAAGTCGATACTCTCTTCCGGATTGAATAGCATGTTCTTGCGTGCGTCAACCTTCAGGATGAAGTATTTGAGAGCACCCATACCCACGATCCGTGCTATCTCTCGACGTTCTTCCTCGGTCATGTCATCAAACTTGCCCAGTTCCATGCTTGTTTGGTAGGCATCATCAATCATCAGCTCCATTAGGTCGTCGGCATCTACCACCGTTCCCTCACGGCTCTTCATCTTTCCGTTAGGCAGTTCCACCATGCCGTAGGAGAAATGTACCAGTTCCTTACCCCACTTGAAGCCCAAACGGTCCAGAAGAATGGAGAGAACCTGGAAGTGGTAGTTCTGCTCGTTGCCCACCACATATATCATTTTGTCGATAGGGTAGTCTTGGAAACGCATCTCTGCTGTACCAATGTCCTGAGTCATATAGACGCTGGTGCCATCGCTGCGCAGTAATAGCTTTTGGTCGAGACCTTCCTTGGTTAGGTCGGCCCATACGCTACCGTCAGCATGACGTTCGAAAAGCCCTTTCGCCAGACCTTCCTCCACCTTGGCTTTACCCTTCAGGTATGTCTGACTCTCATAATAAATCTTGTCGAACTCAACACCCATGCGGCGATAAGTCTCGTCGAAACCTGCATAGACCCAGGAGTTCATCTGCTCCCATAAGGCACGTACTTCACTGTCGCCCTGCTCCCATTTCACCAGCATCTCGTGAGCCTCCTTGATGAGTGGAGCCTCTTGCTTGGCCTTTTCCTCATCCATGCCCTGAGCGACCAGTTCCTTCACTTCCTCGCGGTAATGCTTGTCGAAGGCTACGTAATAGTCACCTATCAGGTGGTCACCCTTTTTGCCGCTCGACTCTGGAGTTTCGCCATTGCCCCATTTCTGCCATGCCAGCATTGACTTACATATATGTATGCCACGGTCATTGACAATGTTGGTTTTTACAACATGGTTGCCGTTAGCCTCCATAATCTTGGCTAATGACCATCCTAACAGGTTGTTACGGACATGGCCCAGATGCAGGGGCTTGTTAGTGTTTGGCGATGAGTATTCTATCATGACCAGTGGAGACTGCTCGTTGGCAGCCTTCTTGCCATATTGCTCGTCTGCATCGATTGCTTTCAGCAACTCCAGCCAGGCACCGTCGCCTATTGATAGATTGAGAAATCCCTTTACTACGTTGAACTTTTCAACTGCCGCACAGTGTTCCTGCAGGTACTCGCCAATCTCCTGTGCAGTCTGCTCAGGACTCTTCTTGGCTGCACGTACAAAGGGGAACACCACCAGTGTGAGGTTTCCTTCAAACTCACTTCTTGTCTTCTGAGGCTGCACCATCTTGTCTGATGCATCCAGGTCGTAGAGTGCCTTCACGGCCTCTTTTGCTGCTTTGCTAATCAATGATTCGATATTCATATTTACCAATTTTGGTGCAAAGGTACGAAAAAATAAAATAATTATCGTAACTTTGCGCCGAAAATGAATGCACAGAACCGTCAAATACTTCAGATTGCACTCCCCAGCATCGTGTCAAACATCACCGTTCCGCTGTTAGGATTGGTCGATGTGGCTATAGTTGGACACATGGGAAGTGCTGCTTATATAGGTGCTGTAGCTGTTGGCTCCATGATTTTCAATCTTACCTATTGGCTATTTGCTTTTCTGCGAATGGGATCCAGTGGACTGACGGCTCAGGCTCTCGGACGACGTGACCTTACTGATGTGGTGGGTATTCTGGCTCGTTCCCTATTGTTGGCCATCGGCATTGCCATTCTGCTCATTATCCTTCAGGTGCCGCTACGTTGGCTGATGTTCTGGCTTATTGCACCAACTGCCGATGTTGCTCCGTTGGCTACTACCTATTTTTATATAGTAGTGTGGGGTGCGCCTGCCGTTTTGGGCCTTTATGGTCTTTCCGGTTGGTTCATAGGCATGCAGAATACGCGCATTCCCATGTTTATCAGTATCATGCAGAACGTGGTAAACATACTGGTCAGTGTTCTGCTGGTTTATGGGGCAGGCATGAAGATAGAAGGTGTGGCGTTGGGTACTGTTATTGCCCAGTATGTTGGTTTCTTGGCGGCCCTCGCCCTCCTGGTGAGGTATTATGGACGGCTGTTCGGTTATTTTCGTAGAGACCGTCTGCTGCAGCGTTTCCGAAGCTTCTTCAATATCAATCGTGATATCTTCCTTCGTACACTTTGCCTGGTAGCTGTTAACCTTTTCTTTACATCTGCTGGCGCCAAGAACGGAGCCATTATCCTGTCTGTTAATGCAGTGATGATGCAGCTTTATCTGTTCTATTCATATTTCATGGATGGTTTCGCATACGCTGGCGAAGCCTTGGGTGGACGTTATTATGGTGCGGGCAATAAGGATGGTTTTGTACAAATGTTACGCCACCTCTTTGCATGGGCATCAGGTGTTACATTATTATATACAATAGTGTATGTGTGCTTTGGACATGGCATCGTCGCACTTTTGACAGACGAACCGCAAGTGCTTTCTGTCTCGCACGAGTACCTCTGGTGGATATGGCTGGTACCTGTTGCCAGTACGTTGGCATTTATCTGGGACGGCATCTTCATCGGTATTACGGCTACAAGAGGCATGCTGGTGTCCTCGTTTGTTTCTACGATAGTGTTTTTTGCTGTTTATGCTCTGTCTCAAAACCAATTGGGAAATCATGGCTTGTGGTTGGCTATGATTGTCTATTTGTTAATGCGTGGAGTGGTGCAGACATTATGGCTCAGGAGTCGTACAAGTGTTAAACTTTTATAAAAATACACTTTCCCGCTCGCTTCCGTAAGCGGAATCATCATTTAATTTGTACCTTTGCAGTCCGATTTAACGGGGAGAGACTTAGAATCCCCATAGGGTCAGTGTGTAAATAGCTGCGTCTTTGGCCGGGCGTAACGGTTTGTGAATCACTGAGTCAGTGACGGTGCAAGTCCGTCGGTGCATATCGTTAGACTACCATGCAGAGAGTTAGACCTCTGTGGGTGGTTATGCGTGTGTGTATATTTATGAAGTACAATGTTTTTTAGTAGTAAAATTTAAAAAAAGAAATGAACACTTTAAGTTACAAGACCGTTTCCGCTAATAAGGAAACTGCTAAGAAGGAGTGGGTGGTAATCGACGCCACAGACCAGGTTGTTGGTCGCCTTGCTTCGAAAGTAGCGAAGTTGATTCGCGGAAAGTACAAGCCCAATTTCACTCCTCATGTAGATTGTGGTGACAATGTCATTATCATTAATGCCGCTAAGGTGGTATTCACTGGTAAGAAAGAGACCGACAAAGTTTACACACGTTACACTGGTTATCCTGGTGGTCAGCGTTTTAATACGCCTGCTGAACTGCGTAAGAAGCCTTTTGGTACCGAGCGTATCATTAAGCACGCCGTTAAGGGTATGCTGCCCAAGGGTCCCCTTGGACGTAGCCTGCTGAATAACCTCTATATTTACGAGGGTACAGAGCATAAGCATGAGGCACAGAAGCCCAAAGCAATTGATATTAACCAGTATAAATAAATAAGGTACAATGGAAATGATTAATGCAATCGGTCGTCGTAAGAGCTCAGTAGCTCGCGTTTATCTGAAAGAAGGAACAGGTAAGATAACGATCAATAAGAAGGACTTAACCGAATATTTCCCCTCAGCCATTCTGCAGTACGTGGTGAAGCAGCCACTGAACCTGTTGGAGGTAGCTGAGAAATATGACATCAAGGCAAACCTCGACGGTGGTGGTTTTACAGGTCAGAGTCAGGCACTTCGCCTCGCTATTGCCCGTGCACTGGTCAAAGTAAATGCTGAAGATAAGAAGAACCTGAAGGATCATGGCTTCCTCACTCGCGATGCTCGTGAGGTTGAGCGTAAGAAGCCAGGTCAGCCAAAGGCACGTCGTCGCTTCCAGTTCAGTAAGCGTTAAAATCAATGGAGAATTGAGAATGGAGGATTGAGAATTATGATTTCTCTGTTCCGTTCGATATTCAATATTGGTTGACTGAACAGTTTAGCATCTAAACTGAGGCGACTTGAGTGGGTGGAGTTCAATGTTATTGGGTAATCATAATTCTCAATTCTGAATTCTCAATTCTCAATTACCCCTCGGTTGATTCTGGACAAAGAATAAAAAAGAACGTAAACAACAAACAAAAAAGATTAAGACAATGTCAAGAACAAATTTTGACCAACTGTTGCAGGCTGGCTGTCACTTTGGCCACCTCACACGTAAATGGAACCCCGCTATGGCTCCTTATATCTATACTGAGCGTAACGGTATTCACATCATCGACCTTCATAAGACAGTAGTAAAGATTGATACTGCTGCCGAGGCTCTGAAGCAGATTGCCAAGAGTGGTAAGAAGATTCTGTTCGTCGCTACTAAAAAACAGGCTAAGGAAGTTATTGCTGAGAAAGCTACCAGCATCAACATGCCTTACGTTAACGAGCGCTGGCCGGGTGGTATGCTTACCAATTTCCCGACTATCCGCAAGGCCGTCAAGAAAATGACGAACATCGACAAGCTTATGAGCGATGGTACCTTTGGTAATCTTTCTAAGCGTGAGCTCCTGCAGATTACACGTCAGCGTGCAAAGCTCGAGAAGAACCTCGGCTCTATTGCTGACCTGACTCGTCTGCCAAGCGCTCTCTTTGTGGTTGATGTGATGAAAGAGAACATTGCCGTACGTGAGGCTAACCGTCTGGGTATTCCTGTGTTTGGTATTGTTGATACAAACAGCGATCCTAAGAATATCGACTTCGTTATTCCTGCAAACGATGATGCTAAGGACAGCGTAGAGGTTATCCTCAATGCATGCTGTGCAGCTATCGCTGAGGGTCTGGAAGAGCGTAAGGCAGAGAAGGCTGACGAGAAGGCTGCTGAGGCTCAGGCAGAGGCAGAGGCAGAAGAGGCAAAGCCCAAGCGTGCTCGTAAGGCTCGTAAGGATGAGGCTCCTGCTGAGGAAGAAGCTCCCGCTGCTCCCGCAGAGGACGAGGCAACTGTTGCTGCAGAGTAAGATAAATGCTAAGTTGTAAATAGTAAAAAAGATAATAAAAATGGCAATTTCAATTGACGATATCAAGAAGCTTCGCGCTATGACTGGCGCTGGTCTGGCTGACGTGAAGAAAGCATTGACCGAGGCTGAGGGCGACTTCGACAAGGCAAAGGAACTGCTCCGTGAGCGTGGCCTTGCTATTGCTGCTAAGCGCAGCGACCGTGAGACATCTAATGGTTGTGTACTCGTAAAGGCTGTTGACGGCTTTGCTGCTACTATCGCCCTGAAGTGTGAGACCGACTTTGTTGCTAATGGTGCTGACTTCATTGCTCTGACCCAGAGCATCCTCGATGCAGCCATTGCTGCTAAGGTGAAAACTCTCGATGAGGTGAAGGAGCTGACACTGGCTAATGGTCAGAAGGTACAGGATGCTGTGACACAGCGTTCTGGTATCACTGGCGAGAAGATGGAGCTTGATGGCTACCTCGTACTCGAAGGTGAGAATGTGGAGGTATATGACCACATGGGTAAGCACATGCTGGCTACTATGGTTCAGCTGAACAAGCCAGCTGCTGAGGTAGGTCACAAGCTGGCTATGCAGGTAGCTGCCATGAAGCCCGTTGCCCTGGATGCTCAGAGCATCGATCAGAAGATTCTGGATGAAGAGTATCGCACGGCTGTTGAGAAGACCAAGCTCGAGCAGGTTCAGAAGTATGTTGATATGAAGATTAAGAAGGCAGGTATCAATCCTAACCTTGTTGATTCTGAGGATCATATTGAGAGCAACATGTCTAAGGGCTGGCTCACACAGGAGCAGGCTGACGAGGCTCGCAAGATCATAGCTGAGGCAAAGCCCGAGGGTGAGGCTCAGCTGAAGATGCCTATGATTGAGGGCATTGCTAAGGGTCGTGTTGAGAAGTTCAAGAAGGAGAGCTGTCTGATTGACCAGGAGTTCCAGTTCGGAGACGGTGACAAGCAGACTGTTAGTCAGTGGCTGGCTCAGCAGGACAAGGAGCTGAAGATTGTTGACTTCAAGCGCTTCACGCTTGTTGCAGAATAAACAAAAAGGGCATCCCTCAGGGATGCCTTTTTTATTTCTATACCAACTATAATCAACTATAATAACTATTTAATATATTGTGAAGGCGTCACTCCATAGATGCGCTTGAACGTACGTGAGAAGTTTGATTGTTCTGTATATCCGCACGCACGTGCCACATCATTGACTGACATATTAGTGGTAGTAAGCAGGTTGACGGCCTTCTGCATGAGAATGGCTGTGATGTAGGCTTTGGGTGTTTCGCCTGTCAGTTGTTGCAGTCGCTGACGGAAGGCATTGGTGGTCATACATGTCAGTTGAGCAATCTCTTCCACACTCATTTGTTTGTCTGGCAATCCCTGTTGCACGCTGTTGATGACAGTCATGAGGAACTGCTCGTCATTGGCTAAGTCTTTGTTGACTTCTTCAAACGTTATGTTTTCTGTTTCTGTTTTCTGCTGTATCGTCTTTTGTCGTGTCAGTCGCTCGATGTCACGTGTCAGCTCTTCAATGTGTGCCTCCTGTTGACGACGTTTGTGAAGACCATAAATCCATGTAACAAAAGATAATAATAAAATAGCAGATACGATGATGATGATGTTTTGCCATAGGTTGTGGTGTAACCGTTCGTTTTCTGCTTGCAATTGTTCTGTATCGGCAGCATAGCGGTTAACAATGAGACCTGTATTCGTGTCGTAGAGTGAGTCGCGAAGCTGGTTATAGCGGTCGTTGTGTCTCATGGCCTCTTCTGGGGAAATGTCGCGTAGTGCCTCATACAGTCCTTTCTGGCTACGGCTCTCATTGAAGATGTCTTTTTGGGCAACAAATATCTCAAGAGCCTCATTGAAGTACTTGGCAGCTTCCTCGTTTTTGTTTTCAGCCAACAGGATACGTCCCATCTGGTTGCAGGCAATCCCTTGTGAGTGGGGGTTAGTCTTACGTAGTTCTGGCAGTGCCTCAGTAACTAACTGGCGAGCCTCGTCATAACGGTCTTGGCCAATGAGTGCTTCTGCTATCTGCGACTGACGAACGGCTATCTTGTCTGGACGACCAAGTTGTTGCTCCATGTGGAGTGCCTCCTGACCGTAGCTTAGTCCCTTGTCGTATTGTCCCTTGTTGTTATAGATGTCACATGCCATACCAGTCAGGATGGCCAGTCGTTTTGGGTTATTGGCGCGTTTGCTGTATTCCAGTGCTTTGAGAATACATTGCTCAGCTTCGTCGTATTGTCGTGCACTGACATAAATGGCAGCCAACATGTTTAATGACGAGGAGATGTTGTCAGGGTCACCAGCCTGCATGTCGAGGTCGTTACATTTTCTGGCATACACTATAGCATCGTCGAACTCACCCATGCGCAAGTGACAAATGGCAATGCAGGCTAAACAGTCTCCTTCGCCTACTCGGTTGTTGCCTTTCTGGTAAAGAGGCAATGCTTTCTTTCCGTAATACTTGCCTTTTTGGTAGTTTTGGTTGGACAGATAATATTCTGCTGCCCAGTACCACACCTGTTGGCATACGGTATCGGGGTTTGTAGTAGCAGAAAGTTTGATATGTTCGTCGGTTATCTCTTCCTTGTGTAACAAGTCGAAGAACATGTTGGCTGTTTGTAGAGATCTGCTGCCGTTGAACAAAGTGAGCAGCCGGTCTGCCTGTTCAGTCTGTGCAGTTGCTGTAACAGTCATCCATAGTGTTAAAAGAAAATATGCTATTCTTAAGCGCATGTGCTATTACTGGTTTTACATTCGACTGCAAAGATAGTATAAAATGTTGAAAAGACAAAAGGCATCGTGTTTTTTGTTACCATCTTTTTAAAAGGTAATAAATAATATGTCGAGGTAAAAGAAATACAAATACTTGCCTTTTTGTGGAAATATTTGTATCTTTGCATTCTAAAAAATAGAAAAAAGAAAGCTTATGAAGATTTTTGCTGTGGGTATGAATTATGCCCAACACAATAAAGAGCTCGATGGAACGTTATATAAACCAGAGCGTCCTGTTATATTTACCAAGGCCGACTCGGCATTATTGAAGGACCACAAGCCGTTTTTCATTCCTGACTGGTCCAGTAGGGTTGATTATGAGACGGAGCTGGTGGTGCGTATCTGCCGATTGGGAAAGAGTATTCCTGAACGCTTTGCCTATCGCTACTATGACGCTGTGACAGTAGGTATTGACTTCACTGCACGCGACTGGCAGCAAGAGGCACGTCAGAATGGCTTGCCATGGGAAATCTGCAAGGGTTTCGATGGGTCAGCTGTTATAGGTGAATGGCAGGACAAGGAGCGTTACCGTGACGTGCAAGCCTTGCGTTTCCATCTCGACATAAACGGTGAGACGGTGCAAGAGGGTTGTACTTGTGATATGCTATATACGGTTGACCAGTTGGTGAGTTATATCTCACAGTTCTTCACTCTGAAGACTGGTGACTTGCTGTTTACAGGTACGCCCGTTGGTGTGGGACCGGTTCATGTTGACGACCACCTGGTAGGTTGGCTTGAGGACCGTAAAGTATTGGAGTTCAATTGTAAATGACACAGAAACGTATCTTATGGAGTCTGTTGCTCCTGTTGACATGCTTAGGCATGCGCTCGCAGGAGTATTTCAACCTGACTGCCCAACAAGTCAGGATTGACTCTATGTTGCCTGTGTTTACCCATTCGTTTCCATTAAGTGCGCACTATGCGGACAGTAGTTATACGGTGCAGATATGCTATCCCGAATTCCTGCCCATGTCGTCTGATGATGTGAAACGTTACGAGCAGATTAGTGGTCAATCGTTGCCTACACTTCCTGATGTGGTGCAGCAAGTGAGTGTATCACGTAAAAAAGCACGCTTAGAAGTTTCGTTTATACCCTTGGTATGGCGTGACGGAAAATACCAGAAACTGGTGAGTTTCCAGCTGAAGTTAAAAGCTAACAAGGTTCATGGCATGCGTAGGTTAAATGCTCCTTATAGAGCAAATGGTGTAGCCACAACTTCTGCGCTGGCCAGTGGCAAGTGGGTGAAGATCAGAGTGCCGGCATCAGGCATTTATCAGTTGACAAGTGACCTGGTGCAGCGTGCCGGGTTCTCTAATATAAATAATGTACGCGTGTACGGCTATGGCGGTGCCATGCAGCCAGAAAGTCTTACAGCTAACTATATTACAGATACTGATGACCTGCAGGAAGTTCCTGTATGTGATACAGGAGGACGACGGCTGTTCTGGGCACAGGGACCTGTGTCGTGGAATGGTATGACGCGTATCCGCAATCCCTACTCTCAGTATGGCTACTACTTCCTGACAGAAGGCGATGGTAACGGTCTGTCGGAGAGTGAGCAACAGTTAATGGAACATTTTGTCACTACGGGTGAGGCAGCCAACAGACTATATGAGGTGGACGACTATGCATGGTTCCATGGTGGTCGGAACCTTTACGATGCTCAGACATTCTCTATTGGGCAGGCACGCGACTACACCCTTGCATCGCCATTGGCTGGCAACGGAGAGGGGGTAGTGACTGTGGTGCTGACAGCTTATGACAGCAATGCTCCCTCGTCGGCAACTATCACTGTGAATGGTGAGACGGTGGGAACGATGACAATAAATTCGTGTTCTACTTATGAGCATGCCAATCAGACAAAGTCGCAGTTCCAAGTGGCATTGAAGGCACAAAATACCATCAGAATACAACAAACCACAGGTGGGGTGATGCGCTTGGACTATATTGCTCTTCACACTAATGGTACCAGCTCCGCTCCAACTTTGCAACAGGTGACTGTGGGTACGCCAGAAGTGGTGGGTACAATAGCCAACCAAAACTTACATGGTGACGAGGCTGCCGACATGGTTATTGTCATACCAACGTCTCGACAGCTGCAGGCTCAGGCTGAGCGCCTTAAGGCTTTTCATGAGGAGCACGATGGTATGCGTGTACGGCTGATAACTGCTGACGAGCTCTATAACGAGTTCTCAAGTGGTACACCTGATGCCAATGCCTATCGCCGATACTTACGAATGCTGTATGAGCGTGCACAAACAGAAAGTGACATGCCGAGCTATCTGGTGCTTTTTGGCGATGGTGCATGGGATAACCGTATGCTTTCGTCTGACTGGCGGAACAACAACCCCGACGACTTTCTCCTATGTTACGAAAGTGAGAACTCATTTAGTGCTACCAACTGTTATGTAAGCGATGATTTCTTTTGCATGCTCGATGAGGGCGAGGGTGGTGACTTGGTCAGGAGCGATCGTGCCGACGTGGCCGTAGGACGTTTCCCTGCGCGTACGGAGGCAGAGGCAAAAATCATGGTTGATAAGCTGATATCATATGCCAACAATACTTATGCCGGTTCATGGCAGAACGAGATATGCTTGATGGGTGATGACGGCAATAATAACCTGCACATGCAGGATGCCGATAGCGTAGCACGACTGGTGGAACGCATGCACCCCGAGTACATGGTCAAGCGCATCATGTGGGATGCTTATCAGCGTGTGTCATCATCGACAGGCAATAGTTATCCGGACGTGACACGGCTTATTGTACAGCAGATGCAGAGTGGAGCGCTTATTATGAATTATTGTGGTCACGGAGGTCCTTACGGACTGTCCCACGAACTGGTGGTGCAACTGAAGGAATTCCGTGAGAACACAACTACTCATCTGCCATTGTGGGTGACTGCTTCGTGTGACATTATGCCTTTTGATGGGCAGGAGGAGAACATCGGCGAGACAGTCCTGTTTAACAAACATGGTGGTGCAGTGGCTTTCTTTGGCACCACTCGTACTGTCTATTCGTCTTACAACAGAGTAATGAACTTGGCCTTCATGAGCCAAGTTCTTGAAGGCATTACCGTGGGAGAAGCTGTCCGTCTGGCTAAGAACTCGCTTATTACCACTGGTCAGGACCATTCCACCAATAAATTACAATACACTTACTTGGGTGACCCTGCACTCCGACTGGCCTATCCAACACTGAAGGCTGTGGTTGATGATATCAATGGTGCCAGTGTTAGTGAGAATGAACCTCTGACGTTGCGTGCAGGTACCACAGTCACTATACGTGGACATGTAGAAAAAGACGGTCAGCGCCTGTCGTCGTATGATGGCACCGTTTCTGCTACGGTACGTGATGCAGAGGAGGTGGTGACCTGTAGGCTGAATGACAGCAAGGAGAATGAACGTGCCTTTGTCTATACAGACCGCACGAAGGTGCTCTTCCATGGTAGCGATAGTGTGCAGGCAGGACAGTTTGCTTTGCGATTCATTGTTCCACAAGACATTAGTTATACCGAGGGAACCGGACTGATCAATCTCTATGCTATTGATAACAGTCGTACAGCTATTGCCAATGGTACGAGCAACCACTTCGTACTTGCAGGCGCCACGGCAGCTCAGCAGGATACCAGTGGTCCTGAGGTGTTCTGCTATCTGAATGCAGAGACATTTACCAATGGCGACAAGGTAAATCTGACACCTTATTTTGTGGCACGCATCAGTGATGACTCTGGTATTAATGCCACAGGCAATGGCATTGGCCATGACATACAACTCGTTATTGATGGTCAGACAGTGCAGACCTATGTGCTGAACGATTATTTCAGCTATGACTTTGGAAGTTATACCAGTGGAACGGTAGGTTACAGTATTCCAACACTGACGGCTGGCCGGCATAAGCTGCAGTTCCGTGTGTGGGACACACAGAATAATTCCACCACAAAAGAACTTAGCTTCGTTGTTGTAGAGGCATTGGAACCCGTCTTCTTTGATGTGGAATGTACGCGTAACCCTGCTGATACACATACGTCGTTCCGCATCATTCATGACCGTACAGGTAGTGAGATGGATGTCATACTCGATGTCTTCGACCTCTCGGGTCGTCATCTCTGGCAGCATGCGGAGAGTGGCGTGCCTACGGACGATACCTATCTTATTGACTGGGATCTCACCTCGGGTAATGGCAGTCGCATATCAACGGGAGTCTATCTCTATCGGGTACGTATCAGCAGTAATGGCTCATCATATGCCTCACGAGCAAAGAAAATGATTATTATCAGTAATAAATAACATCGAAATATCGAAATAAAATGAATAATCCTCGAAAACAAATGGTAAGGGCATGGGCAAGACTCATGTTGTTCTTTTGCCTGTTAGCCTTTTTACCCTTGACAGTAGCAGCACAGGACAAACTCAACGAGTTTAATGCTGTGGAGCATGCCGTTATTTCACAGACCATTGCACCTGATGCACGAGCTGCTGGTCTGGGCGACGTGGGTGCTGCTACTGAACCAGATGTGAACTCGCAGTACTGGAATCCAGCCAAGTATCCTTTTTGCATCAGCCGTGCTGGTGTGTCGCTCAACTATACACCATGGTTGCGACAGCTGGTTAGTGATATTGACTTGGCTTACGTGGCAGGTTATTATCGAATAGGCGACTATTCTGCAGTCAGTGGATCGGTGCGTTATTTCTCTCTGGGTGAAGTCATGACGTCGTTAGATGAGAATGCCATGACTGTCAAGCCCTATGAGTTGTCTGCCGACGTTGCTTACTCTCTTATGCTCAGCGAGAACTTCTCTCTGGCTGCCGGCATACGTTGGATCTATAGTGACTTGCGTTTTGACTATACCGAAGATGCATCGCCAGCATCAGCCTTTGCTGCTGACGTGGCTATGTATTATAATAAGTATTTCGTTATGAGTCAGCGTGAGTGTCAGTTCGCACTTGGTTTGAACCTTAGCAATATTGGTAGTAAGATATCCTACTTCGGCGACGACCGTTCGCAGTTCCTTCCTGCCAACATGCGTCTGGGTGCTTCGTTGTTAGTGCCAGTCGATGAGTACAACCGTTTCACCATAGCAGCCGATGCCAACAAACTGTTGGTACCTACCGTTCCTAAGCAATTGGATGGGGAGGATAATGCTACTTACCAGCAGCGTGTCATAGAGGAATATAGTGATGTAGGCTCTATCAGTGGTATCTTCAAGAGTTTCAGTGATGCTCCTGGCGGTTTCAAGGAAGAACTGCAGGAGATTCAGTGGAGCGTTGGTGCCGAATATGTCTATCACGACCAGTTCTCGCTTCGTGCCGGTTATCATCATGAGGCAGAGAACAAGGGTAACCGCAAGTACTTTACAGTAGGTGGTGGCTTCCGTATGAATGTTTTCTCGCTTGATGTGGGTTACGTCATTTCTACAGCGAAGAGTAATCCGCTTGACCAGACACTACGCTTCTCACTTGCCTTTGACATGGACGGAATCAAAGATCTGTTTAAGTAGGAAAAAGCGTTGTTTGCGCACACAATACATTGATTTAGGTCAAGAATGAAGCTGTTTTTCTTCGTTTTTGGCCTTTTTCTATTGCATGTATCGGAAAAACATCTTACCTTTGCAACGTCAAAAGTTAATAGATTGTTTTAGGTTAGTAGTAATATTTATAGTTTTAGGTTTTTAGTTATTGGTAAGAAGAAAGTTTTAAATGTGTTAGGATAACAGTGGTCGCCGTGAGGCTCCCATAACTTTCTTTTCTAAATGAAGGTTAGTAAAAAATGATTAATATTCCCGACTTGTCGAACGACAATGAGGGCCCCTGGCTGGAAAGCCAGTACTTTTTAGAAAATAGGATTTTTAGTTAAACATAGGCTTGAATGTCACTGCTCGTTGATGAGTAGTGGCATTTTTTTGTAATATGTGTAAGGAATTGGTTATTTTTTTGTATATTTGCAGACTGAAAACTATTTTTAATGTAATTACATGCAAAATATGAAGAAATACTTACTTACAATGATGCTTGCAGTCTTTGCTCTCATGGCAACGGCTCAGGAAATGGTCTTGGAGGGGACTTATTCCAGTAATCAGTCATATAAGGTGTTGCTCGTTATTACTGCCGAAGGAGGTGAAGGGGTGGAACAATCGGCTGAAAAGCGATGCCACTATGACCTGAAGTCGGAAATAATGGGTAACCATGTCGTTATTCTGGCTTACAACGCCTCTCTGCAAGGATGGGTTGACAATCTTTATATTATAAGCAGCAACGATAAGAGCTTTGTTGTTTGTCCAGGACTGAGTACCGATAACTGTACAAGTGTTACCTTTGAACAGATAGAAGATGCATCGCGTATAGAAGAGAAGAAACGCGAATATGGTTTAATAGGCAATGGTAGTGGTAGCCTGCGTCGTGGCAAAAGTAGTGATACGTTATGATTAGAGTTGGAATGGGATATGATGTCCATCGGCTTGTCGAGGGACGTGACCTTTGGATGGGCGGCATCAAGATAGACTATGAGTTGGGCCTTTTGGGTCATAGCGATGCCGATGTTCTGATACATGCCATTTGTGATGCCATACTGGGTGCTGCCAACATGCGTGACATTGGCTACCACTGGCCAGACAATAGTGACGACACATTGGGTATGGACAGCAAGGTAATTCTCAAGCGAACCATCGAGCTGATAGCTACAAAGGGATACCATCTGGTTAACATCGATGCTACGATATGTGCTGAGCGCCCTAAAATGAACCCGCATATCCCAGCCATGCAGCAGTGTATGGCTCAGGTAATTGGCACTGACCCAGACAACATCTCCATTAAGGCCACCACCACCGAGCGATTAGGATTCACAGGACGTATGGAGGGCATTTCTGCCTATGCTGTGGCATTGGTGGAACGATAGAAAATAAACTAGACAAAAATTACTACATACTATTTTACTAATAACAAACAAATGAAGACAAAATTATTGTTTTTATTGTCTGCGCTACTAATGCTATGGAGCATTGGTGTGCAGGCACAGAAGAAGGTACACATGCTGGGTGACTCCACCATGGCATGGTATGATGAGAACATCACTGGCGAACGTGGCTGGGGTATGTATTTTGGTACATTCCTCACTAACGGATGGACAAGTGTCAATTATGCCAAAGGTGGACGTGACTCACGTGGTGGCTACAACGAGCTATGGCAGAACGCCAAGGGTAATGTCCAGCCAGGCGACTATGTTATTATTCAGTTTGCTCATAACGATGGTAAATACAATGGTATTGACAATCTGGAATTACAGGCGTATTATAATGGTGTAGGCGACACTAAAAATGCTAATGCTGTTAAGAGTGACGGGCGTGGTACCACACCCACAACGACCTACAAAGAGTGTCTGACGCAAATTGTCAATGCAGTCAAGGAGAAGGGAGCCATTCCCATCCTCGTTTCGGCTGTTTGTCGTTGTGGCTTTGACAGTAACAACAAGATTACACGCTCAGCCCGTCATGACCTGGGCGGCAAATATGATGCTATTGTCGATGGTCAGTTGAAGACCAACCAGAGTGTCCCAGAAACAGACCATTCGATGGACTATAGCTACCAGATGCAACAACTGGCAACGGAACTCGGTGTTGTTTTCATTGACATGACCACGGCTACGAAGAACCTCTATGAGAGCTATGGTAACTATTCGAAGTGTTATTCTGCACTGTTTGACAAGGTAGATATCACTGACAACACTCACTACAACTTGACGGGTGCCTTGTCTGCTGCCCGCTTGTGTGCACAGTTGATGAAGGAGGCAGGCATATTGTCAGAGAATATAGAAATTCCTTCCGATCTCGCCTTTACCCCCAGCCAGGCTGACTTAGGTGACGTGTATGTAGGACAATCGGGGACGAAAGAGCTGACGATTAGTGGTTTGGGACTTGACCCAGCTACAGGTACCATCGATATTAGTGCTACCGAAGGCATACAACTCTCGTTCGACAAGCAGAGCTGGCAGACATCCCTGCAGGTAAGCTACGAGAACGGAACGCTCATTAAGACCCTCTATGCGAAGGTGGCAGCTACGGCTGTAGGAACGTTCAATGGCACCATTACGGCAACACAGGGCAGTAAGACGGTAGAAGTTCCTGTTTCGCTGAATGCCATAGAGTTAGGAGGTGGCGATGCATTCTCTGTTGTGTGGCCTTTGACGTCTGACGATAAGGCTGTTGTGACAGGTAATGCTACAGGTTCCGATGCCAAGATAGAAGGTATGGTGAAGTACGGTAACAACGCTACGAATGGTCTGATGGTCAGTACTTCAGAAGGTGGAGCATGGGTCAAGGCTGAGGATGACTCGCCTAACCAGTATGTGCAGTTTACCTTGACAGCTCCTGACGGCCAGAAGCTTGACATCAATAGAATAGCCATGAAGGTAGGCGGACGTGGAGGTAATGGCATGCACTGCCATATCTATTATTCTACGGACGGCTTTGTCACTCGGAATGCCATACAAGTACCGGGCACGATGGCGAGTGGTGTCTTTGACGACGTAGAGGCCACACCTGTGGTTCATCTTGAGGAAGGTGACCAGCTGCAAGTGCGTATTTATCCTTGGTACACCAGCAATGCTACTGGTAAGTGGCTCATGGTGAAGGATGTGGAGGTTAGCGGACAGTCGAAGGATGCTGCTGGCGTGACGATTACAGGTACCATTACTTATGTGCTTGATCAGGGAGGTCTCGCTCAGGGTAATGATGCCGTGATGGATCCCACTGAGCTCTCTGCCGGTTTTGCTGGCAAGACATGGACAGCTGGCAGTGCACTAACGGTAGAGGGAACATTGAATTATAGTGGTACTGCAGAGGAGGAGAGCATTACTCAGACACGAATTTATAATGGCACTGGAGCTTCATTCCCTCCAACAGCAGGCTCCGACAATACACTCACACTGACCCTCACTCCTGAGGATGGTTTCTCGTTCGTTCCCACCAAACTCTTATTCCAAGCTTCACGCTATGGTACGGATAGTGGTAATATCAGTGCTTCTGTAGATGCTGGTGAAACCCATGTGGATTTGGTAAGCGAAGAAGGTGTTAATCGTTCTGATAAGGGTTTGACTATTTCCTCCTTCGAAGAGGAAATCAGTGGGGTGACAGCCACTGCAGACAAGCCATTGAAGGTGAACTTCTCTTTCTTAGGATTAGGCAAGACTAAAACGATGGGTCTGTCGAACGTCATTATTGAGGGCACGCTCGTAGGTGCGGCAACACAGACCGTAAAGTATGTGCTTACTACAAGTGTAGAGCCCGCAGAAGCTGGAAGCATTAGCCGTGAGCCCGATCTGGAGCAATACAAGGAAGGCTCACAGGTGACACTGAAGGCTACTAAGAACTTCGGTTACAAGTTTGTGGAATGGCAGAATGCAGATGGCAGCACGCTTTCCACCAATACGACAACCACTATTACGATGGATGCAGCCAAGAGCGTTAAGGCTGTCTTCGAGGCTGTTCCTGTCTATACTGTCACCACAAAGTGCACCAATGACAGTGAAAAGGAGTTGGGCACTATCACGTTAACACCCAACGACCATGAGGGTAAATATGAGGCAGGTACCAAGATTACTGCTGTGGCCAACGAGTCAAAGATATTGAAGTTCCTGCAATGGACCGACCAGAACGAGAATGCTGGCACGACGGCTACGCGCGAACTCACTGTCAACAGCGACATGACGCTGGTGGCTAACTACGAGGTGCAGGACTTCATTGCCGTTTTCGATGGTAGCGTGAACAAGGGCTATGCCCCAAACAGCACCTATCCCTTCCCAGCCGACATCACCTGCGACAATCAGCGTAATGCTACAGCCAGCATCGTAAAAGCTGCCGACGGCACTTTGCTGAAAGGTATCAATGGCACTCCCGTCGTACGTAACCGACCAGAGAGTGACAAAGCTATTATTGCAGGCATCGGTGGTGTCTTTACCAATGGCTTTAAGAGCAGTGACATTGCCTTTCAGTATCAGTTCTCGACTGTTGGCTTCACATCTACAACTTTCGAGGCCGACATGGTAGCCAAGAATATGGCAAACAAGAACTGGAAAGCACTGATCTCTACTGACGGCACCACGTTTACTGATCTTGGTGAACCATGGGAACTGACCACAGGAACAGCTAAGGCACTGAAGTTCGACGTGCCGGAAAACCAGTCGAAGGTCATCATTCGCATAACAGGAACAGGTACCGAGATGTTGTCAGACAAGTATGTTTTTGACAAGACTTCTGACGAGGGACTTGTTTACTGTTCAAATTCTGAGACCATGGTGGGTAATGTTTTTGTCCTGGGTGAGGTAGAGAGTGTGGCTGACACCGACGCTCCTCAGGTGACTGCTACCGTTCCAGCAGACCAGGCAACTGGCATCAGTGCCAATGGCAAGATTACCATTTCGTTCGATGAGCGTATTGAGTCAGCTGGCAGCAACCAGTCTGCCACCCTCGCTGCAACGGATAACAGTTCAACTCTTAGTCTGACTCCCTCATGGAGCAACCGCTCAGTCAGCTTCAACTATAAGGGACTCACCTATGGCGCCACTTACACCTTCACCATGCCTGCCAACTATGTGCAGGACCGTTCTGGCAACAAGATGACGACACCACTGACCTTCACGTTCTCTGTCATGGAGCGTCCTACGGTGACTGCACAGTTATATGATGCTGTGGTATCTTCTGTCGAGGAGTTGTCGGCTGCCATCAACGAGGCGAATAACCGTGCAGACAAGACGACACGCTATCGTATCTTTGTCAAGAAAGGTACTTACAAGATGCCTACTGGTGCCACCAAGCACTATGTTCACCAGAACAACGACAAGACGGTAATCTACTGGGAGGGTGATCTGCCCGATCCTATTACCTATATTAAGGCAGCCAATATTTCACTCATTGGTGAGGATCGCGATGCAACCGTCATCACACAGAACATTTCGAACGACGATGATATGCTGTTCACTGGACAGTTTGGTAAAGTACATAAATATGAGGAAATCAACAACAGTGCAGTGCTTCAGTTAGAAAGCACAGCCACGGGCATGTATTTCCAGGACATCACCATCAAGAGTGGCATCAACGATGCTTTGGGACGTAACCTTGCCGTTCACGACAAGTCGTCGCACACCATCTATAAGAACACACTGCTCTATGGCTATCAAGACACATGGACCAGTAACAACCAACAGGGACTCTTCTATTTCGAGGATGGACAGGTGCGTGGACGTACTGACTACCTTTGTGGTAAGGGTGATGCATACTTCAACCGTCTGGAACTGCTACAGCTGAAGGACGGCTATGCTGCTGTTCCTTCTACGCCGGCAAATGTTGGTTGGGTGTTCCAGGAGTGCACCATCAGTGGCGAGGGTAGTGATGTTAATGGCTCTTATTCGTTGGGTCGTCCTTGGGGTAAGGGTACACCAGTGGCAGTCTTCATTGACACGAAGATGGAGGTAGTACCGTCAGCTATCGGCTGGAGCGAGATGAGCGACGGATGGCCAAAACGTTTTGCTGAGTGGAACTCCATGAATGGCAATGGTGGCGTGGTTGATCTGAGTGGACGTAAAACCACATTCGCCTCGACGCACGAGAATAACCCTGTGCTGACACAGGAAGAGGCAGACGCTTATAGCGATATGACCAATATGTTCGGTGACTGGATTCCTACTATGGCAACAGAGCAAGCTCCCGTTCCAACAGGTGTTACGGTTAATGGCAGCACACTCTCTTGGACGGGTAGTGACTATGCTCTGCTCTATGCAATATGTAAAGATGGCGATGTCATCGACTTCGTGACTACCACATCCTATGAGGTGACTGAGGATGGTTCCTACACCGTTCGTGCTGCTAACGAGATGGGTGGACTGAGTGAACCATCGGAAGCAGCATCGGTCACCACTGGTATTGCTACTCATCGTTCAACCATCGATGCTCAGCCAACAGCTATCTACACTGCTGATGGCCGTCGCCTGAGTAGCTTGCAGCGTGGTGTGAACATTGTACGTATGGCTGACGGACGTACCATAAAGATCGTCAAGTAATAGCTTTTGTACAAAGAATACCTCTTTTAGAAACGATAACCAGGCTGGTAATGGCTGTAGTAATTTTTCTACAATACCTTACCAGCCTGGTTGTTTTGTATATGATTAGTCAGTCTCCTGCGTACGTGCCGCCGCAAGATAACTTACCAGTCTTCTTCGTCCTCCTCGTAGTCCTCATAGTCGTTCATCATGTTAGCTTCCATCCAGTCGTCATATTCAGGGATTTCTTCGGGCGGCGTCCTACGCTCAGGACTGGCTTGCAGTAGGTGTGTACGATGTTGCAACACTACGACCCTACAGGTCGGTTTCTTGTATGCTCTCTTTTTCATTGCTGTGTCCTCCATTCGTTATTTGATTACAATCTTTTTTCCGTTGTTCTTGCCTTGCAAGCGACCAGAGGTCGAGCGGATATAGATGCCCTTGGTGCTGGGCTTGCCGCTCAGGCGAACACCGTCCAGCGTGTACCATGCCTCGCTGTCGAAGGTCACTTCGCCCGTCTTGGTGTCGAGCGTACCGATGGCGGTAGTCTCGCCGTTGGCCGAAATGAGTTTGACGGTGATGCTTTGTGGCAGTTCCTCCGTAGCCGCTGCGCCACGAGTCAAGGCACGGGCATTGTCGGGCTCGCTGCCCGTCCACATCAGGTAGCACGATGTTGGGCGAATCTTCGCGTCGCTCTTCGCCCTCACGAATTCGCCAGCCTCGACGAGTTTTCCGTCCACCCACTTTTCCACTCCTGCGAAGCCATACACCTTGCCGATTTCTTCAGGGTTCTCGGTTTCGCTCCAGTAGCGTGGCTGGTAGGTGCCAATGAAGTTCCATTTGTTCCAGGCAAAATCCGCAGTGCCGTCATACGGCTTTACCTTCGTGCCGCCATCGTAGCCCTCGGTGAAGATGGGAATGCCGCTGTAATCCTCGATGTACCAATAGTTCGTGTTCTCGCCGGGGACGTAGAGGTACGGCGTGTTGGCCTTCATCGTAGTCGTTTCGGGATTGTCCGGCTCTCCCATCACGGCCACCCATTTGTTCGACACATTCTCATCCAGACGGATGCCTTTGAACTCATAGAAATGACCCGTCAGACCGTCGCTGGATCCACCCTGCTTGAAGTCGCTCTTCGTGAAGTTGAACGGCAGCATCACCGTCACGGGCTTTCCAATGGTGAACGTGCGTTTGTAGCGCAGTAAGGACGTCGTCAGTTGCGACGTGATGTCGGGGATGCCGAGGGGTTTGTCGTCGTACTCAATGTTGTAACTCTTCACCCCGCTGTAGTCGTATGTCTCCATCAGGTCGCCGTATGTTGGCGTATAGTACTTGCCGTTGAAGAGCATGAGGCGCCCGTAGGTCTTCATGAAGCAGTGGTCGGTCGGGTCGCCGAAGTGGGCGAAGTTGGTGGGGGCAGTGGCCGATTCCACGGTGGGCGAGCCCTGCTTCAGGAAGTGCGTGGCGACGAAGAAGCAGTTTTTTAGCGTGCCCTCGCCTTGATTGTTGGTGCGGTGGAAGAAGGTGCTGTTCTTGTTGTTGTCATGTCCCCACAGCAGTTCGTGCTTGCCGCCGTTGTTGTCGTACTGGCCTTCGATGAAGAGGCAGTCTTCCAGTATGGCATATCCGTACTGCGAAAAGCAGCCGACGAAGCCGCCGCAGCCATAGGTCGTGCCGGAATAGTTGGGGTTGTAGATGAGTCCGTCGAACACACAGCCCGTGATGTGGCATTGGTTGTATTGCGAACTCAGGAGACCCACGAATCCGCCGATTCCGACGTTCGCGCTGAGGGTATTGCTGTCGAAGGTGCTGCTGATTTGGGTGCTCACGTGGCAGTCGCGGATGGTGAGGTTGCCGTTAGCACTGCCCACCAGACCGCCCAAGTAGGAATTGGTGCCGCCCTCAATCAGTCCCGTCACGTGAAGGTTGCTGATGGTGGCGCCGTTGGTGTTCTGGAAGGGGGCGGTGTACATGGCATCGGCAGTGCGGTTGAACGTCAGCGTCTTACCCTTGCCGTCGAAGGTTCCCTTGAACGGATGCACCATGCCCGCCATAGTCGTCACGCTGATGTTGGCGGCGAGTTCTACGGTCTTGCCGCTGAAGCCGTCGAGGTTAGCATCATACTGTATGCGCTGGCAGAAGTAGTTCCAGCCGTCAGCATTCTTGATGGTGTAAGCGTCGCCGTCCTGGGCAAAGTTATTTTCATCCATCGGGAACGTAAACGTGGCGCCGAGGGTCACGTTCTCATTCGGCATGGCGAACGTGTAGGTGTTGTCGCCGTTGTCGGTGATGCCGCTGCCGATGCTCAGGCTTGTGTTGTCGCCCGTCACGGTCAGGGTCGTAAGGCTCTCGCCCATCTTCGGTGTGAAGGTTACGGTGATGTTTTCGCCCGCCATAGCTCCTGTCTTGTTGACGCTGAACTGCGGGTAGTTGTTGGTAACATAGTGTCCTTCAATGACGCTGAAGTTCGTAGTCAACACATAGTTCGTGTTGTTGATTCTGATGGTGGCGCGGGCGGTGTAGTTGCCTGCGACATATGGTGCGGACGTTGTCCAACTGCTGCTGCCTTGCGAGGTGCCTTGCGGAGCGTACTCGACGGTGCAAGTGGCTCCGAGTTGCGTGTCCTCGTTGAAGTCGCTTACCGCCGGGGTAATCGTTGCGTAAACGGGACGAGATGGTTCGGCCATGCCGTCGGCGGCGTTAAGCGTTAGCGTGAAATGATGACTGGCACCGTACAGGGCCACATGGTCGGCATCGGTGCTGGTGCAGGTGGCAGTCAGCATGCTACCGCTGACAGTGATAGATGATGAAGTAAACGTATGCCCGAGGTCAGCCTTCTGCTCCTTCACCAAGGTCACCTTGATGCTGCCATTATTCATAAAGTCAAAGCGCTGATTGGATACATTTCCTGATGCAGTCTTGACGAAAGTGAACCTCAGATAATTGCTGGTGTTTACGTCTATTTCGCCCGTGAAGGTGACGCTACTGCCAGATGTGTCATCCGTTGACGCTAAGTAATCACTGTTCCCGTTTTTCAGATTCGCTGTGCCGTTGCTTACGGAAAGACTCATGCCAGCAGGACTGAAGTTAATGTTATTGATCTCGACCTTAGTCACCTTGCCTGTGAGATACGGGAAGGTTACTTGAAGCTGGTTTTCAATGGCTTTGTGGAATAAGTACCCGGCACTTCCCCATAGATTCCAACCAGGAGTGCCAGTCCATGTATAGCGCATCGTATTGCCGTTACTGACAAAGTCGGCAGAGTTCCCAGATATAGTGTATTGCATACTGCTTTGGTCAGACATGTTCCATGTCAATTCCACCTTGGGCGTTGCCTCCTTGAACTGCAACTCGCCAAGCTGGAATGTACCGTTGTATCGTCTTGTTGCCTCGAAGCGGAAATACTTGTAGGCTTTCGTGTTGCTTTCGATGCTGAATTCCTTCGAGACATGGTCATTCTCTGGCAGTTGGTTGCCGCTACTGTTGTCAACGGTTGCAAGAGTTGTCCACTCGTCGGTCTTGTTCAGTTTCGCCTTGATAGTCCACGTTGCTGGATTGTAAGCGAATGAGTAAATATCACCCGTCCAGAGGATATACTTCTTGGGGACGAAGGCACGTGAGTAATGGAACTCCACCCAGGGATTGGCATTGCTGATGCCGTAAACCGTGTAAGTGTCGCCGTCAACCAAACTGTAATAGTTATAGTTTG
>Ga0247610_10002097_pt1 | contig 23584 bp, 29 predicted proteins | sample 174DNAGHGhighgp2_FD_193483 | JGI IMG/M metagenome (GOLD analysis project Ga0247610, IMG submission 193483) | Sheep rumen microbial communities from Palmerston North, Manawatu-Wanganui, New Zealand - 1742 DNA GHGhigh gp2 | ecosystem: Host-associated > Mammals > Digestive system > Stomach > Rumen...
GTTTAAAGCAGGTTTTGAAAATTTAAACACTCCCCCCCCTTATAAAAGAAAAACAGGGTGCAAATAAGGTGAAAATACGGTTAAATAGGGTGCAAATAAACTTTTTTAAAGCCCTGATAATGTTTTAAATAAAGTTAAAAAGAAATCTCCAGAGAAGGTTTAACTATATATGATTATCAGGTGTTTAAGTGTATAGGGTGCATGAGTAGGGTGAAAATAATTTTGTATATGTAAAAAATAGTTTGTATCTTTGCAATCAGAAAATAATTAAAAAAGATACAGACATGAAGACAACAACACCACAGATCACAGTAAAGCCCGACACACAGAAGGTAAAGAAGGATGGGCAAGCTCCTATTTATATTTATTGTTCTTGGAGAGGAAGGGCTAGGATGGCAACAGGGATTTATTGTTTACCCTCAGAGTTTAATAGTAAAACATTATCTATTAAATCACAGCCAGAAAAGAGTAAGAAGTTAAGAGATATATTAGCCAGTGTAGAAGAGAATATAACAACACTTACAGAACCTTATACTGCTAAAGATTGTTTAACTCTTACATCAAAACAGAAGGGATTATCTTATATTAATCTCTTATCTGAAATGTCCAAAAGAAGAGGTTTAGCGGAAAGTAATATTAAGAAGTATATAACATCTTATCATGCCTACCAAAACACAACTACTACACCCTTTGAAGATAATAGTGAAAGTGATTGGAAGGGTATTGCAAAGACATGGAAGAATCAGGGAACTTCTTTAACTACTATATGGGTTAGATTATCTTGTTTTAAAGCCATATTAAATTATGCTTTAGAGACTGGAAGAATAAAAGAAAACCCGCTAAATAATTGGAAGTTTAAAAAGGATGGATATAAAGCACAGACAAACCCCAGAGCATTAACCAAGGAAGAAGTAGATGATTTATGGAACTGGTGGATAGCTACAGAAGATATTGCTGGTTTATTCTGGTTTTGTTCTTATTATTTCAATGGTTTAGCCTTATGTGATATATTAAAGATGGATTGGAATAATGTAAAGTTTAAAAATGTTGGTGAAATGATTATCTTGAGTGGTGGAGTGATCAACAGAAGTAAGACAAATGAACCTGTCCCGATTGTTTGCCCTGTAGAAAATAATAAAAGAGTAAGCAGGATTTTTGGAGTAATGCAGCTTTATAGTAATGATCTAAAGAAAAGGAGTATTGCTAACTGGTCTCACTTAATAAATAAGCACTTGAAAAAATCCCCTATTCCCGATCTTACTTTCTATTCCGCCAGACACACATATTGCACAAACTTGGTAAACTCTAACATTCCCTTAACCGATATTGCAACACTTCTAGGGAGGAATGTAGAAGGGTTAAGTGTTTACATCAGACAACTACAAACAGAAGAACATTTAGCAAAAATTTTGGATAAAGCTATGACAAAATGAAAGAAATAGATCTTCTGGTATGGAAATTGATAGGGAAAAATTGTTATGAAACATAATAGATATTATTATGTAGATGAAATTTACAATTCTAGAAAATGGTACAAAAAAAAATTAGGAAAATTAGCAGAAAAGGAGGTAAAGAAACAGATAGAAGTATTGTTAATGTATGAGTACTATCACATCAGTCCAAACTTTTATACAGACGAGAATGGGTATTTAGTTGCTGAGTATAGAACATTAGATTGGGCAGCAGAGTTAGTAAAAGAAAAACTATTAATTAGTAAACCTATAACATTAAGGAGTAGTAAATACGCTCACCTAAAGAGTAATAAGTTTGGTTATTATGATTATAGTGAATATCGTATTAAGGAATGGTATAAAACACACAAACACTTATTGAAATTACAGTAGCTTAGAATTTTAGTTTAGATGGCTGGGTATTAAGTTATCCAGCTTTTTTTTTATGTCTGTACCCTCGAAATTTAGCGACCACATAAAATCCTCAAAAACAGGTAAAAATAGGGGTTTTTGGGGTGTTTTTTACCAGTTTTTCATACCCTCGAAATTTAGCGACCAGTAAAAAAGGCTCTAAAAAGCTCAAACCCTTATATATGAGATAAATATATGATGGGTGCCGCTATGCCTTTTTAGTTCTATTGGTTGGTGGTGTGGCGGTACTCTTTTAACCGATAGAATAAACCGATAGAATAGAGGATATGAAACAGACTGACAATTTTTCTTCCACAGCTTATAATTACGGCTGGGAACAGAACATTACTAAATTTGAAATAGAAGGGAGAGATACTATAATTTCAACACTACCCAGATTTTTTAATGAAGGAGTTAATGTAAAGGAAATAAACAACACTTCTATAACAGCCCCCATAGATCTTATTATAACCTTAGATGATGATACGAAGGTAGGAATAGAAGTTAAGGCTTGGAATTATTCATGTACTTATTTAGGGAGTAGAGATAATAAAATAGATCCCAGTTTTATGTTAAAGGAAAGTAAGCTGGAGAGGATGAAAAAGTATGCCAAAGAGAATAAGATAAAATATATAATTTATGTGGCAATTCTAGATGGGAAAGCTTATTATTACTACCTGAATAATATAGACTGGAAAAAGGTTATAAAATATAATACCTTCCAAAAGAAAACACAGATGAATCCTAACAGTGAATGGAGTTATCAAATGACTTACTTTTTAAAATTGGAGGATGCTAGAAAGATTATAGAAAAGGAGGAAAAGTAATATGAAGAAAAAATTAATACAGGTTATATTAATAGGTATATTCTTAATTTTGGGTGTGAATTTCCTGTATGATTCAATAACTTTAAGGAGCAATATAAACATAATAAAAGAGGGTGTTGACATTCTTAAACAGGAAAATATAGAGCTTAAACAGGAAAATATTATACTTCAAGATTCCATAAGAAAACAGGATAGTATATATTATTTGAAGTTTAGAGAGATATATGATAAATATGTAAAGTAATAGTATCATGGCAACTATAAAAAAAATACCCAAGAAGAAGAGGGAGAATAAACCGAAACAGAACCTACAAAAAGAGATTCATGAAAAGGTTTATAATACTAAGATGTGGAGAGATATTAGAAAGAGTATGCTAATGATCCACCCTTTATGCCAAAACTGTAATAAAAACCTAGCTACAGAAGTACACCATATAAAACCATTAACTACGGCTAAAGATGAAACTGAACTATTGGATCTAGGTTTTAATACAGCTAATTTAATGTGTTTGTGTGAAGATTGTCATAGAAATGAACACAGAAAACTAAAGGAGGGAAAGAGAAATGAATGATGAAATATATGAAAGACTATTAAACCTTCTTATAGAGCATGAAAAGAATATAAAGAAGACTATAAAAGACCTCACCGAATATCTGAAATTAACAAAAGGGAGGTTGTAAAGACTTAAAAACCTTATAATTATATGGAAAAACTGAATGAAAATAAGAAACCTGATTATAAATGGGTTTTTACACCAACAGAAACATATTTTAGAAATAGAAAAGAAGCTAAGATGTGTTTAGGTGGATCAGAAAGATTTAATTACTTACTATCAAAAGGATTAGTAAGATACTTATAAACTAGCAAACTAACAATAAAAATAAAAGCGAACTTATGAAATACGATAACAACTATAAATTTATAATCTCACTATCTACAGAAGGATATATTGATAAGAGGATAGCAGGGGCGATGATTGGAAGCTGTAAGGATGAAAAGAACAAAGAAATTAAAAGGGAATACGGCTTCAAACTAAATAGGGGCATACAATACACAAGAACAACAACAACCCCGAAAGAACTACTAGAACACCTAACTAATGGATATGTGGCTTGTCATTTATTCACAGATAAGCCAGTGTTTAGTAGAAGTGAAAAGAGGGATGATTATTTTAGAGGTGCTTATGGGGTTTTTATTGATATAGATGAAACCCGATATAATAGTGTTGATGATTTTGTAAGTGTTCTAGAATTTAAGCCAACACTATATTATACTACCTATTCAAACAAAAAAGATGGTAATGGGGCTAGATTCAGATTAATGTATGTTTTTGATGATCTTCTAACCAATAATAGAATAGAGTATAGATATATTGCTTGGAAGGTGATGGAGAAGATTGAAAAGGATACACAGGAAAGAATACATGATGCTTGTGGTTTAAAATGTTCACAATATTTCAATGGCACTAACTTTTCTAACCCTGATTTAGTGGACTGTAAAAGTGGTTGTACTAACTTAATATATAACCTGAATGACTTTGATTGCTCGGAAAAGGGTTATATCGACTTCTTAGATCATTATTGTTATTATTCGGCTAAGACAAAAATAAATAGAATAGCCATAGAAGGAGAACTAGAAAGATTAAAGGCTGGAGAGATCTATGCTACTCCACTGACGAAAAAAGAAGAAAAGATAGTTAAGGAAATAGAATATGATGGAGTTAAAGAAGATGATACTAGGATAGACGTATGTAGTGATAATATAAAGGGGGCTATGATTAAATTTGATTATACAGAATTTATGATGAGAAATAGCCATAATTATAAATACTTCTATAGGGTTGAAAAAGATACTTGGATTAATAATAGTTTTCAGATAATAGATGATAATTATTTTGCCCTTTATTATCCTGTTTCTAAGGTGATGGATAAACAGAACAGAAGAAAACACCTATATGAAAGAATGTGTTTAAGAAGGGTAATGAATCCTAATGTTTCCGCTGATACTCTACTTTTCAATGCTTATGTGGATAGAGAGAAGTTTTTTGATAACTCGGATGGTGTTCTCAGTATTGATTGCTTGGTAAAAAATGTTGAAAGAGCTATGAGTTTAAGTATTGAGGACATTGAAGAAACCTATAGCGAAAACATTAAATATCTGAGATCCCAAGCCCCAAAAGATAGAATAATTTATAAAAGAGAATTATTTGAAGATAAGGCTGAACTAAATAAACTAAGAAAAGAAGCCCATTATTATCTGATCTGGGAACTATACGATAATAAACTAACAATAAAGGAAAATTTAATTGTCTTAAATAGTGTTTTGCCTTTTAAAGTAAGTGAAAGAACCCTAAAGAATTTTTCAAAAGAAGCCAATAAGAAAAGCGAAAAGGAAGATGAAATTATTAATCTTATAAATCCCTCTTTATCCTCTCGCGAAAATGAAAAGATATTAAGAGAAAAAGGTTATAAAATTTCAAAGTCAAAGATAAATAGATTAATCAAAAAGTATAATTATAATAATTGTTCTTCTCAAAAAGAAGAACAACATACTATAATGGATTGCACTTTTTGGGACAGTAAAGAAGAAAACCCAAAATACGATTATTCCGCCTTTATGAGTGGTTGTAATTTTGGGATCAGATTTTAATATACTACGATACCTTAGCAGGGGAAAAATAATAATAATTCCTGTTCATCTTTTATAGTTTCTGCGACCAAATCAAAGAAACACAAAATATAGACGGTAAACAGGGATTATAATAAAACAATAGAGCGTATGAGTAATAATAAAAATCTACACAAAGCAAAGAGGGATAAGATAGATGAATTTTATACACTTTATGAGGATGTAGAGAAGGAAATGAAACACTGGAAGGATTATTTAAAGGGAAAGATAGTTTACTGTAATTGTGATGGGGAACAGAGCCAATTTGTACGATATTTTAAGAACTACCCAGATATAAAAGAACTAATATATACTAGCAATGATTTTAGACTACCAGAAAATATAGAAAACCTTAAAAGAGCTGATGTTATAATTACTAACCCGCCTTTTTCATTGTTTAGAGAATATATAGATACCCTTTATAAATACGATAAGGACTTTATTATTCTAGGAAACATGAATGCTATAACCTACAAAAATATATTCCCTCATATAAAAGATGGAACTTTATTTGTCAATGAATTTAATACTTCTATGACATTCCTACTTCCCGATGATGCTACTAAATATCATAAAGAGATTGATGGGAAGAAATATTGGGTATTACACAATATTTCTTGGTACACTAATATTCGGAGTAGAGAAAAAAAAACATTAACCCTAACCCAACACTACGATCCAAAACTATATCCAAAATATGATAACTATGACGCAATTAATGTTAATTATATAAAGGATATTCCAAAAGATTATTGTGGGGTTATTGGTGTTCCTATTACCTTCTTAAATTATCATAACCCAGAACAATTTGATATATTAGGGATAACAAAAACTTGGGATAAAAAAAATAGCCCTTTTATAAATGGGAAGGAACTCTATACTAGACTATTAATACAAAAGATATGACTACAAAACAATATATACAAAATATTAGAGATTATTTAGTAGAGGAATATGGAGCAGTTAAACCAGAATGGGAACTAACTTTAATTCTACTACAAAATACGATAGAAAGATATAATAGGGTTGCAAAGATCATAGATAAAGAAGGGATATATGATTCAACAAGGGGAGTAAAAAACCCTCTATTATCCACAGAAAAAGATCTTCTAGCAACTATATTAAAAATGTCCCAGAAATTAGGGATTAGTCCTTATGATAAAAATAAAATAAGGACACAAGATGAGGACGATACAGAAGATTTTATAGAGAACTTGACAGGGGGAAATGATGAATGAAAAATATATCAGATACCCTAAAGCCGTATTAACTGGGGAAATAGTAGCCTGTGAATATGTAAAAAGAACTTGTAAGAAATATTTAGATTGGTTTGAAAGAGAAGATATAGAATTTAGAACTGATAAAGCGGAAAAGATAGAAAGATTTTGCTATAATATCACACACTCAAAGAACAAACAATTACAGATAGAAATACAGGATTGGCAGAAATTTATACTTTACTTTATTTTTGGTTGGTATTATAAAGAGACTGATGAAAGGGTAATACATAATGTTTATATAGAAGTTGCCCGAAAGAATGGAAAATCAACTTTAATATCCCTCATAGCCCTATATATGATGATGGGTGATGGAGAATATAGTAGTGAAGTTGATATAGTCGCAAACAGTCATAAACAAGCCCAGATCCTTTATAAAATGTCCTCAGATTATTGTGAAAGTGTAGATCCGAAAGGGAAATATTTTAAGAGATACAGGGATAATATACAATTCTCAAAAACTAAGTCAAAGATCCAAGTTTTAGCCAGCGATACAAAAACATTGGACGGTTATAATTCATATTGCTTTATACAGGATGAAGTACATGAAGCCCCCAATGATCTTTTATATAATGTCCTAAAAACTTCACAAGCTTCCAGAAAAAACCCTCTCGGAATACTTATTACTACAGCTGGTTTAAATATGGATTCTTTTTGTTATCAATACCGCCAGAACTGTATAGATATTCTTTATGGTTTAAAAGAAGATGATAGTACTTTTTCTATAATTTACACTTTAGATGATTCAGATGATTTTAGGAATGATAAAGTGTGGGTTAAGAGTAATCCAAACTTAGGGGTATCAGTAAGGGGATCTTATTTGAAAGAACAGGTTTTACAGGCTGAAAATAACCCCTCTTTATCTTCCAATATACAGACCAAGAATTTTAATATATGGAGTCAGACATTTGATGTTTGGATAGATGATGAATACTTAGTTAAATCTGCTCAACCTATAGACTGGGAATTTTTTAAAGGGAAATCTGTTTATATGGGAATAGATTTAGCTGCTGTTTCTGATTTATGTGCGGTTAGTTATATGACGCTGGATGAAGGAAAGTATTATTTTAAAACTGATTATTATATACCTTCTTCCTGTTTGTCTCATAATTATAATCAGAGTAAATATAGGGAATGGAAAGAGACAAAGAATTTAACTGTATGCCCTGGAAATGTATCTGATTATGATTATATTTTGCGGGATATATTAAGTAAAAACCTTATAATAGAGAATATTGGGTATGATCAATGGAACTCTACACAATTTGCTATAAATGCTACAGAGAATGGATTAAACCTAACCCCATATTCTCAAACCCTCGGAAGCTTTAATAAACCCACAAAAGAGATAGAAAGATTAATAAAGATGGGGAATGTTATAATAGACAATAACCCTATAACAAGATGGTGTTTTAATAATGCTGCTTTAAAGGTGGATTATAACCAAAACTGCAAGCCTATTAAAGCTTTTACAGAAAATAATAAGATAGACGGTGTAATTTCAATGATACAGGCTTTAGGGATATATTTAGGGATACCACATTACACCGCCTTAGTATAAACAAAAACTAAATAAATATGGGATTATTTAATAGAAATAAAGAACAAAGGGAAGTAGTTGATGCTGTAATAAAAGCTCCTTCGGCTACTGGTATTTCTTATCAAAGTATATTCGGGACACAACAAAATGCTCTACAACTATCTACTGTTTTTAGATGTATAGAGATTATAAGTGAGAGTATTGCAGTATTACCTTTAGGGGTTTATACTAGAAATGGAGTAAGAGTTAAACATTCCTTAGATCTTGTTTGGAGAGATACTAACAATAAACTAACAAAATTTGAGATCTTAAAGCAACTAATTCAATCTGTTCTTATAAAGGGTAATGGATTTATCTTTATAGAGAGAAATGAAGATGGAAGTGCAAAAAGATTAAGATGGTTGGAAAGTGGTGATGTTAATATATTCTATGAAAAACAGGGTAATTTATTATATTATACCTCTCCTATTATATCAGCTAAAAAGATTGAACCCATTAATATGATCCATCTAAAAATGTTCTCTTATGATGGAATAAATGGTATTTCAATATTAAGTATAGGAAATAAGGCTTTTAAACTTGGAAATACATTAGAAAATAATGCTTTTAGTTTTTTCGCTAATGGTTGTAATTTAAGTGGTGTTTTATCTGTAGCTTCTTCACTAACACCCCAACAGATTAAAGATATACATAAAGCTTGGGATGAGAGTTATGTAAATGGTAGTGGTGTTGCTGTTCTTCAAGGCAATATGAACTATCAATCAGTTTCCAATTCAGCGAAAGAAAATGAGCTTCTAGAAAGTAGAGAATACACTGTTAAAGATATATGTAGATGGTTCGGGATTAATCCTATACTTCTAGGTTTAAACAGTGGATCTACTTATGCTTCTCTAGAAATGGCTCAGAATGATTTTGTGATTCATACTTTATTGCCTTGGATAGAAGCTATTGAAGAAGAGTTTTCCAGAAAGCTATTAAAACCGTCGGAACAGAATGATTTAGAGGTGGTTTTAGATGAAAATTATCTACTAAGAATGGATAAGAAAACCGAAGCTACTTATTATAGTACGATGGTTAATAATGGTTTAATGACTAGAAATGAAGCTAGGGGGAAACTTGGATTAGAACCAGTTGAAGGCGGTGATAAGTTAGTTGTTCCATTTACTGATATAAACCAAAATACAATAAACAAAGATGATGAATAAAGAAACCAGAACATTGTCGGCTTGTGAAATGCGGGCTGATAGTGAGAGCAGGGTTATCGATGGTTATGCAGTAAGATTTAATGAGTGGTCTAGGGATTTAGGAGGTTTTATAGAGATCATTAGAAGTGGTGCTATTAGTCAGGAATTAATAGATAATTCCGATATAGTGATGAATATAAACCATGACAATGATAAGATGGTAGCCCGATATACAAAAGGAAAGGGTACATTATCATTGGAACTAAGAAATGAAGGGCTCTATTTTACTTTCCTAGCTCCCCCAACACAATTAGGTGATGAACTTTTATATAATGTTAAAAGTGGTAATCTCTCAGAATGTTCTTTTGCTTTTACATTAGATTCAGAAAATACTAATTCGGAAAGATGGTATAGAGAAGATAATGTATTGAAAAGAGAGATCTATGAAATTAATGGGTTATATGATTGTTCTATAGTTGTTCATGCTGCATATCCTACTACATCCTGTTCTGCAAGATCCGAAGAAGTCAAAGCTACTATAGAAGAAGTTGATCAGGCTATGGATGCTTTAGACGATGAAATTAATAAAATGTAATTATGAACAGTGTAGAATTGATGGATAGAAAAAATATCCTAAAAGAAGAAGCTAAAAAAATTACTTCCAATGCTCGACAGGAAATAAGAATGTTGAGTGATGAGGAAAACACAAAGATCACAGAAATTAAAGAAGAAATTACGAAAATTAATGAGGAGTTGAGAAGTTTAGAAGATGTGCAACTCCCAGAAACTATTAATCTTAAAAAAGAAAAAAGAATGGAAAAGAAGAATTTTTCACTTGTTGCAGCTATTAGAAATGCTGCTTCTAACAAACAGCAAGATGAGTTTACACAGGCTGTTATTGACGCTGGACAGGAAAACATGAGAATGTCCCAGACCTCTTATACTGGTCAGATTCAGCTTCCTAGTGCTGAATATCGTACTATTACTAAAGCTACTGAAGGTGGTGATGTTGTGGCTACTGATATTTATGATATTGCCCAAGCCATTCATGAACATAGTGTGCTTAGTGAACTAGGTTGTAGAGTTATTTCTGGTCTTGTCGGTGATGTTCAATTCCCAGTTATTTCAACCGCTAATGCTACATGGGAAGCTGAAACCGCTACTACAGCCGCCACTACTCCTACTTTTACTAGTGTTAAACTTGCTCCTAAAAGATTAAGCTGTGTTGTTCCCATTTCTAAGATGCTTCTGGCTCAGGATTCAGCTGGTATTGAAAGAGCTGTAAGATATGAGATTACAAAGGCTATCATGGGTAAACTGGAAAGCACTGTTTTTGGTGCTGCTGCTGGTACTGCTACTCAACCCGCTGGTATCTTCAATGGTACGATCTCAACTACTATTGCTTCTTTTGGTGATTTAACCGCTCTCGAAGCTCTTACCGATGGTTATGATGGTTATGGTGAGAAAAAGTATTTGATGGCTCCTAATGTGAAAGCTGCCCTAAGAAGTATGATTAAAGGTACTAATGGCACTGGTATGGTTATGGAGAATGGTGAAGTTGATGGAACTAAGGCTGCTGTTTCCGCTTTTGTTCCCGCCAATGATCTAGCCTTCGGTGATTGGTCAAATCTTACGGTTGGTATATGGGACGGTCTTGATATTGTTGTGGATAATTACACTCTAGCCGCTGATGGTTGTATCCGTCTAGTTGTTAATTTCTATTGCGATGCCCAGCTTACTAGAAGTGGCTCTATTGCTGTTGCTAAGATTTAATTTTAGAAAGGAATAAAAACAATGTATGTTTCTGTAGATTTATTGAAAAAGCACCTTAATATAGATGCTGAGTTTACTGATGATGATGAGTATTTAGGTATTCTTTCGGAAGTAGCTGAAAAGACTGTACAGAGGCATGTGTGTTGTGTTTTAAGTGAAATGGAAGATGAAGGGGGGAATATACCTTCTCCCCTTCTTCAAGCCATAATGTTGTATGCTGGTGTTTTATATAATAGTAGGGAAAGTGTAGCCTTCGGTGGTAATCCTGTAGATATACCCCATACTTATGAATATTTAGTAAACCTATATAAGAACTATTCCGATACTACTAGCGACAGTTTTATAAATGATGTTCTGGCTGATATTGCTAAACTTGCTTTAATAGTTGATACCCCAGAAGAAGAAAGATATGGTGATTATGGGGAATTGGTTTTAAAGAGGAATGAAGCACAACAGAAAGCAGTACAGAATATTATAGATAATACTACGATAGATGAAAATGGGAACTTAGTTTGTAATGTTGAAAGGATCTAAACTATGAGAGCTGGATTATTGACAGAGGTGGTTAATATTTTAAGGGCTACATTAACTAGAAATAATATGGGAGAAGAAGTTGAAGCTTGGAGTACTATATATACAACCAGAGCCAGAGTTGAAAATGTATCTTCTCAACTAACCCAAGAAAATAATGAAGCTTTATATAATTTTCAAAAGAAATTTACCCTAAGAATTTATGTTCCTATTATGGAATTTGATAGAATAGAACTAGGGGGAAAATTATATAGAGTTTTAAGCCTAGATAAGAATAAAACCCAGATGGAAATTGTTGTAATAGGGGAGTTGATAAATGATTGAAACTAATGCTATACCTGTTTGGAATGAGTTTGAAAAACTAGAAACTAAGGAGATGAAAAAAGCCTTAGTAGCGGGATTAAAAGGGACTGCAAATGCCTTAAAAAAAGGAGTTAAAACTGAACTAGGAATTGCTGTTCAAAACTCATATAAGAAAACAAGATATGGTGATAGTCTGCAACAGGGAGTAAGAACAACTAAAGTAAAGGATATGAAAAACTTCTTTTACTGTTATACTACTATTGCGACAAACAGAAAGAAATCCAGTTCATCAAGCTTCATATTACACTTCTTTGAACAAGGCACAGCACCAAGATACGCATATATTAGAAAAGGAGGTCATGCAAGGAGTTTTAGAGGATATATTAAGCCTAAAAACTTCTTCGATACTGCCCTTGGTAAATTTATGCCGAATCAGTCTAAGATATTCAATGATGAGATAGATAAGGCAGTAGCGAGAATAAATAGAAAGAGGATTGGAAAATGAAAAATAGTTTATATTTAAGTGCTTTATTATATGACAGATTAAACACTATAGAAGAAACAAATACAAGGTGTTATCCGATCATTGCCGAAAACTCTACTACCTTCCCATTCATTGTTTATACACGTGATAGTTTAACCAGTGGATCATTAACTAAAGACGGAAATACAGAATTGGCTCAAGTATCTGTTAAAATCATTACTGTAGGTTATAGAGAAGGAATTAATATTGCTCAACAGGTTAGGAGAAAATTAACTCTTAATAAGTTTAATTATGCCCTAGATGAAGATAATAATATGATAGTTAACAGTAGATTTTCCGCTGCTTATGAATCTTATGAGGAAAATAGTTATATTCAGACACTGGTATTTGATATTGAAATAATAGGATAAAATAGAATGAATACAATTATAAAAGGCGATGAATTAATGTTATTTGATGCTAATGGTGAAAGTATAGCCCTTGCAACCAGTCATACCCTTAATATTAGTGGGGATGTAGCTCAGATAAATTGTAAAGATGGTGGTATATGGTCTAGTGGTACAGTTAATCAATTAAACTGGACTATAGACACAGACAACCTATATTCAACAGTGGAATTTGATAGACTTTTCACTATAATGACTGCCAGAACCCCAGTTGATGTTTATTTTGGATTAAAAGCTGAAACTGGAACTGGTGATGTTGATACTGATGGATCTAACCCAACTACAGGAACTCAAAAGGTATGGACTAAAGGAGCTGGAGTTTACAAAGGAAAAGCTGTTTTAAATAGCCTTAATGTAAATGCCGCTTCTGGTGATAATGCTACTTTTACTGCTTCATTTACTGGTGTTGGATCATTAGCTAAAGAAACTTTATAAAAACCTATAGGGGGATGGGAACAAAACCCTATCCCCTTTTAACTTTAAACAACACACATCATGAAACTAATTGTACAGGATAAAGAGATAAACATAAAATACTCTTTTAAGGGATTTATGGCTTATGAACAGATTACGGGAGGATCTTTTAAACCACAAGGACTAAATGAAATTATAACACTATTTTACTCTATGGTTATGACTTCTAATAATGATCTTACTATTACTTTTGATGAGTTTATAGATTGGTTAGATGAAAACCCAGAGAAATTAAGTGAGTTTTCGATCTTTTTAGCTGAAAATGTAAAAAGACAAGAAGAACTAGCTCCCAAAACCGAAGGAGTATTAGAAAATGGAGAAAATTCGGGAAACTGATCTTCCATAATTTATACAGGCTATTAGTTGTTCAGTATAAACTTATAGATCATGTGTACTTTATGGAAACTATGCAACTATGGGAAACATATCCTTTAATTGATAATCTTGGTTATACTGATGTTAACCAATGGGAACAGACTAGATTATTAATGACTATGTTGGGGAATATGTTTGCAAAGAATAAAATCACAGCTACAGACATTATAAAATTTCCTTGGGATCATGATAAAGAAAAGAAAAATACAAAGATCTCAGAGGAAGATATAAATAAGTTAAAAAAGAGAGCTGAACAAATAAAAGTTAGAAATTATGGCAACAATACAAACTAGACTTACTTCTGATAATAAACAGCATGATGAAGCTTTTAAGAGAAGTAAGCAACAGGTTTACAATTATAATAAACAAGTGGATAAATCTAAAGCCAGTGTTTTAAAGTTTGCTAAAGGAGGATTAGGGGCTTTAGGAACTGCTTTAGGTGTTGCTGGTGGTGCTATGGCTGTTTTTAATAAAACTATGAGAGCATCAGAAACAACTAGTGATAAATTTGATAATGTAATGGCTCAGGCTAAAGCAAGTGTAGATTATTTTTTTACCAGTTTATCTAGAGGTGATTTTAGTGGATTCTTAGACGGGCTAAAATCTGTAATTTCACAAGCAAAAGAAGCTCGACAGGCGATGGACGATCTTGGAGATGCCACATTGCTTACTAGTGCTGCTGGTGCTAAATATGCACGTGATAGAAGTGAGTTAGAAAGGAAAATAAAAGATCCGAAGACAAGTGATGCGGATAGACAAGCCGCCCAAGACCAATTAAATATTCTTAGAGATGAATATATACCTGAATTAGAAATAGAAGCAAAAAAAGCTTGGGATGCTTTTTATAAAGACGCCCGACTAGCATTTTCAAATGTGGGTTTTATGACACCTTCGGATCAACTATTAACAGAATTTTTTTCTGGGAATAAAGGAAATGACTTTTGGAGTACTGTATATCCCCAATTAAAAGATATAACTGCGGAAGTAAGGAAAAATATAGTTGATCTTTATAAACAGGCTAATGCAGCGGAACAGGCAGTTAATCAATTATATATTAGTGATTCTAGGCTTGAAAGATATGGAAATACTAATACTTCTTCCAGTTATAAACCAACAAAACCAACAAGATCAAATGATAAAATTAGTTGGATAAGTAATAGAAAATATATAGAATCTATCTTTAATAGCTTTTCCCAAGTAGAACCAGTTTTAGATGAATTTGGTGATACTGTCTACGAAAAGATGGAAATGCCTTTAGAAAGAGTTGGAGTTAGTTTAGATGATGTTTTAGATAAAAGTAAACAGTATGCCCATGAAAGTGTAAAAATAATTGAAAGTGAAGCGGAACATGCTGAAAGACTTGCTAATATATTCGATCTTCAATTAAATACTATAAATTCATTGTCTTCTGCCTTTGGTGCTTTAGGAGATTCTTTTGATATTCCTGGATTAAAAGCTGCTGAAATTATAGGAGTAGCTATAGCCAATATTGCAAAAGCTTATTCAGAAGCTTCCGCAAAACAAGCAGAAGGTTCTATTACTGGCTGGGATTGGTTAGCCTTTAGTGTTGCTGGAATAGCTCAGGTTGCTAGTGTTATTGGTCAACTACATTCTCTAAGTGGTTATGCGGGAGGTGGTATTATAGGAGGAAATAGTTATACTGGAGATAAAGTATTAGCTAGGGTTAATAGTGGTGAAATGATCTTAAACCCCTCTCAACAGGCTAATCTATTCAACATGATAAATGGTGGAGTTAGTACAGGTGGAGAGGTTAAATTTAGAATAGAAGGGAGTACTTTAGTAGGTGTTCTGAATAATTATAATAAAAAGGTTAGGAGGGTGATGTAATGGCTTATTATTGGGGAAAATTTAGAAATATAGATACAAGTATAGATCCATTAGGGCAAGAATATAAAGTTGTGATCTTTACTAATTATAATGGATCTACAAGCCCTTATTTATTCAATCCTTTAACAAATGAACCAGATTTAGGAACAGAGCTTATTATGACTTCTTCACCTTTTACTGTTAGCTATCAAAATGAGGATGGAAATATATATAAACCCTATAAATGTTCAACTGGTACAGTCTCTTTTCTAATGTCTAATTTAAACCTAGATCTTTTTACTAATAAAGAAAATAATATACTTGTCGCTTTATTGAAAAGAGATAATGATATAGTACTTAATGGAGATACTTATATAAACAGGTTGACAAATGAGGTGGTTATAAGAAAGAAAGCCTATGGATTATTCTATGGTTTTTTGCCTTCTGATGTTGATGCTAATTGTTATAAAGTTGAATGGATCGGATATGCAACACCCAATACTTATAATCAAAACTATACCTTAGTAGAACAAGAATTTCAATTAGAATGCCAAGATGCTTTTAGTACTCTTAGTTATGATGGATTACCCTTTAATAATCTTGTTGAAATACGTGATGTAAAAACCCTAATAAATACTATAATAGGACAACTAGGAACTTACAAACATATATATTACACTTCAAACTTAATTTTACCAGATACAGGGGATCATTCAGCCTTTATAAAAATCGTACAACAATATAGAAATTTTATAGAAGAAGATGATGAACCAGTAAGTAAAATTGAAATTATTGAAGCTATAGGAACTTTTTTAAATGTGTCTTTTATACCCTTTAAAGATAGTGTTTATGTTGTCAATTATGAAGGTGTAGCTGGGAATTTTAACTATTTCTATAACTACACAATCAATAATAACAATAACCTTTTCTTTAACTATAGAACAGAAAACCCAGAATGGAGTAGTTCAGTTTTAGAATGTTTAGAAAATAATATAGATCTCGTAAAAGATTGTTATGCTGGAAATGATACTAATATAACAATGCAGTCTGTCTATAATAATTTTAGGGTTAAGTGTGATGAGACTGAATATAAGTTAATGCCAGATCTAAGCAACTCTAAAAACTATAGTAGGGTTCAAAATAATGGCTCTCAAACTAATTACTTATATACTGAAACATTATCACCATCAGACCCATCCCAAACTACTTATTATGAAGCTGCTAAATGGGATGGTGGTGTAATTGGAGAACTACAAAGAGTTAATAATATTGGTTTTAATAGTTATATATACCAAGCTTCATACCTTGATGATAATAATATACCACAAGACAATTATAATTCTGTGAATCCATACTTATATACAAGTATTTTTAATATCAATAATAGTAATAATAACAATAATCCAAATTATTACACTGGCTGTGTTGTGCTAAAAAACACTAAAATTATTGGTAGTGAGAGTAAGAGTACTTTATGGTTTTCTTCTAAAAATAATACTAATATATATAATGAATTATACGGAAATGAAATAGTTTTTTGGGGTAAAAACTATTTTGGGCATACTCCAGCAATAAGTAGTTATAATATATGGTGGAATGATAATAGCCAAATAGTATTATCTTATCAATCTCCAAAATTAATCATAAGATCTAATAAGCAATTATGTATAAAAGGTGATTGGACATTTTTTAGAAATAATGCTTTTATATCTTTACCTATAAATGATAATGAAAGAGTAGGCTGGGGAACAGATGGATTAGATTGTACAGTAGATAGAACTAAGTTATATATAACTTGTAGAATAACTATTACTGTAAGTGATGGAACTAATGTTTATAATTATTGTGTAAGAAAAAACAGTGATGATAGTTTATATTTATATGAATATAATCCTAATTTATTCCTGCCGCAAAGAGTTGATTTGCCACTAGAAGATAATGAATATGATAAAAATAAACCTTTTGGTCAAGTATTCAGTTTTAAGAATAATGTAGGGGAAAATAGTGGATTAGTAATTTCCTTAGATAATATATACAGAGGTTCAACAGAGTTTATAAGTGATATTAATATTCAAATTATGAAGCCTTTTGGAGTTGCAATAGACACACAAAATTATCCAGTGTTTTGTAATTCTGCTGTGCTTAAAAATTTTGAAGTTAGTTTGATAGATAAGAATAGAATAGAAACATGGGGTTATGGTGATATTACTACAGACTTCCACAACAAGATAAATAAAAATCTAGAGACTTTTGAGATTGATAATAAACTATCCACAAACCAATATATCAATAAACAGGCTTATAACTACTCTTTTAAAATTCATGAAGGAAAGTATTATCTGCTTAACAACCTAAACAATATATCAACTGGTATAATTGGAAGACCTGAAATATTGAAACTATCAGATATTTACAACCAATATAAAGATAAAACTATAGGATTAAACACTACGATATGGGAAAATTTAGGGATCACACCGAATACTAGAGTGATGTGGAATAATAGATACTTTATAATAGATAGACAGGAAATAGATTATGAACTAAATAGAAACACTATTACACTTATAGAAAAGAAACTATCCGGTGAGATTCCTGAACTAGAAACTAAAATGTATCTGGAAAATGAGAATGGGCAAACACTTAATATAAATCCCTTCTATGATGAAACCTTTAATCCACAAACAGTAGTATCTTATAGTAGAGATAATAGTGCTGTGATGGGCTATTATAATAATGCAATTAATTCTGCAATAAGTTTTTATCCTACTTGGACTAATGGAATTTTCGCTAATGTAAGTATTCCACAGAGTTTAAACAATATATCAGTGAGTATAAATAATAATGGAGAACTAATAATAACAAATTAATATATGGCAACTTATAACTTAGGTAGAATATTACCGTATTTTAGAGGAACTTGGGAAAGCTCTTATAACTACTTTATTATGGATATTGTCTATTATAATGGATCTTCTTATGTGGCAAAATCAAATATAAGTGCTGGAGGAAATAACCCAAGTATAAATAATAACTGGCAAATAATAGCTTTAAAGGGTGAATTAAGTGGAACACTAACACCAGAACAAGAACAAGCTATTATAGATGCTATTCTGGATCAGGGTGTGGTAATAGATCCAAATTATAACCATACCGATAATAACTTCACTAATGCCGATAGAACCGCTATTGAAAATATAAACTATGGAACTCTAACAGTAAAAAGAAATAATACAGATATAGGAACTTTCACAGCTAATCAGAGTGGGAATATAAATATTAATGTTCCTGTTTATACTACAGATTTAGCAGATTATAATACTATTCAGAGAAAAGAAGATATGGATAATATTACTAGCCCTGATATTACTATAGGTGTGAAATCAAATACAAATTATGTCTTTTCTGTTATTTCAAGCTTAGATATTACTGGTTTTGATGAGATAGATCTTAATGATAAAACAACTTGGAATGTTCCCCAATCTGAAATATATTTTACCACTGATTCTAGTTTTTCTTTTACTTATCCTATAGGGACATACTTTTCTTCGGAAATTCCAAATTGGAGTGAAGGAGCTGAATATATGATGGTAATAAAAGGTGGAGTTATTCAAATTAATCAAATAAATCGAATATAATATGAATTACAATTTAGGAAGAGTTTTGCCGATCTTTAAAGGCGAGTATGATAATGATGAGATATACATTAATCTCGATGTTGTCTATTATAATGGATCTTCTTATGTCGCTAAAGAGGAAACACAGGGGAATCTACCAACAGATACTGAATATTGGCAACCTATAGCTATGGCGGGTGTTTTAGATCCTGAACAAATAGCCGATATTGAACAACAGGTTATTGATTACGTACAGGGGCAAGGATATGTAATAGATCCGAATTATACCCATACTGATAATAACTATACCAATGCCGACAAAACAAAACTTGATGGTATTGATATGAGTACTAAACAAGATACTTTAGTTAGTGGTACAAATATTAAGACTATCAATAATGAAAATATTTTAGGTAGTGGAAATATTAATATTGAAGGTGGAAGCGGAACTTCTGATTATACACAACTTTCTAATAAACCAAAAATAAATAATGTTGAACTTTCAGGGAACAAAGCTTCAAGTGCTTTAGGTTTACAAGAAATGTTGATCAGTGGTACAAATATTAAAACTATCAATAATGAAGATATTTTAGGTAGTGGAAATATTAGTATATCTGGTGGTTCTAGTGATGCAGTTCTTTATACTCTACAGACATTAACAACAGAACAACAGGAACAAGCCAGAGAAAATATTAATGCCTTATCCGCTACTACTTCTGGAACTACACCTGATGTTTCTTTCAATTCCTATAATGTGGTTGTTCTTAATGATGAAAGTGAAATGCCAGCTACACCATCTTCTAATACACTATATTTCATTAAGGAGGCAGTATCATGATAAAGTTTGAGGGAAATAACATAAAAAAGATCTACTTGGGTGATTCTATTATTAAAAAAGTATATTTAGGTAATGATTTATTATTTGAAAAAAGCCCATATTTAATTGCAATTGAAAATGAGGTAAGAACATCAGCATTAAATACTGGATTTGACCTTATTGCAAATGACAATTATATGATAATGACATATAGAGATTCAATTGGTAGTATAATACAATTTGTGGCTGATTTTTATGCAAGTGGAGGTGGATATTCTGTATTTGGTCTTTGCAAACCTAATAATGGAATGTTTGGCTTACAATCATATATTTCCCCAACATCTACTGCTCTAACAACTGTAAAAACTCAATCAAATATAAAAACTGTAGTCATAAAGAAAGAAAGTGGCATATACTCTTATACATTAGATGGAATAACTTGGGGTCCATTTAATAGTTATTATAAAAGCGGTTCAACTTCTTCTGAGTTAATTATAAATTTTGGGCGTACAGACAGGTTTGTAAATGACCATTATGGGTTTTACATTGTTGAAGGTGTAAATCAACAAATTGTAGATGATTTCTTTAATCAACATAATCAATAATAATTAAAAAAACAATAATATAATGGCAAACATAAAAATAATAACTGATAATGATGGGCAAGTATTACCTATCACAAGAGATAGTGCAGTCTTAGATGAAAATGGTGTTGGTATAAATAACTCATATCAGAAGCAATTAGTTAGTGGTGTAAATATAAAAACTATAAACACTCAATCCCTTTTAGGAACTGGTAATATTAGTATTCCAAAGGGTGATGATGCTGTAAACCCATTTAAGGGATTTTATAGCAGTGTTTCAGATGTACCAACAACTGGGATGGTGGCTGGTGATTATATATTTGTGGCTGATGCTTCCCCAGCAACCACAGTTAGTATATATGAATGGGACACTACAAATACACAATGGGCAGATAGCGGAAAAGATATTGATCCAGCTGCATTAGCCGAATTTCAAAGTGGTGAAAGAGTAAGTGCAACCAGTATAGATAACACTATGTTGGTTAATCCTTCTAGTGGTTCTTTGGCAAAAGCAGAGGATGTTGTTAATCAGTTGGAAGAATTAGGTGTTTCAATGCCTGCTAAAAACTTAATTATTACTCTTTTTAGAAAATGTGCTTTTATATCTGATAATGCTGGAGATGATATTGATTCATTGGAAAGTATATTTCATAGATCTAGGATATTATTGAGTATAACAGCAACTATGCCACAGAGCTATACAGTTTATGAAGGTGAAAACTTGAATGTTTTAAGAAATTATCTTACTGTCATTGCTAATTATGATGATGGTACATCTTCAACTGTTTCTACCTACACATTAAGTGGAACATTGATTGCGGGAACAAGTACTATTACTGTTTCTTATGAAAATATGACTACAACTGTATCTGTTGTTGTTTCAACTGTTAGTATTTCATTAACTTCTAATGACATTGTAAGAAATTGTGCTACATCTGCACGGTATGACCAAATATATTCAGGAATCCATTATGCATACGCGAGAGATATTCGGTGTAGCTATCCTCTCTTTGATTTAAATATTGTTCCTGGCACTTATGATATACAGATTGATTGCACATATTCTACTGTTCATATAGGCATTCAAGCAGTTACACAACATTGTCTTGATTTAGTTGCACAAAACCAAAATTTCTCATTTGGTACTCCATCAACTCCTACTATTGATATGTGGGACAGTGGTTGGTACACTTTTACAAATAACCACACACAAATTACTATCCCTGAATACTCACTTAACCAAGAAGGTGGAGAAATCAAAGCTATAAGGCTTGCATTTAAACAGGATGAAACAGGTAGTACTACTATTTCTAATGATTTTGTAATAAATAGTTTAATACTAAATAAAATCTCATAAAAAATGAACCAAATATTTAACTATCTAGGAAATGAGCTTAAAATCAGCTCTACTAAGCCTTTATTCCGTGGTGGTCTTGAAATGATCGCACACCGTGGAAGTTTCTTTTTGGGGATGCCAGAAAACTCTATTCCAGCATTTAGGGTTGCACGTGAATTAGGTTATAAGTATATTGAATGTGATGTATTAGCAACAAGTGATAGCAAATATGTTATTATGCATGATGCAAGTATCAATAGAACTTGTAAAACTTCTTCTTATGGTACAATAAGTGGAACAGTGAATGTTGCTTCACAAACTTTTGATAACCTTAGAAACAACTATGTTCTTGCTTCTGACAATCCAAAGTATAGACAACCTATCCCATCATTACAAGAATATCTTACAGCATGTAAAGGCAGTGATTCAATAGCAATGATTGAACTTAAATCTTCTTCTTTTACTAATCAACAGCTAGATGAGATTTATGGAATTTGTATGAATTACTTAGGAAAAGGTAAATTCTGCTTTAACAGTTCTAATTATGGTAAACTAGACTATATGAGAACACTAGATGCAGATATTGAATTGTTCTATGAGACAAATCCTATTATAAATACGACTAATACTGTAGATGGTAGTTCTAGGAATGATCCACATAATGTTTGGTATCCTGATTTTACTGGAACTTATGGTACAATTAGTAGTTCTGTAGTGAAGAGATACCATGATTTGGGTATGAGGGTATTTTTATGGACTGTGCCAGCGGATCAGGTTGAAAACTTCATTAATAAGGGAGTAGATGGTATTGCTACAAATACCGTACCCTCTCAAATTATTGGGGGTGCATCATCATTAGAAAGATTTGATTCTACTGATACAAGTGCAGCAGATACTAATGGAACTATTGCTAATGGAATATGTACATTGACAAGTGGGCAATATTTTAAATTGCCTAATAATAATAGTGGAACTGGTATAAAGTGTATTCGTATTTATGCTAAAGGAAACTATACTATAACAACCAATACAAAAACTTATCCAACATCATCATTGAGCAATATAACAAATTTCTCAAAGACTTATAATGATACGGCATTGACTTTCCATGAATTATATATGTTCTATAATAATGCTAGTGTACCATTATTGACAATTACGGCTAGTGGAAACACAGAAATTTATTCTGTTGATTACTACGATATTCCCATTAATATATGAATATAAAATGAAAAAGATAAACAACTACTTAAAGGAAATTGGTTTAAGTTGGTTGTTTAGGGTTAGTGTTTTAATTAGTATCGGTTTAATTATTGCTGGTTTTATAGTCCCGCCAATAGGAATAATACATGGATCTGTTTTAATTGCTGTTGGTGAAATTGGAGTGATTATTAATATCCCAGTGTTCTTTAGTTTTGCTCATGATAAAAAGATTGGAATAAAAGCTGATTTAGACGATAAAAACATAACCTTTACTACAAATCCAACTTTATGATCAATCAGGGGGAGAGAAAAAGTATCTTCCCCTTCTTTTTTCTTCTTTACTGTCCCAAAAAGTGCAATCCATTATAGTATGTTGTTCTGTTATTGAAACAGAACAATTATTAGAATTATACATTTTTAGCCAAGTTAGGAATTTTCTTTGTGATTAAAAAAGAC
>Ga0247610_10002098_pt1 | contig 23575 bp, 20 predicted proteins | sample 174DNAGHGhighgp2_FD_193483 | JGI IMG/M metagenome (GOLD analysis project Ga0247610, IMG submission 193483) | Sheep rumen microbial communities from Palmerston North, Manawatu-Wanganui, New Zealand - 1742 DNA GHGhigh gp2 | ecosystem: Host-associated > Mammals > Digestive system > Stomach > Rumen...
CATTGCGATGCCGTCGCGCAGCATCGCCGACCTAAAACCCGCTATTTCCCTTTCATTCTTTACAGACTTCATCCGCTTGACAGGCGACTCATCCTCAACGATTTCCGTCTTGGGAAGGCCATTCTGACGTCCCTTGTTCCTTACCACTTCATAGAGTCGGTAGTTTATCTCATCTGGGTCGAGCAGGATATTGTACTCAAAGTATTGCTTCAGGCCATTCTCCACCTGTTCGTAGTCCTCCACTTTGAAATTCTCAGCCTTCAGATAGGCCATAACCTCAGGCGATAGTTTCGCCTTATTGATATATAAGGTAACATCCTTCGACGAGATAAGCAGATAAGAAACGAACACTGGGTTGCAATGCACATCGGAGCCTCGCAGATTCAGAGTCCACGCGATATCATCAAGAGCCGCCATCAGCATCCCGTCGGCATGTTTCTCTCGCAGGGCCTTGCGGATACGGGCTATCTTATCGCAAACGCTCTCACCAGCGTATTCCAACGGATAGATTTCTACAGGATTCTCAGGGATTGGAGGACGATCAGTCCAAATCATTTTCAGAGGATCCAGATTGGTACGCAGGGTCATCCCCCCCTGCTTCCTCAGATCAGCAATCAGTTCCTTGACACTATTGGCAGAACAGCACGAACCGTCGATGGCCACCTCGTTAGGACTCACGGGACCTGTCCCCATGAGTTCCTGTCCCAGCCACTCGGCAATGGTGGGTGTGCCCTCTACCTTAAGTTTCATCAGCTGATACTCCGTACCCTTCAGCTGTTCCTCGGCTGCGAGGAAATATCGGGAATCCGTCCACAGAGCTGCTGAGGTCATTGTGACTACCGCCGTTCCTGCCGATCCGTTGAAGCCCGAGATATACTCACGCCCCTTCCAATGGCCGGCCACATACTCACTCTGATGAGGGTCCGTACTGGGAAAAATAAATGCTGCCAGATGCTCTCTCTTCATCACCTCGCGCAAGGCACCAAGTCGCTGATTAATATTCATAATTTATTCATTTTGTAATTTCGACTTTACAAAGGTACAAAGTTTTTGCCATAGATTTCACAGATTAACACAGATTAAGACAAAAAAAAAGTGGGACACAAGTTTTTTTCGTATCTTTGCAGCACTTTTGAAACAACAAATAATATAATAAGATTATGGCAACATTAACAAACGAGAAGTTGACCATCGTCGGCGCAGCCGGTATGATTGGTTCAAACATGGCTCAGACCGCCTTGATGATGGGTCTGACAAGTGAGATTTGTCTTTACGACGTATTTTCTCCTGAGGGCGTAGCCGAGGAGATGCGCCAGAGTGGTTTCGACGATGTGAACATCGTGGCTACAACGGATGCAGAAGAGGCTTTCAAGGGCGCAAAGTACATCATCTCTTCTGGTGGTGCTCCCCGTAAGGCTGGTATGACCCGTGAGGACCTGCTCGCCGGCAACTGTAAGATTGCTGAGGAGCTCGGTCAGAACATCAAGAAGTTCTGCCCAGACGTGAAGCACGTGGTGATTATCTTCAACCCCGCTGACCTCACTGGTCTGGTAACACTGCTGTACTCTGGTTTGAAGCCTGGTCAGGTGACAACCCTCGCAGGTCTTGACACAACCCGTCTGCAGAGCGCACTGGCTAAGAAGTTCGGTGTGATGCAGAATCAGATCACTGGTTGTGCTACATACGGTGGTCACGGTGAGCAGATGGCCGTATTCGGAAGCCACGTAGAGGTTGCCGGTCGCAAGCTGACAGACATCATCGGCACTGCTGAATTCCCTGCTGAGGAATGGGAGCAGATGAAGATCGATGTGACCAAGGGTGGTGCCAAAATCATCGAGCTCCGCGGACGCAGCTCTTTCCAGAGCCCTGCATACCTCTCAGTTGAGATGATTCGTGCTGCTATGGGTGGTGAGCCTTTCCGTTTCCCCGTAGGAACATATGTAAAGACCGACAAGTACGACCACATCATGATGGCCATGAAGACCACTATGACTGCCGAGGGAGCTAAGTTCGAGGTTCCTCAGGGTACTGCCGAGGAGAACGCCAAGCTGGATCAGAGCTACGAGCACCTGTGCAAAATGCGCGACGAGCTGGTGACGCTGAATATCGTTCCTCCCATCTCTGAGTGGAATAAGATCAATCCAAACCTGTAATATATGGCTTTGATCAAATCATATCGCGGTCTCGCTCCCAAATGGGGGCGAGATTGCTATTTTAGCGAGAATGCGACAATCGTTGGTGATGTAACGATGGGCGACGAATGCTCTGTGTGGTTCAACGCTGTAGTTCGTGGCGATGTGGCCCCTATCACCATCGGCAACTGCACGAACGTTCAGGACGGCTCGTGTATCCACGTGACCCACGAAACGGGTCCCACACATATCGGCAACTATGTGACGATTGGTCACAACGTAACTGTTCATGCTTGCACCATCCACGATAACGCCCTTATCGGCATGGGCTCTACCCTGCTCGATGGCTGTGAGATCGGTGAAGGCAGTATAGTAGCCGCAGGCGCATTGGTGCTACAGAACACCAAGATTCCTGCTGGTGAGATTTGGGGGGGCGTGCCTGCAAAATATCTGAAGCCAGTCAGTCCTGGACAGACGGACAACGCCAAGCACTACGTCGCATACTCCAAGTTCTATTTGGAAGACAACAACATGAAATGAATGTAGTACGTTTCATTAAGGACTGGACATTACCTGTAGCAATGGGCATCGGAGCGGTGGCATACCTCATCTTCGGCCTTACGCCATCGCTGGATGGGGCTGCAAGGTTCTTTGGACCTATCTTCCAGGCCATCCTGCCGCTGTTCATGTTCCTGGTGCTATTCGTCACATTCTGCAAGGTGGACTTCCGTCAGCTGCGGCCTGTAGGCTGGCACTTCTGGACGGGTGTATTCCAATTGCTGTTCATCGGCGCCCTGATGGGACTGATACTCGGTTTCCACATGCAGAGCGACAGCCTCATCCTGATGGAAGCCATTCTGATGTGTGTGATCTGTCCCTGTGCCACAGCAGCGGCTGTCGTCACCCAGAAACTCGGTGGATCGCTGGAACAAATGACCACCTATACCTTCCTGTCAAACTTCATCACCGTCGTACTGGTACCTGTGTGTTTCCCCATGATTGAGAAGTCTGCCGACATTACTTTCTGGGCAGCTTTCATCAAGATACTGCATGAGGTATTCATCGTACTGATAATGCCCATGCTCCTGGCCTATATCGTGAAACACTATCTGCATCGCCTGCACCAGAAAATCATCTCCATCCGCGATCTGAGCTATTACCTTTGGGCCTGTTCACTGATGATTGTCACAGGCACAACGGTGAAGAACATCGTGAATGCAAACACGACAATCGTCTTATTGACTGCTATCGCCATCCTGGGCCTGCTGATGTGTGTGGTACAGTTTGCCGTAGGACGTTTCATCGGACATTACTTCAATCATACCCAAGAGGCTGGGCAGGCGTTGGGACAGAAGAACACAGCCTTCGCCATCTGGTTGTCTACAACTTATCTGAATCCCCTCTCGTCAGTAGGGCCCGGCTGCTATATCCTCTGGCAAAACATTATCAATAGTATTGAGATATGGCAACATCGTAAAACAAATAAGGAGTGACACATTCATCACTCCTTATTTCTTCACACCTTATTTATTTTTTTGATAATGCTCGAGACCATGCTGGACATTTTCGATGATGGCCTGCGAGGTAAACGTAGCCCCAGTCACGGCGTCGACCTTCTTCGCTTTGGCCTCCTTTACGCTCAAACCGTCCCAAGCGGTAATCAGCGCCTTCTTCACCTTTGCAAGATACTTTGGCGTTTCTTGGTTCTTCAGCACCTCCACCTTCTCAATCTTATTCTTCTTGATGTAGATCTTCACAGGTACAGGACCATTATATCCCTCCACATTCTGAGTAAGGGTTGTGGTATTAACGATAGTGACGCCATTTTCCTTGGTGATGGCTCCATCCTGTTTGCCGGCACTCATCAGCACTACGGCTGCAAATACTAACACAATGTACTTTTTCATTCTCTGTATATCTAATAAATCATTAATTCTTATGAATTGGACGGCAAAGTTACAAATAAATCAAAACAAAGTATTGGTTTTTAAGAAATATTTTATACCTTTGCAGTCCCGTTAATAACTTTTAGTGAATCTGTGATGATTAAAAAATCTTTTTTGATTGCTCTCATAGGCATTTTTGCTATAGCGACCTATGGTGAAAAACGTGACATCCATATTCTGGCTGTCAACGATATGCATGCCCAAATAGAGGTATTTCCACAGTTAGCGGCATTAGCCGACAGTCTCCGCACGATTGACCCTTCGCTGCTGATTCTCTCAGCAGGTGACAATCGCACAGGAAACCCCATCAATGACAAATACATCCTTCCCGCATACCCGATGGTGGCATTGATGAACCAAGTGGGATTCAACGCTTCAACATTAGGTAACCATGAGTTCGACGCTCAGTCACTGAAACGTCTGATAGGGCTGTCGAACTTCAGATACATCTGCGCCAACGCATTCCCATCAGACTCTTCTGGCATCAAACTCGTACCTTACCAGAGATTCGATGTGGAAGGTCTGAAGGTAGGCATCATTGGGTGCATCCAACTCAGTCCGGCAGCTGTTCCCAGCACACATCCTGACAATTTGAAAGAAATCAGTTTCAAACCTGCTGAGGAGATTATCCCCCAGTACGAATGGCTGAGCAAGGAATGCGACGTGACGATTCTGCTGTCACATCTGGGGTATCCTGATGACATTAAGATGGCCGAAAAGTTCCCTTGGCTCGATCTGATTATCGGTGGGCATACCCACACGCAGCTGAAGGGCAACGAAGTAAAGAACGGTGTACTCATCACCCAAAACAAGAACAAACTGCATCGTGTCACCTATATCACCCTCACCATAGAAGACGGCAAGGTAGTTAACAAGAAAGCAGAATATATTGATGTAAGAAAGTATCCCAAAACCGTGAAAGTGGTAGAGGAGATGGTAAGGTTCTACAATGACAATCCCACCCTTCGCAAAGTGTTAGGCATTGCCGATACACCTTTCGAGACACGCGAGGAACTGGGATGTATGATGTGTGACGCCTTCATGGAAGAAACAGGAGCAGAGATAGGCATCGAGAATCCTGGTGGCGTACGTATCGACGCTCTGCCTCAAGGTGACATTACCGTACGCGATGTTCTGGAGATGGATCCTTTCGACAATCATGCCGTAATACTGGAACTGACAGGAGAGGAAATAGCCAACATGATGCTTACCTACTGTCACAACACACTCCATAGTTTCCCATACGTTGGCGGAATACAATGTGAGATTACCCTTGAAAAGGATGTTACTGAGAAGATCAAGAGCATCAAGCTGCTGACACTAGACGGCAAGAAATTAAACATGAAGAAAAAGTACAAGGTAGTGACCAACAGTTATATCCCTGCCACGAGTGAAATACCTGAAGGCTCTGCCAACACGCTGAACTTGGAGACCAGCGATATCATCATGAACTATCTGGAAAAGAAAAAGGTGGTCAGCTATCAAGGCGTAAGCCGACTGAAGATATTACCAGTTCAGTAGCTCCTGCAAGACGTTTCACATATTGTCCTGCCAACTGTCCCTGCTGTTTCATATACAACTGATCTGACGCAAAGCGGTTCATCAACTGCTCAAACTCCGCATAGTCATGAATCTCCTGTCCCCCATTCTCCTTCAGGCCCTGTGCCTCCTGGAACTTCTGGTTATTGGGGCCGAAGAACACAGGTACATCCCAAACAGCAGCCTCTAAAAGATTATGAATGCCTACGCCAAAGCCGCCTCCGACGTATGCGACATCACCATAATGATAGATGCTCGACAGAAGTCCAAAACAGTTGATGATAAGCACCTCAGCATGCTTTAATATTTCGGAGTTCTCAGCGTTTTCTGAGCACTCGGAATAGCGGATGACCTTCCGGCCTTCGAGGAGTTTCTCAATCTGCTGCAAATGATCTTCGCCAATGACATGGGGGGCGATGATCAGTTTCCAATCCTTATGCTCATTGAAGTACTTGATAAAGATATCCTCATCAGGTGGCCAGCTGCTACCAGCCACAAAAACTTTCGGTTTGGAGTTTTCTCCTCCCTCCAGAAAAGCCTCCACGATGGGTAACTGTTTTGCCGCTTCCTTGATCTGAAGCACACGATCGAAACGGGTATCGCCCACGACAGTGACATCCTTGATACCAATTTTCTCCAATAAGTCCTTAGAGACTTCATTCTGTACGAAGAAATGCGTAAAACAGTTCAATACACGGCCATACTGACGACCATACCACTTAAAGAACACCTGATCAGGGCGGAAAATACTCGATACACTATATACGGGAACATTTCTGTGTTTCAGAATATGCAGGTAGTTATACCAGAACTCGTACTTGATAAAGAACGCCATAACAGGACGTATCAGACGCAGGAATCTGATCGCGTTGACGGGAGTATCCAACGGCAGATAACAAATAATGTCGGCGCCCTCGTAATTTTTCCTCACCTCATAGCCTGAAGGCGAGAAGAATGTCAGCAGGATCTTGTAGTCTGGATGATCCTTTCGCAGGCGCTCCATCAGCGGTCGTCCCTGCTCAAACTCTCCTAAAGAGGCCGCATGAAACCACACATATTTCGCTTGAGGATCTACTTTTTCCTTCAGCACACGGAAAGCCTCACGCTCACCACGCCACATCTTGCGCACCTTCTCGTTGAAGCGACTGTAGACAGCCACACCCAACAAGTAGAAATATATGATGAGGTTATAAATCATCAGCCGAGCACTTCTATCGCACGTTTCGTTCTCTTGATGGTCTCCTCTTTACCCAAGAAGGCCGAGATATCGAACATTCCTGGCCCCTTACCTTCACCGACAAGCGCCAGACGCCAAGCATTCATCACATTGCCAAGTTTGTATTCCTTCTGCTCTACCCAGGCATGTACAATCTGCTCCTGATTCTCCAACGAGAAATCATCAATATCCTCCAGCACACCAATGAGCTCAGTCAACACAGCGGCAGAGTCTTCCTTCCAGCGTTTCTTCGCTGTCTTCTCATCGTATGTCGTTGGAGCCTCGAAAAAGAACGAGCACAGAGGCCACAGTTCCTTGACGAACGAGACACGATCCTTCATCATCGCTGTCACTGCCGTCACACGCTCTAGCGTCTCCTCAGGACAATGCTCCTTCACGATGGGGAAGAACAAGGCGGCAATCTCTTCTACTGACTTCTTTAGGATATACTCATGATTAAACCAAATGCCCTTGTCGTAGGCAAACTTCGCACCTGCCTTCGAACATTTTGTGATATCAAACAACGGCACCAGTTCATCGAGCGTAAACAATTCCTGCTCCGTACCAGGGTTCCATCCTAGCAAAGCGAGGAAATTAATCACTGCTTCAGGGAAGTAGCCATCCTCGCGATAGCCACGACTCACCTCACCTGTCTTCGGATCATGCCATTCCAATGGGAAAACAGGGAATCCCAGACGGTCACCATCACGCTTCGAGAGCTTTCCCTTGCCATCGGGCTTCAGCAACAACGGCAGATGAGCAAACTGTGGCATCGTATCCTCCCATCCAAAGGCCTGATAGAGCAACACATGCAAGGGAGCTGAAGGCAGCCACTCTTCACCACGAATGACGTGGGATATCTCCATCAGATGATCGTCCACGATGTTTGCCAGATGATAGGTTGGCAACTGGTCAGCACTCTTATAGAGTACTTTGTCATCAAGTATATCGCTCTTCACGCGTACCTCACCACGAATCAGGTCGTTGACCAACACTTCCTGTCCTGCCTCGATCTTAAAACGTACCACATACTGCTTTCCATCGGCTATTAACCGCTCGACCTCCTCCTTAGGCAGTGTCAACGAGTTTCGCATCTGGCTACGCGTATGACTATCATACTGGAAATTCTGGATTTCAGTACGCTTAGCCTCCAGTTCCTCTGGAGTATCAAATGCGATATAGGCCTTGTCGGCATCTAATAGTTGCTGTACATATTTCTTATAGATGTCACGACGTTCACTCTGACGGTATGGACCCTTATCACCACCGAAGCTTACACCCTCGTCGAACTGGATACCCAGCCACTTGAACGACTCGATGATATACTCCTCCGCACCTGGCACAAAACGGTTCGAGTCCGTATCCTCAATACGGAATACAAGATCGCCGCCATGCTGACGTGCAAAAAGATAATTGTACAAGGCAGTACGCACACCACCAATATGTAAGGCTCCCGTAGGACTGGGGGCAAAACGCACCCTAACTCTTCTTTCTGACATAAAACTACCAATTTTGCCTGCAAAGGTACAAAAAAATCTGCGAAAATCAGTGTAATCTGTGGCTTTATTTGTATCTTTGCACCAAAATAGGCACAATTATGAGTAATTTCAACCCCAAGACAGATATCTCCTGGCGTGATTTTCTCATCCGCACGGGACTAATCATCGCAAGTGTAGCCATTATTGTTTGGTTCATGCCACGCGACAGCCATAATAGTTTCAAGATAGAGAAAGGACGTCCTTGGACCCATGCGGACATGAGTGCGCCCTTCGACTTCCCCATCTATAAGAGTGACGATGTCGTGAAAGCCGAACGTGACTCGCTGATGAGACTATACGAGCCTTACTTTAATTATAATAAGGAGACCGAGTTGATACAGGTGCGACAGTTCATGAAGGATTATAACAAAGGTATCCCTGGACTGCCTGAGGATTATACCGTTCTCATCTCCAACCGTCTGCGTAACATCTATGCACAGGGCATCATGAGTAACTCCGACTACGCCAGGTTCAATAAGGATACCACCCAGATGATCCGTATTGTCAATGGAAAGATTGCCAGCAGCAACTATATCACCAAGATCTATTCTACGATAACAGCCTACGAGCAGATCTTTCAAGAGCAGGAATTGATGGCCTATCGCGATGTACTTCTGAAATGTAATCTCAATGACTATATCAGTCCAAACCTCTTATACGATAAAGATCGTAGCGAGGCCAGTCTGAGCGACCTTCAGAACAGTATACCCTTGGCGAGTGGAGTTGTGCAGCGAGGCCAGAAAATCATTGACCGCGGAGACATCATCGATTCGAAGACCTACAACATTCTCATGTCCTATCAACGTGAATTGGATCGCCGTGAGAAAAGTGATCAGCAAATCAGTGTTACCATCTTGGGACAGATACTCTATGTCACTCTATTGATGATTTGCCTCACCGTATTCCTTACCCTGTTCCGTAAGGACTATTTCGAGAAACCACGTCCACTGACGATGCTCTACTCACTCATCATCGTCTTCACCATCACTGCCTCACTGATGATTAGTCATAACGTACTTCACGTCTACATTATTCCTTTCGTGATGGTACCCATCTTCATCCGCGTGTTCATGGACTCGCGTACGGCCTTTATCTCCCACGTTACGATGATCCTTATCTGCGCTTGTATGCTACAACATCCTTTGGAGTTCATCGCCGTTGAACTGGTGGCCGGTCTCGTAGCCATTTACTCCCTGCGCGAGCTATCCAGCCGTTCTCAGCTATTCTGGACCGCAGTACTCGTTACCATAGCTGCAGCACTCACCAGTCTGGCCCTCGCCTGGATCCGTGACAACAGTCTCACAAAGTTCGACATCAGCGAACTCAATTACCTCGTCATCAATGGACTGTTGTTGTTCTGTTCCTATCCCCTACTCTACCTTATCGAGAAGGCATTCGGCTTTACTTCAAATATCACGCTCATTGAGCTCTCCGACATGAATAAGGCCCTGTTACGACGCATGAGCGAGGTGGCTCCAGGCACATTCAACCACTCCATACAAGTGGCGAACCTCGCTGGCGAAATCGCCCGTAAAATTGATGCCAAAAGTCAGCTTGTACGTACAGGTGCCCTTTACCATGACATAGGAAAAATCCTCAACCCCATCTATTTCACAGAGAACCAGTCAGGTGTAAATCCCCACGAAAGCATGGACTATGTGGAAAGTGCTCAAATAATCATCAGTCACGTGACCGAAGGTCTGAAACTGGCCGACAAGTACAATCTGCCTGATATCATCCGTGAGTTCATTACCACCCACCATGGACTCGGCAAAGCCAAATACTTTTATATCCAACAGAAGAACAAATTCCCTGATGATCCTGTTGACGATCTACTTTTCACCTACCCTGGTCCTAATCCATACACGAAGGAACAAGCTATATTAATGATGGCAGACGCTGTCGAAGCCGCCTCGCGCTCACTGCCAGACTATACGGAGAAAAGCATCCGCGAACTGGTTGATCGTTTGATTGACGGTCAGGTAGCCGACGGCTGTTTCAAGGATTGTCCCATTACCTTCCGCGATATCGCCTACGCTAAGACAGTGCTCATCGAGAAGCTGAAAACCATCTACCACACCCGTGTCAGCTACCCGGAACTGAAGAAATGATGCACAAAATTGCACAAATGTGCATCTTTTTGTGCAATTTCCGTTAAACTTCGTTAACTTTGTGTGCGCAAACATCAAAGTTCTAAACATTTCGTATACCTTTGCAGCCGTTTTTTAAAGATTGTTAAGGATATGAACAAAATTAGTGCATTTGTCGCCAGCGTGATGTTGGCCACAACGACAACCGCCACAGCAGGTGGCATCTTAACCAACACGAATCAGAGTATCGACTTTTTGCGTAACCCGGCCCGCAATGCCGCTATCGGCCTCGACGGTGTGTACAGCAACCCTGCAGGTGTTGCTTTCCTACCTGAAGGTTTTCATTTGGGTTTCAACTGGCAATACGCCCATCAGACACGAACTATCGAAAGCAACAACCCTGTCTTCGCCCTTGGACGTAAGAACAGCGGTAAGACTTCCAAGACCTTTGAAGGTGTGGCAGACGCCCCATTTATCCCCTCACTTCAGGCTGCATATAATAAAGGTAACTGGAGCATTCAATTCAACTTCTCCATTCCTGGCGGCGGCGGCAGCTGCGAATTTGCTGATGGCCTTGGGTCCTTCGAGAGCGTTGTGGGAAGCATTGCCAACCAATTACAACCCCTCGGAGCTACAGGCTACGACATGGATGGTTATATGCAAGGCCGCAACTATTATTTCGGTTTCCAACTCGGTGCTGCCTATAAGATTCTGCCCAACCTTTCTGTCTACGGTGGTCTGCGACTGCTTTACGGCACTGCCACCTACAAGGCGAAGATCAGCAACATCATGGTGAATACCGCTGGCGGATATGTTGACTTCGGCAGTTTCTTGCAGGGTGCAGAAACCACTATCGATGCAGGTATCAACCAAGTTAATGCCGGCATAGCCCAATATCAGGCCGCAGGAGCACCTACCCCTGCAGAACTCACGGCCAAACTGGCTCAACTCGAAACCACGAAAAAAAGCCTCAACGCTCTGCAGAAGTACTCGCAAGGCGTCAACCTTCTCTGTAACCAGTCATCTGTAGGTGTCGCTCCCATTGTGGGCGTCGACTATAAGATAGGTGCCTTTAACTTCGCCATGAAGTACGAGGCCAAGACACAGATTCACATGAAAAACGAGTCAACAGTCAACGAGGCCAGTGAGATTGATGCTGTCAACAAGTTCCGTGACGGCGAGAAAATCGATGAGGACTCTCCTGCCCAGTTCGCTGCTGGAGCGATGTGGAACATCACCGACGACATTCGTCTGAACCTCGGTTACCACCACTTCTTCGACAAGGACGCCCACTGGTACAACAATACGCAACGTCTGCTCGACGGTGGTACCAACGAGTATCTTGGCGGTGCAGAATGGGATGTCACCGACCGTCTCACTATCAGCGGCGGCGGACAGCTTACCCGATACCAGCTCACTGACCAGTATATGAACGATATGTCGTTTGTTGTCAACAGCTATAGTCTCGGTTTTGGCTTTAACTACAAGGCCACCGATCAAATCACGCTAAAGGCAGCCTACTTCCAGACCAACTACGACACTTACGACCGTGTCACGTCGAAAGAGCCCCTCGTCAGCGATTCCTTCACCCGCACCAACCGCGTGCTCGGCATCGGATGCGAAATGACATTCTAACACAAATAAAGAATCCCGCCAAAGTAGCGGGATTCTTCATTTATTCAGTATTTTATTAGTCCTTATATTTGTCCCAATCCGTGAAATTAGACTTAATATAGCTGAATTGGTACCTTGTATCAGTTGATTCAAACCAGAAGCCTTTGAAACCGCTGTTGTCTATAATGAGCTCACTGGTGCGATACTCCGCATAAACAGGCTGCCAGCCAGAACGGCGATAATTAATATGAAGCTGATCGTTGTTAAAGTTCCAAGTGAACTCACTACGCTCCTTAAAATCCTCCTTATAGCTATTCTGGAAAGTCAGAACGACACCAGTACCCTGAGTATCAGTAGTGCTATTACGATCGAAACGAATCACAACATAGCTCTGGCTCTTGTTAACCCAATTGCCCAGTTCCTTATACTGACGCTGATCTGTACCCTCCCAAGTGGCTGTTGTGCCATTCATTGTCAACTTATTAGCAAATTCGAGACGCTGAGCGGGAGTATCCTTGTCATCATCCTTGCTGCAACTTACCATCATCATGACCATCGCAGCAATCATGGTCATGCAGGTTAATAACTTTTTCATGTCTATTTATATTAATTATTAAAAAAACGGCTGCAAAGGTAAACATATTTTCTAAAACCGCCAAATTTTTCCCTACAAAGGATCAACATCGAAATAAATCTGAAGGGAAACATAACGTTTTTCCTGGAGCATCTGCTGACGGGCAAGGAGAAGGTAACGTCGTACTTCGGATAAGTTAAGACCCGGTTCGAGTTTAAGGACAACTTTTCGGATGGCCAATGATTTGACCTTGGCGACACCAGGTTTGTCTGGACCGAGGACACGAGTCCCAAACCACTGGCGTAAACGACTGCCCAAAAGGATACCAGCAGATTCAACCAACCCCTCATTACGATGCTTTAGGAAAACATAGACCAGACGGCAGAAGGGTGGATAATGGAACTGTTGGCGCTCGGCTATCAGGGCATTATAAAAACCTGAATAGTCATTATTAACAACCTGATGAATAAGCGGCAATTGCGGACTTTTCGTCTGAAGGACAACTAGCCCACGACGTCCCTTTCGACCAGCTCGGCCACTAACTTGCGACATCATCATGAAAGCATGCTCATAGGCACGAAAGTCGGGATAGTTGAGCATGGTATCGGCATTGAGGATGCCCACCACAGAGACCTTATCAAAATCCAGACCTTTAGAGATCATTTGGGTACCAATAAGCAGATTAGTACGTCCTGCCGAAAAATCGCTGATGATACGTTCATAAGCATGACGCGTACGAGTGGTGTCGAGATCCATACGAGCAATGTGAGCCTCAGGAAAAATATCACGCACCTGATCTTCTATTTTCTCCGTACCATAGCCGCGTGTCTGCAACTCTTTGCTGCCGCAGGCAGGACATTCTGTAGGCACCTGATAAGTATAGCCGCAATAATGGCAGGAAAGTTGGTTGAGATTACGATGGAGAGTCAGCGACACGTCGCAATGCTGGCAGTGGGGCACCCAACCACACTGCTTACACTCAATCATGGGTGCATAGCCACGACGGTTCTGGAAGAGTATAGCCTGTTCGCCGCGCTCCAAAGCCTCACGGACCTTATTCAGCAACAACGGGGAAAAAGGACCGTTCATCATCTTGCGATGCTGCAGGTCTTTAATATCGATAACCTGGATCTCTGGAAGTTCAATACCTTTATAACGTTGGAAAAGCTCAACGAGGCCATACTTACCTGTCTTCGCGTTGTGATATGTCTCTAGCGAAGGGGTTGCTGTACCCAACAAGACCTTTGCACCCGACATCTGTGCCAACATGATGGCAGCACTACGAGCATGATAACGAGGTGCGGGATCCTGCTGTTTATAGGAAGTCTCGTGCTCCTCATCGATTATCACGAGACCAAGACGCTGAAAAGGCAAGAGAACTGCACTACGGGCACCAAGGATGATGTCGTAGGGATTCTTGGAAAGTTGTTTCTGCCAGATCTCCACACGCTCAGCATCAGCATATTTACTGTGATATATCCCCAGACGGTTGCCAAAGACATGCTGCAGACGCTCCATGATCTGAACAGTAAGGGCAATCTCTGGCAGAAGATATAGTACTTGTTGCTTTTTTTCGATAGCCTGACAGATAAGGTGGATATATATCTCTGTCTTACCACTGGAAGTGACACCATGTAAAAGCGTAATGTTTTTTGATAGAAATGAGAACTGTATCTGGTTGTAGGCGTCCTGCTGGGCAATACTCAAGGGTTTGATTTTCTCCAGATGGGGTTCGCCACCATGGTTCAGACGACCAACTTCCTTCTGGTAGGTCTCAATAAGACCTCGTTTCTCGAGAGCGGAAACGGTCTGAAGGGTATGCCCCTGATTCAACAGCTCATCACGAGTCAGTTCTATTCCACGCTCTAAACTTAGAAAGTCTACGAAGGCTTTGAGTTGCTTGGGGGCACGCTGAAGCATGTCGAGCGCCACATGAAGGGCTTGCTCATGACGGAAAGGAGATGTCAGACGAATATAGGTCTCAGTACGAGGCTTGTAACCGTCTTCGGCCTTCAGTCCAGAGGGCAGCGCAGCTTTATAGACCTCGCCAATAGGCGACATATAATAATCAGAGATCCACTGCCACAGATGCAGTTGATGGGGAAGCAGGATAGGCTCAGCATCAAGTACCTGAAGGATATCTTTGATAGTTGACAGTTGACTGTTGACAGCTGACTTTGCAACTATGCCAACATATGTCTTGCTACGCCCGAAGGGAACAAGTACACGAATACCAATCTTCACCTGTTCCGACAGTGGTGCTGGTACGGAATAGGTGAAGAGACCGTCGAGCGGCAAAGGAAGGATGACGTCGACGAACAAAGCTTATCAGAAATAATAAGCTGCAGAGATCTGCCAAGACTTTGGCTTTGACTTAATATCGTCGGTAGCTTTCTTCCAAGTCACATCAGCCGTAGAGCCAAGGGCAATGTTATAGGCAAAACCTATCTCAAAATGATCGGAGAGATAAGCACCAGCACCAAGGTTCACACTGAAGTTGGACTTCTTCAACTGGAAAGTTTCCTGCAGGGCATCATCCTTGAAGATATCCTTATAGTCATCGCCGATATTGAAGGCGACCTGAGGACCTGCTGCCACATAGATGCCTGCGGCACTGCCAAGTCCGAAATTAAAGCGGGCATTCACAGGGATGAGCACAGAACGCTGAGACACCGTCTCCGTCTTCTGATTGGCTGTCAGATCGTACTTTTTCACATCATAAAAAGCCGAGATGTCGATACCCAGACCTGTGACTGGCAGAGAAACCTTCACCGTAGGACCAACGAACCAGCCCATTTTGTTGTCTGTCTTAAAGACATTCTCATCGAAACTCATGTTCACGATGTCGAGACCGCCCTTAATACCAACCTTGACACCTTGTGCTTGCGTAGCCATCGTCATGGCAGAAAGCAGCACGACTAAAGTAAAAAATCTCTTCATAATTAGAATTATTTAAAGTATGACGCTGCAAAGATATAAAAAAAGAGCGAATAATCGCTCTTTTTTTAAAAATATCTTCATTCAGTGTCTCTCGCGGCGGACAGAGACGCGGGCAGCACCGTTACTCGGAGAGGATGAACTGCCCTTGGTCTTCGTGCCACTGACCTTTGTACGACGAGTGCTGTTCTGGCGGGCTTTCTTGGCTTTTGCCTTCTGTGCAGCCTTTACATTCTGAGGATTGGCATTCGCGATGCTGTCAAGTGAATCCTTCTTCTCTGGATCGCCGAAGATATTCTTGCGGAAAGCCTCGAGCTCTTCTTCAATACGTTTCTGCTCTGCAGTCATAGATGCTTCGTCTGGACAATATTGAGCCAAAGTACGACCGAGCATATTCGTAGTTTTGTAGATCTTTCCACTATACTTATTCATCGTAAAGTAATCATCCATTGACATTGTAGCAGCATTGTTCAGACTTGAAGTCATCACGGTCTGACGGGTCAGGAAGGGTTCAAGATCACTGTATTTCACCCAGAAGAGCGGATAGGCTGTGCCCTGACTGTTGGCATCGTCGCTGATGATAAAGTCATCGTTGCGCATCATCACTGGACAGAGAGCCAACACCTTAATATGGAACGAAGAGTTGGCCTGATCATAATAGGCACTCTCCTTCAGATAATACTTTTTTACCTCGGCAGAAGGAATGTCGCTGTTATCGACTTTCAGCTTGCCGTTCTGTTCCTCATAGAAGATATGATAATTATCTAGGACGGTCTTCATCGGCACTTTTGAGGCTTCTTCAAACACATCACTGCCATCTGTGGGATACTCGTAGATAGGGATGTAACCGTTCTGCGCCAACTTGAAGATATAGGTAAACAGGTTTAATTGTTTACCCTGAGGCTCGACAGGATAATACAGTCCTGCATTGGCATCATCCTCGAGAATAATTTCACGGTAGATGTCACGACGCCAAACCACATCTTCTGGCACATCGAGGGCCGTTGGAAACGATATCTGTGCACGACGCGTCATAGCCGACGACGCGGTATTACCTGACTTCTTCTGCTGTGTTTGCTGCTGCTCCGCCTGTTGCTGGACACGGCGAGCCTTCGGCTGAGCCGGGGCAATTAAAGGTAAAAAGGTAAAAAGGTAAAAAGGTAAAAACCATTTTACCGCACCTCTTACCGTATTTGTTATGCTATTCATTTTCATATCTTTTACTCTTTTTACTTTTACTTAACAATTACCTCCATCGGATTCTGAAGGGTACGTGTCAGACCGTCTGGTCCTACAACCGTTACACGGGAAATATAGAAACGGCGGTTACGCGTCAGTTTGCGGAAAGTTTCCATCTGCCTCGAGGAGAATGATGCACCTTCAGAAGCCATCGGCACAGCGTTACCCATATTGTCGAAGAATACCGTCTCGAAACTCTGCACACGGAAAGCAATGTCTAGAATTCCATCGTCGATGGCGGCACCAATGGATGTTGCGGCAACCAACTGTCCTTTAGCCAGACCACCGCCCTTGTAACGAGTGGGGTTGCCGTGTTCATCCTTCATCGTAATATAAGGTGTAGGATCTGGTAACTTACGTACGCGGAAGCTGAACTGTCCCATCTGCTGTGGACGGCCTGTGTTTGTGGAGGTCACAGTGAAGGTGACATCCTGTCCGACCTTCGAAGGACGGGCAATATAGCGTCCTGGTCCTACTGGCTGGAGTGTTCCTCCTGACATCGATGCAGATATCTTATTCAGAGGTACACCTGGTACACTGATGCTAATAGGGTTGTTATAGCCCGCATAGAGCACATTCATCAGATCGGCACTGACAGTAGCACTCGGATCTACCACGGTATACTTCTGAGAAAAGTCACGACGGATACGCTCACCATTACCATTAACCGTTTCCAGATAACCAGCCAACGTAAAGTCGCCTGTACTACCACAGATGCGCTCATAGAGATTATCATGGAGTGTCACCTTCTGGTTACCGATGTAGATATCAGGTATCTGTGTGGTATCCACTGCAGCCATCACGATATGGGCAGAGAACTTGTCGCCACGAACAATGGTCTGTGAGTTGGGGATGACAAAAGCCTCGAGGGCATTCACACGGATATCCTTTACATCAATGTTCTGAACCAAGGTGTGAAGCACCTCGCCCTCAGCATATCGCACATCACTCTGCAACTTCGATAGCAGGGTGACAGCTGCAGCCGCCGGCATCGATTCGAACATATACTCCTGCCAGTTCTTACCCATCGCCTTCGCACTCTTGGGAACGTCGGTCGTCAGGTTCGACACCAGCATTTGCTTCTGTCGAGTGGTCGTCACCATCGGTAAAAGCTTGGCACGATACGCATTGATGGCATCAAACAATTTCTTACCCTGTCCACGTCCTGGAGCCAGCATCACCTGATTGGCGGCCTCCAAATCTTCTTTATTGCGGATATTCGTAACATCTCCGTCATCTCCGTCAGCCTCACGGACAATAGCCAACTTCAGGTCTGCAATCATATTATAGAGAGAATCGCTCAAATGTTTTACCGTCTGCGACTTGTTATACCACTGCTCTACCTTCTGCGGATTCTTTTTCATCTGTACGGCAAAGTTGTCGTAGATAGCCAAGTTCTCATTGGAGGCATTCACCGTTGTGCGCTTCAGACTTTCCTCCACGATGGAGAAGCCGTTGAGCACCTCATTGGAGACGTTCAGCGCAAGCATCGCCATCAAGACGACATACATCAGATTGATCATCTTCTGGCGTGGAGAGACGGGTCTTTTCCTTATTGCCATAATATCTTATCCTAAAGGTGCGGCCGCTTTCATGTTCACGGTCATCGCCTCAATCATTCGTGTATAAATCTTATTGAGCTCGGCTATCTGTTCTGCCATCCTGCGAGTCTGGTCATTAATCTCGTCGATGGTTCCGATCTGCGAGCTGGCACTCTTCAACTGTAACTCGTAGACTTTGCAGATACCCGTCAGCGTACGGTTCAGGTTCTCCATCTCCTCAGAGTCGCGTGACAGACGCTCACTCTGTTCAGAGACCTTCGAGAGCATCTCCGTAAGATGTTTCAACTCTTCGACGTAGTTGGCCGTTGCCTCTTCGAGTTCAGGATTCACCTGTGGCAGAGCCACTGGAGCACCACCTGCCATTGTCGTCACTGATGACGATACAGCCGCGATAGCCTCAGTATCGACACTGGCCTGACTGGCTTCACTAGTCTCGCTAGCCGGACTTGATGGTCCAGGCTGGCTCGATCCACCGCCTCCTCCGATGATAATCGTACCTCCGTTACCTCCGATAACAGTAGCAGAGCCACCTACCGAAGAAACGCCTGCGGAGGCCGGAGCGGCCTCGACCACATCCTCACCTGTCTGTACATGGGTATCGAGTTCCATACCGTCGGTCGTTTTGTCGAAAGGACGATCGAAAGCCGAGATAAAGAACACAAACACCTCTGTACCCATACCCAGGAACAGGAAGAAGTTTGCACCTGGAAGGTGAGTGAGCTTAAAGAGGGTACCCAAGATCACAATCGACGCACCCCAACTATAGGCATAGTTCAGGAAGGTCTGTCCTGGCACGCTGTCCATCCACTTCTGTAAGCGGTAGACGATATTGAATTTACTATAGGTTGTCATTTCGATTTACAATTTGACGATTTACATTTCATTACTTGCGTTTGGAGTCCTTGGCCTTGTCGCTGGTGGTATTTGCCAAGCTGCGGACACAACGGAATCCGATATAGGAACGTGGCTGATTCTGGTACTCAGAACTGCGCCAGGCAGAACGGATATATGACTCCGGGTCTTTCCACGAGCCACCACGCACACTCTTCTTCTTCAGACGATAAGGGTCTTCGATGGCGGCATTATACTTCAACTGTGGATTGATATCATTCATCGCTTCCACACCTGCCTCAGTATATATGGTGCTAGTCCATTCTGCCACGTTACCTGCCATATCAAAGAGACCATTACTGTTGGCTGAATAGATACCTACCTTGCTCGTAATAAGATTACCATCCTTCGTATAGTTACCATTATCGGGCTTGAAGTTAGCAAAGAAACAGCCCTTTCCACTGGCTACGTCCTCATTCTCCCATGGGAACTCCGTCTGGTCCTTGCCTCGGGCAGCATATTCCCATTCTGCCTCTGTCGGCAGACGGTAGCGCTGGATGAAGCGTGCTGCAGGACCAAGGCCCTTCAACAGATACTCTGTACGCCAAGCGCAGAAAGCGTTAGCCTGTTCCCATGTCACACCCACAACGGGATAATCATTATAGGCTGGATTGGAAAAATAATAACGCATGTACACCTCATTGTCGGCATTGGGGAAGTCATTCACCCAGCAAGTCGTATCTGGATAGATGTTAATGATATAAGTATTCAGGAAGTCCCAAGGGCCCGTCAGCTGGCGATTAATTGTCTCACGGACAATCTTTCCTTCTTCATCAACATAGGCAGTATCCTTCGAAATCCAAACCACCTCGTTGGGGTCGACAGCGATATCTGTATTCAAATTACGTTCCTCTGGATTCAGACGGTTACGGCGCAGGGCTGCTGCCGTATAGTCATAGACCTCATAACGGTAGTTCATCTGCGATGCATCAAGCATTTTCTCCCCCGTCACAGGGTTAGTGACATACAAACCGTCAATGACCTCCTGCTCGTCTTCACTCGGCTTTCGTGGGAGAGCTTTCTTCCAGTTCAGCTGTGAACCGATTTCCTCACCGTCCTTATCCGTCTTCACAGTACGATAGGTATCGTCGATCTCGGCCAGACGCTCACGGAGGATGGAGTCACGCACGTAATTAACAAACTGACGATACTTGGAGTTAGTCACCTCTGTCTCGTCCATCCAGAAACCATCGACAGAAATGTTACGGACTGGTGTCTGTTTGCCCCAGAGACTGTCTTGTTTCTCGATACCCATCTTCAGATGACCGCGTTTTACCAACGTCATGCCGTAAGGTGTAGGCTCGGAGAAAGCTCTGCCGCCAGCGCCCGTTACCTCACCGCCAGCCGATGATGCCAACTTACTACCGAAGCAACTCGACAAGAACAGTAAAAAGGTAAGAAGGTAAAAAGGTATAAGCCTTCTCGCCATGTTTCCTTTTCGCTTCATCATATTTCCTCTTTTTTCCATATTCTCGTTTTTTACATTTCACTTTTTTACCTTTATAAGATTCTCACGCTCTTATGCAGGTTCCTGCCCTTCTTAAATAGGTTCAGGTCTGTCTGATATCCCACGAACAACTCATGACTCCCGTTACCGATATTGATGGCTGATGTATAGATCTCGTAGCTATAGCCGAGATGGATACCGTGAAAGTTGCCACCTACAAGTACTGTCACTGAATTTGTCGGACTATATCCCAAACCAGCATACATCACTTTCTTCTCATGGGTGTACTTCAGACGACCTGTGACATCTGCCCTCCAAGTCACTCCGTCGTAACGTCCCAAAGCAGAGGTGTGTATTGTTAAGAACGGATTTCTTAGCCGAATATTGTATCCACCGGTCAAATAATATGTGGAAGAGATGGATATTTCGTTGGTTTCACCCAATTCCACCTTCGGAGAGTTCAAATGTAAGACGGAGGCACCAACATACCATTGGCGATGCATATAATATAGTCCAGCAGACAGGTCGAAGCCTGTTCCCGTAATATCAGATGTCGCAAAGACAGGGTCGCCGGCATCTATCAGCTCCACCTTAGAGCCATTAAATCCCTCACTCATCACAGTGCCTTGAAGACCTACGCCGAGCGTTCCTCCAAAGAGTGATTTCTTGTAGGCATACTGCAGGCTGAGACGCTTGTGGGAAAACAGTCCGATATCATCGTTAAGCAACTGAAGACCCACGCCGTGATAGGCGTTCAAGGCATAGAACGGCATATCTGCAGCCGCATACATCGTCTTAGGATTATGTTCAAAGCCTGCCAGCTGCATGGCGTAAGCCACTGCCACATTCAGCTTGTCCTCCTTACCTACGGATGCAGGATTAAACGAGGGTTCCATCACCCAATAATGGCTGAAGGCTACGTCCTGCTGGGCATGGGCCAGATGGGCCATCAGCAAGACCAACGTGACAAGACAGAAACGTTTCACCTTATTATAACGCAAAAAACTGCCGTTTTATTGTATAACGACTAAAATCAAAAAAGCGATGCGGGTGTCGCCACATCGCTTTTAACCTTAATACTCGTCCTCGTTGAAATTTAAAGCCCGCACCTCTTGCTGAAGGCTGTCGATCTTGAAGGTGTCGCCATCCTTAATCACAGTAAGGAGCACGTCGTATTCATAGTTCACGTACTTGTTCTCAACAAGGACATGGTTTCCGTCACGGGCTGTTATCTGGCGTGACTTAAACTCACCGACATCGCCACCGCCCTCATAGAAGAACTTCCATGTAGCCAGGCACTCGCCCTCGCATTCAAATTCGTATGAATCAGCCAGGAACTTCAGGAGGCGGGGCGTAATATGCTGTTTAGGATAGTCATAATCCAGCAGATTCTCCATGCCCCACTCGTTATAGAACTGCTCCACGAAAGCCTGTACGGCTTCCATTTCCAGCTTTTGTGCAGCGTCGTCAGCCACAACGTTCAGACTGTCACCGATACTAACACTATCCCCCAAGGCTGATAAGTCAGTCGAATCGCGTTCCATACCAGGGCCGTCGAGGGGCTTGAAATACTTGCAACCTGTTAATCCTACTGCCACGAGCATCATGGCTGTCAGTGCTGTGATAATAGTACTTTTCTTCATATTCATGTATGCCATAACCACCTAAAATCATTAAAGTATCGTAATAATTGGGCACAAAGTTACGAAATATTCTCCTTTTTTTCGTACCTTTACACGCAGTTTTAATATGTTTTGTGATATGATAGACCAGATTATATGAAGAAGATAATAAATCCTTGGCGCAACCACGAAGGGTATAACTGTTTCGGTTGCAGTCCTGACAATCCCATCGGACTACACATGGAGTTTTATGAGGATGGTGACTATATTGTGAGCACCTGGCATCCTGAGCACAACTATCAGGGCTGGGTAGATACTATGCACGGTGGCATTCTGAGTACGCTGATTGATGAAGTATGCGGCTGGGTAGTCACCCGCAAACTACAGACCAGCGGCTACACGGTACAGTTGAATGTGAAGTTCCGCAAGGCTGTTCCCACGACAGAACCAGAGCTTACCATTCGTGCCAAAGTCTCAAAACAGGTACGGAATCTGGCCTATATCAGTGCGGAGATCACTAACTCGAAGGGTGAACTCTGCAATGAGGGCGAGGCCATCTACTTCCTGATGAACGAGGAAAAGGCCAAGGAAATGGGATTCCTGCATTGTGAGGTGGAAGATTAATCGTAATTTTATAAAACTAAACAAAAGACGTATGAGAAAGATTTTATCAGCATTTGCAGCGCTGCTTGCAATAACAGCCTGCTACACAAGAAAACAAATAGCAGCAGAGAAAAAGAGGTGCAACAGCCATAATTGCGCCCAAGCAATTCTTCACACTGGGGCTACGCAATGTAAGCTGCTGAAAGGTATTGGAACAAAGGTGGTACTTAAATGATTAGGATCATCAGAGAAGCCCAACCATCGGACATGGCTGACATTATGCAGGTCATGGAAGCTGCGAAGAAGATTATGAGGCAGTCTGGCAATATGCACCAATGGAGCGATGGCTATCCCTCAAAGGCAGTCATTACTGCTGATATGGAACGAAATGGTAGTTTTGTCATTGAGGACGGTGGCAAGATCGTTGGCTACTTTGCTTTTCTGGCATCTCCAGAACTGACTTATGCTAAGATTTACGAAGGTGAGTGGATTGATGATGTTCAGCCGTATCATGTAGTCCATCGAATAGCCAGTTATCCAGATGCTCACGGCATCTTTAGCAGCATCATGGACTTCTGCTTTTCACATGACACGAACATCCGCATAGACACCCATCGCGACAACA
>Ga0247610_10002099_pt1 | contig 23560 bp, 12 predicted proteins | sample 174DNAGHGhighgp2_FD_193483 | JGI IMG/M metagenome (GOLD analysis project Ga0247610, IMG submission 193483) | Sheep rumen microbial communities from Palmerston North, Manawatu-Wanganui, New Zealand - 1742 DNA GHGhigh gp2 | ecosystem: Host-associated > Mammals > Digestive system > Stomach > Rumen...
CCGAAGGATATGACGTTGGCGCCGCTTGTCGTGGCGAAGTTGAGCACGTCCCAGTGCTTGCCATCGTTCACCGACTTGATATCGTAGAAGCTGTAGTCGCCGTCCACCGTGCTTCCCACGGGTGTCACCTCCCATTGCGTGGTGGCTCTGCCGTTGTCGTTCGCCTGGCTGATGTTAGGCTGGCCGTTCAGCTCGCCATGTTCCGCCACCAGCATGTTGGTGGCCTTGTTCATGATCTTGTAGGTGCCGTTGATGGCGCTAGGCTGCACGTTGTCGCCCCATGTGATGTCCACCACGCGCTCAGCGTTCTTCTGTCCTTTCTGGTATCCAGTGCCGCCGTGGATGACTTGCGTGATTTCGCGGGTTGGCCCCACGCCGTCGTAATAGACGTCGTGGTCGGTGCAGATGAACTGATATGAGGTGGTGTAGGCCTGGCGCTCGCTACTGCCGAGGAAAGCTTTCACTTTTCCGTTGTCATGGCGGTAGACAGTGGCAGCGGTCCAGTTGCCGGGATTGTCGGCATATCCCAGTCGCACGCCGTGGCGGCTGATGTCGCAGAACTCGCCCCTGGCGCGGCTGTCGAAGCCCCACCAGATGCCGACGGTCATGCCGTTCTCCAGCCCGATGAATGCCTCTGCCACGTTGTGCATCTCGTCGTTGTAACCCACCTTCCCGTCACGAGCCAACAGTTGGTAGAATGCCTTGTAATTGTCCATCGAACCCGCCAGTTGGTGGGTGTTGCCCCAGTCGTAATAGGCTTTGCCCACATTGTACCATTGGGCGGCCTTGTCATCGTTGAGCGTGTTGCCGCCCACGATGGCGACATTGGCCATCGGCAGATAGTTTTCCTTCAGTTTCTTTGCGATGTCTCTGCTGTTGGTGGTCGTGGCACCCTCCTCCGTCCAATAGTCGGGTTCGTTGAACACGGAAACGCCGGCAACGCGGTGGTTGGTGTTGTCTTGAAGCCATTTCACATGGGCGTTGATGTTGGCTGCCCAATGGTCTATGTTGGCTGTGTTCCCCGTGCGGTAATAGCCGTCCACACCGGCCTCTTGGTCGCAGGTGAGCACGAGCGGCAGGGTGTCGCTCAGAATGTTGAAGATGCCGTTTCGCCTCTTGAGGGCGTTGATGGGGTCGGAGGCCAGTTCGGTGTCGTTCACCAAAGGTTTCGTGTTGCGGAAACAAGAGCGGCCTATGCCGACGTTCGCCTTGCCCATGTGGTTGACACCCTTGCGGAAGTTCTGCTCGCTGATCCATGCTTGGTCGAGGCCCCAGATGGGTTGGAAGCGATGGCCTGCATCATAAATGGAGTAGGCGACGACGCCTACGCCAGGGGAGGACGGGGAGAGGTTGTCGCTGGAAGAGGGTATGCGCTCCTCTTGGGCCGAACACAGGGTGGAAAAACTTGAAAAAAGCAGTGATAATGTAAAAATATTTCCTAATTTCATAGGTCGGTAGGATTTGATTTATCCCCAAAGATAATCTTTTTTTCTGTCATATTCAAACACAAGCAGTCAACATACCTCCTTTTTGCATTTATTAACGTTTTTGCCCTCGTCTGCCTTTTAAAATAAATTAACGGGCGTGTAACACATATTTTATAGTTTACGTCAAAAATTCACACGATTTTTCGTACCTTTGCACCCCGATATACGAATATCGGGCTTTCGTTATGGCAGAAGCCCCGCATTGAAAAGAATCCCGTCGAAAAGAGCCTCAGTAGAAAGAGCCCTGAAGGTGAATATATTATGAAGTGTTTTAGATTAGTATTGGCATTGGCCGTTTTCTTGTCAAGCCCCCATTTTGTCGTAGCCCAGAATCACGAACCTGTCATAGAGTCGGGTAGTGAGGTGCATGCCATGGATGTGGTGATATTGGGCGACTCCAACACATGGATTGGCGGTGACGACTGCGATAATCCCAAAGGGTGGAACAAATGGTTTGTCGACATCTTCAAGCCCTTGTCATGCAAGAGTTATGCACGTAGCGGAGCGACATGGACCAACACGGTCTCCACCAAGCCGAACATGGAGGAGAACATCGCCGTGCTGGGCAACGACAACGTCATATACAATCAGATATTGAGATTGTCTGCTGCTTGTAAGGAAGGCCGGCAACCCGTCCCGCACTTGATCATCATCGCCGCAGGCACCAATGACGCCTGGTTTGTGAAGAAACGTCCCGGGGTGTTCTCGAAGACTGTGGGTCAAGCGTTTTCCGGCGGTTCTCTCCTCAACCGCAAACCCAGCCAGGTGTTGTCATTGGCTGAATCGGTGAGATATGGCTGCGAAATGCTTGAGAGCCTCTTTCCCCAAGCCCAAATCATCCTGCTTGCTCCTCTGCAAGCCATACAACCCACGGAAGCCAACCTTGCCAAAGCCTGTGAGGTCATCGAGCAATGCGGTTTGCGCATGGGGTTGAAAGTGATTCGCCAAGACCGGGAATGTTGCATCCGCAGGGTGGATGAGATGAAGACGAAACGCTACACCACCGATGGAGCTCACACCTCCGAGGAAGGTGCCAGGCTCAACGGCACATACCTGGCCAAGCGCATAGCAGAGTTGACACAACCCTAATTAGCAGTAAGAATGGTATTCTCAGACCTTTTTTTCATATATGTGTTTCTGGCTTCTTTCGCCATCATGTATCTCTTGGGTACGTGGGCCGACAAGGCAATGTCGAAAGATGACATGCCCGCATGCCATGTGAGAAACGCCGTTCTCGTGCTCTTCTCCCTCATCTTCTACGCATGGGGCGAACCCATCTACGTTTTCCTGATGTTGGTCTGCGTGGTCATCAACTTCTTTATCGGGCGGATGATAGACCATCAGGAAAAGCACAGGAAAGCGATGCTGGTTATCGGGGTGGCGTGCGACCTTGGCATACTTGGGGTATTCAAATATGCCGATTTCTTCGCCAACCAGCTCCAGGCATTGGGCATGCCCGTGCCGTCACCTCACATCTCACTGCCCATAGGCATCAGTTTCTATATTTTCCAATCCTTGTCCTATCTGGTGGATGTCTACAGGCGTGACTCTCATTCCCAAAAGCGTTTCATCGACCTGTTGCTCTACATCTCGATGTTCCCGCAGCTGATAGCAGGACCTATCGTCAGATACCAGACGGTGGCAGAAAAAATCACAAAGCGCCACGTCACCGCGGAAGACCTTTCCGATGGCATCTACCGCTTCTTGAGGGGATTGGCCAAGAAAGTGATTTTCGCCAATCAGCTCTATGAAATCTCACATCAGTTCCTCGACGGGAAGTTGGAAGAGTTGAGCGTGGCTGGCGCTTGGATTGGAATCATCGCGTTCACCCTGCAAATCTATTTCGACTTCTCGGGCTATTCCGACATGGCAATCGGTCTTGGACGATGCTTGGGATTCAGGTTCAACGAGAACTTCGACCATCCATACTGCAGCAAGTCCATCACGGAATTCTGGAGACGATGGCATATTTCCCTGGGTAGTTTCTTCCGAGACTATGTCTATATCCCGATGGGAGGGAACCGTCGTCATCAGGCCGTCAACATCTTGGTGGTGTGGTTCCTCACTGGGATGTGGCATGGTGCCAGTTGGAACTTCATCTTCTGGGGAGTGTTGTTCGGTGTTTTTGTGTCGTTGGAGAAATATACGTTGCTGAAGGTCATCAACCGCATACCCACCCCTTTGCTTCATTTCTACTGCCTTTTTGTCGTGGTGGTGAGCTTCGGAATCTTCTATTTTGATGATTTCACACGTTTGACCTCATTCTTCCATAGATTATGGGGAGGAGCGGAAACGTATTGGGACGTCATCTCCGAGGCAGCCATTTTCGACCATTTCTGGCTTTGGTTGGCCGCTGTTGTCTTCTGCATGCCGATAAGGAAACTGGTGGCCGATTTCTTCGACCGACACACGGCGAACAAGCTGGTTTTCAACCAAACCGTCAATACGCTCTCACGGTTGGTCGTATCCATCGCCATACTCATCATCTCCACGGCCCTTTTGGTGGGAGCTACCAACAATGCATTCATTTATACAAGATTTTAAATATTCAGACAATGAAAAAGACCATCGCTTTCATAACCCTGTTGTTGGCTGCAACCATGACAGTTGGTGCAACAACAGGGAAAACCGGTAAGGAAGAGTCTACAGTTTATTCCGATACGGCCACTTTCGTCAAAGGGAAATACCAGAACCGGGTATGTCCCAACGCACAGTTGCGACAGCCCAAGCCAGGCATACTTATCATAGGGGATGGTCCCGACATCAGGGTGACCAGTGCCTTCTCTGGAACGCCGCAGGGTGGAACCGCCTATACAGATGCAGTGAACAACTATCGTAGCAAGCTTGGCGACAGCATACGCATTTACAGCATGATCATTCCCATCGCATCAGCCTACTACACACCTGATGAGGGAAAGAAATACAACACCGACCAAAAAGCGACCATCGACGGGATGTACAAAAGGATGCCTGGAGTGACCGGCGTCGATGCCTTCACGGCATTGGCTTGGCATGTGCGCGAACCCATTTTCTTGCGTACCGACCACCATTGGGCACCCTTGGGAGCCTATTACGCAGCAGAGGCTTTCGCCAAGGCGGCAAAAGTGCCTTTCAAAAACCTCTCCAATTATGACAAGAAAACCATACACAATTTTCTGGGCACGATGTACACGGTGTACACCAAAGACCCTGCCGTGGGGCGTGCACCGGAGAATTTCGACTATTATGTGCCACGTGGTGTCAATTACAAGACAACTGCCATCACCTATTCGTTGGGAAAGAGCAGGGCTGTCACAGGGCAGAGTGGTCCCAAGGCGGTGAACTTCTTCAGAGAGTACAAAGACGGAAGTTCCGCTGCATACTGCACTTTCATGGGAGGCGACTCCAACACCACAAAGGTGGAGACCTCGACGAAGAACGGTCGGCGACTGCTCATCATCAAGGACAGTTATGGAAATGCCATTCCCGGATATCTCTTCTACTCTTTCGAGGAAATCCATGTCATCGATTTCCGATATTTCCCCGGCAACGTGGTGAAATATGTGAAAGACAATGGGATTACCGACTTGTTGTTTGCACATTGCATCTCCCTGGCCTATGCCAAGACCACAGGCCAAGGCATCCAGCGCATGCTCAATCGCTAAATCATTCAAACAGTGCCATCACAACTGGTTATACCATCCTGAGCCAATACATTATATATGTATAACAAGTTCTATATCGCAACGATGTGCACGGTGTTTGTCATGGCAGCCGTCGTCCTCACCACTTTTCCCCGCCCCGCATATTCCGAGGTGGAGAAAAGGGAACTGACGAAGTTCCCGGAATGGAGCTGGGACAGGTTGGTCGACGGCTCCTTCACAAAGGATGTTTCATCATGGTTCAGCGACAGCGAGCCTTACCGTGAGCAGTTCATCACTTTCAGCATGAAAATCAAAGACGGGGAACGATTGGTCTTGTCAAAAGACAATGTGACATTCCATGCTGCTGAAGATGTGGAAGGTATGGAAGAAGGGATGGAGGAACAGGAAGATGAATTGGGTGATTTTTCCAACCATGTGAACAATGATGGAAAAGCGAAACTGGCCAATGCCGGCATCATCATCGTAGGCAGTGGCAACAACCTGCGTGCACTGATGGCTTATGGAGGAGTAAATGGAGGCGAAGGATTCGCCAAGATGGCCAACGACTTCAAAAAGACATTTGGAGACAGGGTGAATGTCTATGCCATGGTCATTCCCAATGCTGCGGAATATTATCTTCCTGAGAAATGGAAGGGTCGTTCAAAATCACAACTCTCACTCTTGAAGAACATACAGGGGCTGTTGTCGCCGGATGTGAAGTTCGTCAACGTTTACAACACGCTTGGCAACCATGCCGACGAGCCTATATATCTTCGTACAGACCACCATTGGGCACCGCTTGGAGGATACTACGCTGCTGCAGAATTTGCCAAAAAGGCCAAAGTGGATTTCAAGGACCTTGACGCCTATGAGCGCAAGGTTGTGCATGGGTACGTTGGTTCGATGTATGGTTACTCAAAAGACATTTCCGTCAAGGAGTCACCAGAAGACTTCGTCTATTATGAGCCGAAGGACATAGAATACAGCACCACCTACATCAACTATTCCATCAACAAGGAATATAAGATCACCAAGGTGTCAAAACCTGCCCAAGGACCATATTTCTTCAAATACAAAGATGGAAGTGGTGGAGCCTACTGCACGTTCATGGGGAGTGACTCCCGCATCACCCATGTGACCACTTCGGTGAAAAACGGCCGGAAATTGCTGATTATAAAAGATAGTTTCGGGAACACCATTCCGGGGTATCTCTTCTTCTCGTTCGAAGATGTTTTCGTGGTGGATAACCGCTATTTCGACCCCAATTTGAAAGACTACATCATTAAGAATGGCATCACCGACCTGCTCTTTGCATGCAGTACTTTCAATGCCTATGGTGGCTCTTTCAGCAACAACTGCCTTCGTCTGTTGAATCAAGTGGCGGGAAGCTGTATCGTGCCTGAGACCGAACAGAAGGATGATTCGGCCAAGGAGACGAAGGACGCTTCAGCCAAGGAAAAGAAGGACGCTTCGGCCAAGGAGACGAAGAAAGGTTCGACGAAGGAGATGAAGAATGATTCGACCAAAGAGGCGAAGAAAGCATCTGCAAAGGATGTGAAGGAAGAACCCCAAAAGGGGACCAAGGAAGAGGAGTAAGAGTCACCTTCCCGTCAATGCTCCGCGGTTGCCGTGGCCACCAGTGAAGCAAGGCGGGGAAGAGGGCGCATGGCACAAAAGCTGTCATTCGATATTGATGTCGAATGGCAGCTTTTGCACTTTTCAGGCAGTCCGATGGATTCCTCTATCAGCATTGCCATATCTGTTGCAAGGGTGCGTTTCCCATTAATCATTTCACTCAGATGTGAGACCTCTATGAATTCAAAGAGAAAAATATGTCGAAATTGCGTAGCAGTATCATTTTTTTTGCGTAATTTTGCATGCTTAGTGTGGAGTCGCATCGGAAACGTCTTTCGAATTCTCCGGCTCAGCACCATCTACCTAACCCGGCTATCAAATCAAAACCAAACTACCAAGACCATATGAGAAAACTCTCCTTCATTTCAATCCTTGTCCTCCTTCTCTGGGGGATGAACATTGCCGTGTCTGCAAATACGACACAGAGAGTGGTGCAAGTGACCAACACCGTCACCTTATCCAGCGATGTGGACTATGTCATCACCTCCAGCACGCCCTTCACCGACGCTGGAGAGGTGGACATCACCAACACCGAGCATGCCGTGCTCATCCTCGAGGCTGTCAAACCCTCCAAGGTGACACCGTGGCTCTCCCATGTGAAAATCAACGGCGTCAGGGCAGTCAACAACTCCAACTGCCAGGTGAAGATACACAACAGGGGGTGCATCATTATGCCTTATGCCGCCAATTTCAAGCCGCTCACCGTCTATTCCGAGAAAAACTTCGAAGGCACTGCTGTCAACGATTTCGGCTTGGAGAACAGCGGCGGGTTCATGAACACCTTGTCTGCCGAGAAACTCAACAACCAGATACAGAGTTTCAAACTCAAAAGAGGCTATATGGTCACCTTCTCCACACAACCAAGGGGAAGAGGATACAGCCGTTGCTTCATCGCTGCCGACAAGGACATCGAGATTGCCGAACTACCCACCATCCTCGCCGGACGAATCTCCTCCTACCGCATCTTCAAGTGGAACGACACCAGCAAGTCGGGCATCGCCAACGACACCAGGGCCGACCCTTGCGCCCAACTCAACGTCACCACCTGCTATTCCTTCGGACTGGGAGAAGACCGCGGCCCCGATGCAGAGTGTGTGCCACACCATATCTATGAGGACTGGCCATCGGCAAGTGCTTGCGGAGCAGTTGGTTATTCACCCCATATGAAAACCAACAACGAACCCGGCAACTCCGCCGACGACCATCCGCAGAGCGTCGATGACATCCTCAACAACTGGGAGAACCTCATGGCTACAGGCATGCGACTCTGTTCGCCATCCTCCCACGACGGAAGCCTCAACCACCTACGCGCCTTCCTCGACTCCATCGATGCCAGGGGATGGCGCTGCGACATCATCGACCTCCACTGCTACTGGCCGGAAGGCAGTTTCAACAACATCAAGGGCTGGGTGGACACCTACAAACGCCCCGTCTGGATTTCCGAATGGGTGTGGGGTGCCTCCTGGAACAACAACGGCATCTTCGGCATCGCCCAAGGAGCCAACCGCGACAACCCCACCACGGCCCAACTCAACCAGAACAGGGACGCCGTGAAGAGCATCTGCACCAAACTCAACTCCTGGGACTACATCGAGCGCTACTATTATTGGAACAGTGAGGCCAACTGCTCCAAAATCTACTGGAACGGCAACCTCACCCCCGCCGGGGAATACTATGCCAGCATGAACACCGGCGTGGGATACAATGGCAAATATGAGTTTGTCCCCACCCTCCCGCGCCAATACGGACTCTCCAATTTCAAGGTTGTCACGGAGGAGGGCAAGAGCACGCTCACCTGGCGCGACAACAACGGAGAATACAACCAACTCATGGAAGTGCAGCGAAAGGCAAGGGGCGGACAGTGGGAGACCATCGCCATTGTCGATTTGAAAGAGACTGCCGCCAACTACACCTACGTTGATGAGAACGCCCCCGAAGGCGCCGCCTACAGGGTGCATATCATCGACCTCGTGGGAGTGGACCACTACACCAGCGACGACATCGACGTGGGCGACGCCATCACCATCGACGCCGGAGGGAAGAAATATGCCGGAGGCAACGTCCTTGTCAACGGCGACTTCGACCTGGGCTTTTACGACTGGACATCTGGAAACGGTTCACCCATCGGAATGCCCTACTTCGAAGTGGTGCAGAAGGGTGGCCACGATGGTGGCCCCTATCTCCAGGCCTGCGGGTCGGGAGGTGTAGACCACGCCGCATCGCTCAAGAAAGTCATCGCCCTGAAACCCAACCAAGACTATATGTTCTCCATCGCCTCGCGCAACGCCGGCATCTACCTCAGGTTCAGCCTCTCCAAGGATGGCAATGACGAGACGGTGAACGTGGCCAAATTCAATTCCACCTCAGACTGGATGAAACAGACCGTCACCTTCAACAGCGGCAACTACGAGCAAGCCCTTCTCGCTTTCAGATGGCTCAATGCCAAGGGACAGTTGGACAAAATCGAACTGCGACCGCTCTACAACACTCGCGAGGAGGCTGTCGCCGACGGTGTGGAGAAAGCCAAGGTGCAGGCTGCTGCCTTGATGGAGACCAACACCACATGGGAAGACCTCAACAGCGACCTGTCATCCAAGATGGCCACCGTCGCCACCAATGACGACGAGGCCTTGTACACCGCACAAGACGCCATCGACGCCATGCTGACCGCCATGCGAGACAAAACGGTCATCGACTCCTTGGTCAACGTCGCCAATACCTTGAATGACATGCGGTTCGAAGGGAAGGAACGCCTCGACGAAGCCCTCGCTCAGGCCGGCAACACCAACACCGCCGAACAGACCATCAACGTCCGCAAGCAACTACAGGCAGCCCTCGAAGCCTTCTTCCCCACCACAGAGGCAGAGGTGCAACCACAGCAACCCAAGTTTGCCTCATCCAACGGATGGGAGGTGAAAGTGGGCACCTACAAGGGTGGTGACCAACGTCTCAACACCGTCGGTGGCAAGACCTGTTGGAACGCCTGGTGGAGCAACGTCAACGCCTCACAAGGGAAGAAACAGACCATGGAAGTCAGGCAGAACATCCAACAACTGCCTGAAGGCCTTTACATGCTCGAGTGCAAGGCCACCACGCAGCACTACTGCCTCAGCGACCAGCACGGCTACTTGGTCTGTCAGGGTGACACCGCCGTGACCCCCAACCTGCAATACGACTATTTCGACCTGACTTCAGTGGGTGACATCTGGCAGACGCTCACCACCACGCCGCTCTATGTGGAGGAGGGTGGGGAGGTCACCATCGGATTCGTCGGGTCCAAAGATGGTGCCATCGACAACGCCTGGCACGCCATCGGCGACCCCAACAACATGGGCGACAAACGTGAGGGATGGTGGTGCGCCACCGACTTCGTATTGCGCTTCCACCCCATCCACAAGCACACCGCAGAACCAGGTGTATGGAAGACCATCTGCCTCCCCTACGCCTACAAGGTGCCGGAGGGAGCCAAATGCTATGTCCTCGCAGGCATCCTGCCAGGGCACGACAAGGTCGCCTTGCAGGAGGTGGAGCAAGTGGAGGCGGGGCAGCCCGTCATCTACATCGCCGACACCGACAACATCGTCTTCTATGAGTATGGCGAGATGGCCAAGACACCGCTGCCCTATGCCACGCAGAACAACCTCAGGGGCTTCTTCAAGACCACGGCCAGGGCACCCATCGGCACCTACGTGCTCGACAACGGCTGTTGGATGAAGGTGGGCGAAGAACGACCGAAGATAGAGAACTACTCCGCCATCATCTACACCCTTGATGGGATGGAAGAGTTGGACGGATGGGACGGACTTGTCATGAACCTCGTGGACAACCCCGAAGGCATCATGTTGCCAAGCATGGATGGCCAGGGCGTCAGGATTTACAACATCAACGGACAGCCGGCAGGCAACCAGAAGGGCATCGTCATCCAGGTCAAGGATGGCAAAGCCGTCAAGACGGTCAAGCATTAGCGGTTTTGTCCCGAAAGAATTAGAGAATTAGAGAATGACAATGGCCCCAAACTCATGTTCTTTTATCCCGAATTAGAGAATTAGAGAATGACAATGGCCCCAAACTCATGTTCTTTTATCCCGAATTAGAGAATTAGAGAATGACAATGACCCCAAACTCATGTTCTTTTATCCCGAATTAGAGAATTAGAGAATGACAATGGCCCCAAACTCATGTTCTTTTGTCCCGAATTAGAGAATTAGAGAATGACAATGGCCCCAAACTCATGTTCTTTTATCCCGAATTAGAGAATTAGAGAATTAAAGGATGGCGATGGTTCAAGCCTCGTGTTCTTTTCATCAAAATAAGACAATGAATCAAAAAAGAATCCTTCTTGCATTCCTCCTCCTGGCATCGGTCTTCCAAGCCAGGGCGGAATGGATTGATGTCACCGACATCTATTTTGACAACCCACGTTTCGACAATAATTCCGGCAGTGGCTGGGATTGGAACAGTAATGCATCATCTCAGACCGCCAATTTCGGGTGTTTCGAGTTCTGGAACGGATATTTCTATTTCTATAAAACACTGAAACTGCCAAAAGGCAACTACCGCCTTTCCGTGCAAGGCTATTACCGATGTGGCGACTTCGGAGTCTGCTACAACGACTATGTGGCAGGAAGGGAGGAGGTCACCGCATGCATCTTTGCAGGTGAGGAGGCGATGCAGCCCATCAAGAGCGTCTTCTCCAAATCCTTTGGAAGAAGGCATGATGGTGGGTGGTGGACGCCCGACAATGAGCATTACTATCCCGACAACATGCAAGCGGCTGCCAACGCATTCGCTGAAGGTGAATACCAGAACGTCTTTGAATTCTCTTCCGACGGCGAATACATGGACGTAGGTATACGTTGTCTTGATTATCAAGGTTCCAATTGGTGCATTTTCGACAACTTCAAACTGGAGTACGATGGCGAAATCGTGCTGGCTTCAGAATTGAATGTGACTATTGGGAGTACTGAAATCCTTCCTGGGGAAACGACATGGGTGGCGGCTGCCATCTTGCCGGAAAACGCTGCCAGCGATGAGGTGACATGGGAGTCGAGCAACCCTGTAGTTGCTTCTGTGGGAAGGAACGGTGACGTGTATGGCAACAGTGTCGGCACAGCCATCATCACCGCCACCACCACCGATGGGTCCAACCTCAAGGCTTCCGCAACAGTCATTGTGGTGCCAGACACCTTGAAATGGGTGGACCTCACCGACTTCTTCCTTGTCAACCCCAGGTTTGACAACAACGGAACCGATGGATGGGAAATCAGCTCCAACGCCTCTTCACAAAAGACCGGCTATGGCTGTTTCGAGTTCTGGAACGGCTATTACGCATTCATTCAAACGCTCAAGGGGATGCCCGAGGGAATGTACAAAGTCTCCGTACAGGCTTTCTACCGTACAGGCGACAACGATGTGGCCTATGATACATACCTCAACGGGAAGGAAGAAATCTCCGGTATGATGCAAGGCGGATATGATTCAAGGCCAATCGCCAGCATCTACTCCTTCTCCTTCGACGACTACTCCACCAATTGCTGGAGCCCCAATTGGATGGGAGGCCCTTATTACCCTAACGGGATGGAGTCGGCGGCAGAGGCATTCTCCAGGGGTGCCTACAACAACAGCCTCATCTTCTATCATCGTGGTGAAGAGGATGACCTGCATGTCGGACTCTATGGTTATGACACCAATTATTCCAACTGGTGCTGCTTCGACAATTTCAAGTTGGAGTATGCCGGAGACTTCGTCAAGGCCACCAGCATCGATGTAAGCATAGAGAAGGCAGACATCATCATCTCGGAGTCCACACAGTGCACCGCCACTGTCAAGCCCGACAACGCCCTCATCAAGAACGTCGTCTGGACCTCTTCCAACGAGGACGTCGCCACCGTTGACCAGAATGGTCGCGTCACGGGCATCGCCGACGGAGTAGCCACCATCACCGCCACCACCTGCGACGGTTCCAACCTCAGCGCATCAGTGACGGTGCGGGTGGGCAGCGGGTCGACCAATGACGCCATCGTCATCAACGAGGTGATGGCCTCCAACGTGGATGAGTTCATCAGTCCTGCCTTCAACTTCGATGGATGGATGGAACTATACAACCCCACACGTCAAGCCACCAAACTGGTGGGACTCTATCTCAGCGACGACGCCGGCAACCTTAAGAAATGGCGCTTGCCGTCCAGCGTGGGCATCGTCCCCGCACGTGGCTTCCGCGTAATTTGGTTTGACAGCAACAGCCTCAATCCCGCCCAGGCACCCTTCAAACTCGACACCGACGGGGGAGAAATCATCCTCAGCGACGGAGAGAAGGTCATCGCCTCCGTGCAATACCCGGAGAGCATGGAAAGGGTCAGCTACGCACGCACCACCGACGGCGGTGAAACCTGGGGATTCACGGCAGATGCCACGCCGGGGAAGACCAACAAGAACTCACATTTCGCTGATGCCCAACTCTCCGCCCCCGTGGTGGACCAACCCTCGCAGCTCTTCAACAACCCCCTCAGCGTTAACGTCACCATTCCGGCAGGCACCACCCTCAGGTACACCACCGACGGTTCATTGCCCACCATGTCAAATGGAAGCACGAGCCAGACGGGGCAGTTCAGCGTCAACGAGACGCAATGCTACCGCTTCCGCCTCTTCGCCGACGACATGCTCCCCTCAAGGGTCACCACACGCTCCTACATCCAGCGCAATCGTGACTTCACCCTTCCCGTCGTATCCGTCGTCACCGACCGCAGGTTCCTTTACGACGACTCCATTGGAGTATATGTAAGAGGTGTCAATGGCAGGCCCGGCAACGGCCAGTCGTCGAAATGCAACTGGAACATGGACTGGGAGCGACCTGTCAACTTCTCCTACCTCGACGCCGATGGAGAGATGGTGCTCAACCAGGATGTCAACCTCGAGATGTGCGGTGGGTGGAGCCGTGCATGGACGCCACACGCATTCAAACTCAAGGGCAGCAAGGAACTGGGTGGCAACAAAAACCTCCCGTATCCCTTCTTCAAGGAGAAACCCTACATCCGCAACAGGACACTCCAAATCAGAAATGGAGGAAACGACACCGGATGCCGCATCAAGGACCCGGCATTGCAATACATCGTACAGAGTTCAGGCATCGACATCGACGTGCAGAGTTATGAACCCGTCCATGAGTTCATCAACGGGCAGTACATCGGCGTGCTCAACGTACGCGAGCCAAACAACAAGCATTACGTCTATGCCAACTATGGATGGGACGAGGAGGAAATCGACCAGTTTGAGATGTCGCCCGACTCTGGCTACATCCAGAAATGCGGCACCGACGAAGCCTTCCTCGAACTGGTGGACAACCTCTCCTTCAACGCCGCCGACAATGATGTCTATGCAGAGATTTGCAAGATGCTCGACATCGACGAATACGTCAACTATATGGCGGCAGAGTTCTACCTCGCCAACTGGGACTGGCCGCAGAACAACGTCAAAGGTTTCCGAAACAGGGACAACGGGAAGTTCAGGTTCATCTATTTCGACCTCGACGGCTCGTTCCAGGCGGGAGACCCCTTCGGGACGTTTATGGCAAAAGACTGGTACACGTTCGACCCACTCTATCCCACATCACTCGGACATATAGAGGGACCCATACGTTTCGTCACCCTCTTCCGCAACCTGCTCGACAACGCATCGTTCAGAAAGAAATTCATCGACACCTTCTGCCTCATGGGGGGAAGCGTCTATGAAGCCAACAGGGCCGTCGATATCGTTGACCAACTCGTGGCGAGGGTCAATCCTGCCATGCGACTGGAAGGTGGCTCTGCCGACAACACCGCCAACAGCATCAAGAACTTCATGAGGAGAAGAAACGGAGAGGCCATCAACAGCCTGCGCAACTATTGGATGTTCGACCTCTATGACACCACGCCGCAGAGGGTCACGCTGCAAAGCGATGTCGAGGGAGCAGACATCCTCGTCAATGGCATCAAAGTGCCTACGGGATACTTCGACGGACACCTCTTCAAACCTGCCACGCTGCAGGCGGTGGCACCGGCCGGACATGTGTTCCAAGGATGGGCCAGCGGTCATGGAGAGGAGTCCACGCTCTTGCCCAACAAGTCGGTGTGGAGCTACTACGATGCCGGCTCGCTCGACAACGCCAACTGGACCTCGCCCTCTTACAACGAGAGCGGATGGCACTCGGGTGTCGCGCCCTTCGGCTATGGGAAGAACGACATAGGCACGACGATCAGTTACGGCAATGACCAAAGCCACAAGCGGCCGACGGCCTATTTCCGCACCAAGGTCAACTTCCCCAACGCACCGAAGGCCAATGACAAGGTGACGCTCCACTACATCATCGACGATGGCTTCATCGTCTATGTCAACGGTGCCGAGGCAGGACGGTACAACATGCCCTCCGGATATGTGAGTTACAACTCCTACGCCTCTTCCTACGCACAGAACAACCCCGACGCCGGGATATTGGAACTCGCCCCCGGCCTTTTCCACAGCGGCGTCAACACCATCGCCGTGGAGGTGCACAACAACAGCGCCAGTTCAACCGACCTCTACTGGGAAGCGTCGATTTCCACCACCGCTGCCACCACCGCCACCACCAATTATTACTCCACAGAAGCAGCTATCACACTGCCCGACGGCGACGTGTCGCTCACGGCTTGTTACAGGGAGATGACACCGGCGGAGATGGCCGAGGCAGGATGCCATCCCGTCTGCGTCAACGAGGTGAGCGCTTCCAACAATGCGCTCATCAATGAATATGGGAAGAAGAACGACTGGGTGGAACTCTACAACGCCACCAACGAGGATGTGGACATCGAAGGGATGTATCTCTCCGACAATCTCGACCAACCGCTTAAGTACAAAGTCACAAAGGGCGGCACGTCGGCAAATACCATCATCCCCGCACACGGCTACCTCGTCGTCTGGTGTGACAAGTTGGAGACCACCAGCCAGGCACTTCACGCTCCTTTCAAACTCTCAGGAGAGGAGGGCGTTGTCGTGCTGACGGCTGCCAATGGCAGTTGGAGCGACATCCTGCAATATGGGCCGCACGACGGCAACTCCACCGTTGGTCGCTATCCCGACGGGACGGCAGACATCTATATGATGAACGTGCCGACCATCCAAAAAACCAACATCCTCACCAGTTACATGGTGAAGGTGGAGCAGGGCGACTTCTCCGGCGTTCGCAACCCATATATCGCTGCCGCAAATGGTTTCCGCATCTATTACACCACCCAACAACTCTGCATCAAGAGCGAGGAGGGCAAATGGGCGAAAGTCGATATCTACACTTCGGATGGAAGACTCGTCGAGCAGCAGACCGTGACTATCAACCATGGTGCAGCACGACTGGACGTGAGCCATCTGCCCAACGGATTCTATGTGGCAAGAGCCACCGACGACCAAGGCTCAAAGGTGGCCTGCAAATACGCCAGGTGATATTTGAAGGGGAAAGGAGGGAAAGAAGTTAACGAAGTTATCGAAGTTATCGCTTCGCTCGAAGTTAGCGACAATAGTCTGTCTAAGGCGGAACTATTGTCGCTAGTTTCGTTAATAGGGTGTCCAATTTGTTGTATCGACTTTTAATCAAAGACCCCCAAAAAACTATTTGGACTCCCGACTTCGCAAATTTCTAAAAAAGGAACACTTGTCTCTAACTTCATTAACTCCTCTTACTTCTTTAACTTCAAAGAAAACATTGACATTTATTACGATTTATTCAATCGATTACGCAGGAAAAAGTTATAAAATATGTTAAAATTAAAATTGTGTGGGTGCACAACAATTTTCCGTTGAAAATAAATGTTTAATAATTTTGCTCATTAAGAAAAATGCCTTACCTTTGCATCGTTATCCTGAAAACAATCTTTTTACCTTAAAAAAAACTAATACCTATTGAAGATTCGAAGCGGTCGCCTGAGAAGGTCATCGCTTTTTTTGTTTTTATAAGGTTTAGGGTTTTCCTAGTACTCCTAGTACTCCTAGTACTCCTAGTATTCCTAGTACTCCTAGTAATCCTAGTACTCCTAGTACTCCTGGTAGTTTTTGTCTTTCCTGGTTTTTCCTATTTTCCCCCGAAACTATCTATTATTCCAGGCAGGTCGAATTCCTTTACTTCGTTGAGGTTGAGGACGACGGTGTCGGCGTGAGTGATGTTTGAGGCCATGAAATAGCCGAGACAGCCTCCGGAGACGTTGTTGATGGGGTTGGCCCCTTGGCCCTGGCCGGCGAATAAAGTCCTGAAATAGTCATATGCGGGCAGGTCGATGGTGTGGAGTTGGATCATGATGGTGTCTCCATCGTAAAGGATATGTTCCCAATTATCCTCTTCGTCATCAAGAGCCGTTCGCTCCATCATGCAGTGTATGTCGTGGAACACCATCCCCGGTGGATTCCCTCTGTCGTCGAAGACGCTCCATCGGTATGCCCTTTTCTGCATTTTCGGTGTGATATGCGGGTGGGAGGAGTGACGGTCTACGCGATAAAGGAAATAGTTGCGCTGCTCCGGGCCGGGGTCTGTGGCCCACAGCACGTCGACGAGCAATCGTTCGTCGACAATGGTGAACCAGTAAAAGTTCGTGGAGAGGATGTTGGAATGAGCCGGCATGGTGGAAGACGCCTCGTAACGTTTCCCCTCGAAATCCACTGTCATGCGGTAGTTGTGCCCCGCCACACCTATCAGGTCCGACCGGTAGCATCCATCCTTCGGGTCATAGGTTAGCCGATGCTCCACGCCGTTGTCATGGATGGATATGATGGCTCCCGGCAGTGAGGGGCCTTGGACGGAGTCGTTGACAGAGCGAGAGCGTCTCACCGACACCTTGGTGCCCTCGTTGTTCACCCGTCCTTCGATGACCACCATGGGGTCTATCTCGTGGTAATGGATGTCGATTTCCTTCTCGCAAGAGACGAGAAGGAGCAACAGAGTGGTGATGGTCATCAACTTTTTCATGATCAGTATTTCACGGTGAATGAAACGTATGGCACGATGCCGAACATGGCGAAAAGAGTGGCTTTGGTGCCCGAAGGCTTGTCGTCGTCGTTCTCGAACCTGATGATGAGCGGATTATATCGGTTGTAGGTGTTGTAGGTGCCGAACGCCCATTGGTGTGTGCTACGTCGCCATTTCTTGGTGTATGTCGCGCCGAGGTCGAGTCGGTGGTTGGCGGGTGCGCGGTATCCGTTTCGCTCGGCATAATAGTAGAACGTGCGTCCATCAATCTCATATTTCGCACTGGGGGCGGTGAGAGCCTGCCCCGTGTTGTAGTGCCACATGGCGGTGAGTTCCCAAGAGTCATTGGCCTTGTACATGCCGATGACGCTGATGTCGTGACGCCGGTCGTTGGATGCGGTGTACCAGTCTCCGTTGTTGATGCCGGCAATCTTGTTCTCCGACCATGAGAGCGTGTAAGTCAGCCATCCCGTCAGTTTTCCCTTGTTCTTGTGTGCGCAGAATTCCAGGCCGTAGGCACGTCCTCTTCCTCCAAGCAGGATTCGTTCTATCTCCACCTCCGAATAGAACGTCTTTCCGTCGCGGTAGTCATAGATGTTTCTCACCCATTTGTAGTAGCCCTCGGCGCTGAAGTCATAGCTGCCATCCCTGGTGATGCCCGTCCATCCCATGGCCACCTGGTCGGCCAATTCCGGTTTGAGCAGGTTGCTTGTCATGGTGTATCTGTCGAAGGGCATGGACATCGAGGCGGCCCTGATGGCGTGAATGTCTTGTGTACTGCGGCTATATCCCATCTTGATGCTGTGACGCTGTGAGAGTTTGAGGTTTGCGCTCAGGCGTGGTTCCAGGTCGCAGTAGGTTTTCACGACGTGCCATTTCTCGGGATTGGTGGTGTTGATGATGTTCCCTTCGGCATCCAACTCATAATAGGGTGCTCCTCCCAGTACGGAGTGCAGGCGCAGTCTTAGTCCCGCCGAGATGTTGAGTTTGTCGTTGATGTTGAGTTCCTGGTTCACCCACAGGGCGTTGCTCCATGCGTCGCGTTTCTCTCTTTGATGCAGCAGGTTGATGTCCCACTCAGCCGACAACAGTTGCAGGTAGGTGGACTCCAGTCCATACTTGAGAGTGAATTTCTTGGATGGTGCCCACCGCTGGTCGTGATGGAAGGTGAGGTGCCGGATGAATCCCTTTATCGTGTAGTACATATCCATCATGTCGATGCCGATGTCGTCGGCGAATGCGCTGTAGGTAAGTTGGGTGTGCGCATAGAGATGGCTGTTGGCATTGTGCAGCCAACTGGCATTTGCCGTGGTGTTGTCCCATTTCATGTCGGTGAGGTCTTCCACCCCGATGTTGTCTCTTCCCCTGAAGAAAGAGAGCGACAACCTGTCGCGTGTCGACAGGCGGAAAGTGAGTTGCAGGTTGGCGTCGTAGAAATTGAACGTGTTGTCCCTGTATTCTTTCTTGGCTTTGAGGAAAAAGTCGAGATACGACCTTCTCCCTGCGAAAAGAAACGAGGACTTGTCTTTCTGGATGGGTCCTTCCGCCGCCACGTTTGAGGAAAGGAGTCCTACGGTGGCGTTGAGGTGGTATTGGTTTATGTCGCCCACCCGTGTGCTGATGTCGAAAACCGACGAGGTGGCTCCTCCGAAGTTGGCTGGCACGAGGCCCTTGTATAATGCCGCGTTGTTGAGTGCGTTGTCGTTGAACGTGGAGATGAGTCCCATGAGGTGTCCTGCATTGTATATGGTGGCCCCGTCGAGCAGGATGAGGTTCTGTGCCGATGTGCCGCCCCTCACCTGGTATCCGCTTGTCGCCTCGCTTTCGCTCTTCACCCCCGGGAGTAGTTGTAGCGACCTGATGATGTCGCGCTCTCCGAAGAGTGCGGGAGTCTTGCTCATCGTTCCTATGTCGATGCGCTCCACTCCTACCTGCACTTCGTTGAGCCTGCGTTGTGCGGTACGAGACATCACGGTGACTCCCTCAAGGGTGTCTTCGCGCACCACGTCGTCGGTCTGGGCGTGGAGTGTGGAAAACCCGCAAAGGAGCATTGCTACCAATCCCCATTGTTTCATATATGCGTGCTTGCAACGTTATAGGTTGTCAGGGTCTTTGGGAAGGTTCAACTTGTCTAAAAGGATGTTGAAGAATGCTTCCTCGTGGTTGGTCACCTTGCCGTCTGCATAAAGCATGTGTGCGATGAACTTGGCCACATACGCCCTTTGCAGGTCGTTCATGTCAAGAATGGTTTTGGTCAGGGTCGGTTCATCAAGTTGTCTTGATTCTTCCCGCTCCTCTCGGGTGAGTCCGATGATGTCGATGATTTCCTTTATGAGTTCATACTCCTCGGGGTCTCTTTCACCGTCAACCACCATGGCAGCGCAAACCACCTGGTAGATGCACTCCTTTTCAATGGATGAAAAATTGGAGAGCACCAATTTGTCTAAAGCCGTAAATTTCATATAGTCTTATTTGGTTTGATTTTCGCGACAAAGTTAATCAACTTTTTCTTAAACTCTCACCATTTTTGAAAAGATTTGAAAAAAACCATTCAGTGATTGTCGACAGACCATGCCATGGAGACCTTCTCGTGTTGGGTGCACAGTTTTCCTATGCCTTGTTTCTCTCCCTCTTCAAAAAGTTCATCAAGAAATATTCCATTTTTACTGTGAACAAATGGATGTTCCTGTGGGCCACCATCATTGTTTGGCCGTTTACCGGATTCCATGTGTCGCAGACCGAGTGGGCGGCCGTGAACTTCACGACATGGATGGAAACGACTTATGTGGTGGTGTTCGGAACTTTTTTGGGATACATCCTCATCGTCAATGCTCAGAAGGTGCTGCGCCCCACGGTTGTTGCCATATACAATTACGTTCAGCCATTGGTGGCCGTCATCGTCAGCCTTGCCATGGGTATCGGCGTTGTGAAATGGAGCCAGGGTTTGGCTGTGCTGTTCGTGTTTGCAGGAGTGTGGATGGTGACGAATTCTAAGTCAAGACGCGACATGCTCGAGGAGGAGAAAAGATGACGCTTATGAACCCCAAAATTCAAGTAGAATAGGTGTGCACTGAACTTCCCTGTGCGGATGGCAAGTAATTGATGCCCCACCAGCACATTTGGAGCAGGATGAAAGCGGCGATGAGCATCCATAGCGACAGACGTAGACGGTGGTGAGGCATCAGCCGGTAGTGGATGTAGGCTAAATAGGCAAACCAGGTGATGGCCGCCCATGTCTCCTTGGGGTCCCACGACCAGTAGTGCCCCCATGCCTCTTTGGCCCATAAGGCACCGAAGAGCATGCCGATGGTCATGAAGGCCAGTCCCACGTATACGAGGTTGTCGGTGATTTCCATCTCATCTGCCGACGCGTGGTCTTTCTTGAAAAACAGCAGATAGAGCGCCATGACGGTAGCGGCACCGAGGAGAGCGTAGGCAAACATATAGACGATGACATGGGGGGCGAACCATGGGCTTTGCAATGCTGGCATCAGCGTCTTGGAGTGAATCTCAGGCTTGAAGAGGTTGACGCAGATGAAGACGGTGGCGAGTATGGTCGAGAAAGTGAGTATCCACTTGTATTTCCATCGGCTATAGACCATGAGGCCTGCCAGTGGCAGGAAAAGGGAATACCACAACCGTGTCTCGCCCATGGTGCGGAGAGGTGGGCGTTCCAAGGATACCCATATGAGAAGGATGTAACAGAAAAATACAGCCAGGCCGGCCGCGGTGAAAAGAACTGCGATGCGACTTTTTTCTTTCCATGCTCCGACGGCCCCCGCTATCCACAGTAGCAGCGCCACGGAAGCAAAATAGATAAATTGATCCCAACTCATGGCTTACTCCTCCTCCTTACTCCTAAGACAAACATACATACAGCGCCCGCCAGCATCATGTAGATACCGGTGTAGACTGCAGTCAACCAAGGGTCGCTCACCAGTTCCAAGATACTGATGTTGCTCATACTGCCCATCGCCGTGTCATAGCCATATTGATAGATTTTCCATCCCTCCACCTCGACAGGTTTGTTCACATCGACAGTGGCTTGGATGTTCTTACCCGTTTTGGTCAGAATCTGCACCTCAGAGGCGAAGCGTTTTGGGGTGCCGTCGTCATACTCCTCCATGATGAATCGTTTCAGTTCGATGGCGATGGGAAGTTCCTTGACCAAGCCGTCGTCGCTGAGGGCACGCCACTCCGGCTCTCCGATGGCGGTGATCATCTTCAGGCGTTGCATGTCGGCGTTGCCCAGAGTGGCTGTGGTGATAGCAATGAAGAGTCCGAGATGGTTGAGCAGGAAGGGGATGTCGCGCCGCCAGTGGAAATGCAGGATATGGTGTATGATGACTTGGGAGAGTATGACGGTGATATAGACATACACCAGCACAAAAGGCCAGAAAGAAAGCATGTTGTAAATCCAGGCTCCGTTGGCGGACTGACGTGTGAGGCCCATGATGATGGTGAGGCCCACCGCGAAGAGCAGCGCCGGCACCGCCGCGCGATAGGTGCTTAGGAAACGGAAGGCATATGTCCGTTGGCGAAGCAGGTAAATGCTGACACACAACACGATAAGGCCTGCGAGCACAATGGCGTTGGCCGGCCAGGCAAACGAATCCCAAATGACAGGGCCGACACTCAGTTCGAGCATCAGTCCTGCCACTACCAGGCCACAACAGATGATGAAGCCTTCACGGAGTGTCCATGGCTTGGTCCACATCAGAGTGATATGAGTTTGCCGTTCTTTTTTGCTTCCTCTATCCATTTAGGCTCAATCTCTTGCAAGAAGCGCTGCTTGTTGGCGTTCAAAGTCTTCATGTCGAGACCGATGGCTGCCTGAGCCTTCGCCTTGGTGGAATAGTCGGGTACGGGAATCTCACCGAAGTGACCATACTTGGCAGCCACACGGGCTATCAGCAGACGTGCCTGCTGAGCATAGTCTACAGAGTGTGAGAGCAGACGGGTCACCTCCTGGGGAGCGTGGAAGGTGGCACCATGGGATGCGATGGCATAGTCCCAGCGCCATTGGCTCTTGCGCAACAGGGCCTGGATGGGAGCCAGCTCAGCATCAGAGGCACCCTTGTCGATGATAAACTTCGTCTCGAAGTGGGCACGTGCCAACTCCTGCTCGGCACGGTTGCGAACCTCGTTACATTTCTCCTGACGCTCATAGACATTCTGGCGCAGAACCTCAGCATCCTGGCGATGACAGGTCTGGCAGGTACGGTCTATCTTAGCCAGCGGCGACATAATCTGATGGTCGGAGAATTTCACTCCACCCTCGCTCTTATAAGGCATGTGACAGTCGGCACAGCTGACACCACGCTGGGCATGGATTCCCTGTTGCGACATCTCCCAGCCTGGATGCTGAGCTTTCAGAATCTTGGTCTTGGACAGCGGATGGATATAGTCGTAAAATCCTATCTCGTCAAACCACTTCTCTGCTGCCTCGCAGGTCAGACCATAGTGCTGTGGGAAGACCAGGTAGTTGGCCTTGCCGGGATTCTTCGGGTCGTCGGGTTTGATGAAGTAATACTCCACATGGCACTGTGCACAAACCAAGGAGCGCATCTCCTGATGAGAAGCCTTCCTCACATCCTTGCCCACACGGGCAAAAGCCTCATAGATGGCGGGGCGTGCAGGACGCAAATCCATCGTGCGGGCATCGTGACAGTCGGAACAGCCTATGGTGTTCACCTCTTCAGCACCCAACTCACTCCACTTCTTAGCATAGAAGTTGGCTGGGTCCATGACCGACTTCGAATCACTCAGTTCGCGCATCATGCGAGGAACATCAGGACCCTTACACGTCCAACAGGTGGCAGGCTGCATGTCTGCTGCGATAGAGTCGGCACCAA
>Ga0247610_10002102_pt1 | contig 23542 bp, 13 predicted proteins | sample 174DNAGHGhighgp2_FD_193483 | JGI IMG/M metagenome (GOLD analysis project Ga0247610, IMG submission 193483) | Sheep rumen microbial communities from Palmerston North, Manawatu-Wanganui, New Zealand - 1742 DNA GHGhigh gp2 | ecosystem: Host-associated > Mammals > Digestive system > Stomach > Rumen...
GTTTACCGAGGAAGGACGATATGATGGCTGGCGGTGCCTCGTTGGCACCCAGGCGGTGTGCGTTTGATGCGCTCATGATCGAAGCCTTCAATAGTCCGTTATGACGATAGACGCCCATCAATGTCTCTACGATGAAGGTGGCAAAGCGCAGGTTCTGCTCCGGAGTCTTGCCAGGAGCGTGGAGTAAGACGCCCGTATCGGTGCTCAGCGACCAGTTGTTGTGTTTTCCACTGCCGTTGATGCCAGCAAAGGGCTTTTCATGCAGCAACACGCGGAAGCCATGCTTGCGTGCCACGCGCTTCATCACCGACATCAACAGCATGTTGTGGTCCACTGCCAAGTTGGTGTCCTCGAAGATGGGTGCCACCTCAAACTGGTTGGGAGCCACCTCGTTGTGACGCGTCTTGCAAGGTATGCCCAATTCCAAGGCCTGAATCTCCATATCTCGCATGAAGGCAGCCACCCTCTCGGGAATGGAACCGAAATAGTGGTCATCCATCTGTTGGTTCTTCGCTGAGTCATGCCCCATCAACGTGCGCCCCGTGAGCAACAGGTCGGGACGTGCGGCATACAGACCCTCATCCACGAGGAAATACTCCTGTTCCCAGCCGAGGTTGGAAGTGACTTTCTTCACTTCCGGGTCGAAATAGTGGCACACCTCCGTAGCCGCGAGGTTCACGGCCTTCAGTGCTCTCAGCAACGGAGCCTTGTAGTCGAGCGCCTCGCCACTATACGAGATGAAGACGGTGGGTATGCACAACGTGTCGTCGATGATGAAGACAGGCGAAGTGGGATCCCATGCGGAATAACCACGCGCCTCAAATGTGGAACGGATGCCACCGCTTGGTAAGGAGCTGGCATCAGGTTCCTGCTGCACCAACAATTTGCCACTGAACTCCTCTATCATGCCACCTTTTCCGTCATGCTCGATAAAGGAGTCGTGCTTCTCCGCGGTGCCCTCTGTCAACGGCTGGAACCAGTGTGTGTAGTGTGTCACACCATGCTCCTTGGCCCACTGCATCATCCCTGCAGCCACATGGTCTGCGACATGGCGGTCAAGCCTTGCCCCATTGTCAATCACGTCGACCATCTGCTCGTAAACATCCTTCGGCAGATACTTGTACATCTTTTCACGGTTGAAGACCTTCCGTCCGAAATACTCGTAAGGTCTCTCACTGGGTGCTTTCACGTCGAGAGGCTTCTTCTTGAATGCCTCACCGACAACCTGGAATCTTAATGTTGCCATAATCTTGTTATTTTAAGTGATGTTATTCAATTATAGTTAGGAGTTAAAGGGGAGTTAAAGGGACATATGTTCACATTGTGCCATTTTGGTAGCAATAATGCCATCCTTTCTTCTCTAAAAATTTCTTCCCACCTCATTTTTACTACTTTCAAAAGTTGAAGCTATTTGTTTGTCCAAATTTCTATTCTTCGTAGTGCCTCTTCCGTCGCCTCATGACTGCCAAAGGCAGTGAAGCGGACGTAGCCTTCGCCGGAAGGGCCAAAACCTACACCTGGAGTGCAGACCACGTTGGCACCATAAAGCAGTTCTTCAAAGAACTTCCACGAACTTGCACCCCCCGGTGTCTTCATCCAAATGTAGGGCGCATTTTCGCCACCGTAACATTCGTAGCCCAAACTGCGAAGGGTGTCGAGCATCTTGCTGGCGTTATCCATATAATAGTCGATGGTCTGTTGTATCTGATGCCTGCCTTCGGGGGTGTAGATGGCCTCTGCAGCCCGTTGTGAGATGTAACTGGTGCCGTTGAACTTCGTGCATTGCCGACGCAGCCACAATTGGTTGAGGGGTATGTGCTCACCCTCGAAAGTGGCGACACTCACATCCTTAGGCACGATGGTGTATCCACATCTGACGCCGGTGAACCCCGCCGTCTTGGAATAGGAATGGAATTCGACGGCACATTTCCTCGCCCCGCGTATCTCGTAAATGCTATGTGGTATCTCCGGGTCTCGGATGTATGCCTGGTAGGCAGCGTCATACATGATGAGTGCATCGTTTCTTAGTGCATAGTTCACCCATTTGCGTAGTTCCTTCTTCGTGATGACGGCACCCGTGGGGTTGTTGGGATAGCAGAGATAGATGACGTCCATGTGACGGCCTTTCGGAATCTCCGGCACAAAGCCATTTTCAGCCGTGCAGGGCATGTACACCACACTCGACCACCGTCCGTTCTCGAAAACACCACAACGACCAATCATCACATTCGAGTCAATATATACAGGGTAGATGGGGTCGGTCACACCGATGAAATTGTCCCAATGCAACAGTTCCTGAAAGTTACCAGTGTCAGACTTCGCACCATCATTGATGAATACCTCGTCAATGTCGAGATGGATTCCACGTGGCAGGAAGTCGTTTTTCAATATCGCATTTCTCAGGAAATCATAACCCTGTTCGGGTCCGTAACCTCGGAAACTCGCCGCCGTGGCCATCTCCTCCGTAGCCTTGTGCATGGCCTCAATGACAGCGGGGCAGAGCGGCTGGGTGACATCACCAATGCCCAGGGAGATGATGTCTGCCTTGGGGTGCGTCACCTTGAAGGCATTGACTTTCTTGGCGATGTCGGCGAACAAGTAGTTGTTCTGCAGGTTCAGGAAATGTATGTTTACTAAAGCCATCTCTTTTTTATTGAAGATTGAAAATTGAAAATTGAAAATTGAAGATTGAAGATTGAAGATTGAAAATTGAAGATTGAAAATTGAAAATTGAAGGTTGAAAATCACATTTCAATTTCGCCATCAAAGACAAATGTTGCAGGGCCTGTCATATAGACGTGGTTGTCTTTCTCACGCCATTCGATGTCAAGGGTGCCGCCGTCCATCACGATTTGCGAGTGCCGTCCTGCTTTGCCGGTAAGTGCAGCCGCCACGGCGGTGGCACATGCGCCTGTGCCGCAAGCCTGTGTGATGCCGCTCCCGCGTTCCCACACACGGGTGCGGATGACTGTCACTTCCCCTGCCCCATCCTCTTCTGCCCGCAAGCCTTCATCGACAGTTTCAATACGGGCGAACTCTATGTTGCATCGCTGTGGAAAGGCAGGAAGAAGCTCCATCACCTGGCCCTTGCGCTCCACTTGGTCCACATCGTCGGTGAAAATCACGAAATGAGGATTGCCCATGGAAACGAACGTGCCCTCATGGAGTTCAGGGTCGGGAATGAACAGGTTGTCGTCCTCCAGCACCGGTTCCCCCATGTCCACGGTGACGCTTTTCACCATTCCATTGTCCACTTGCAGCCAAAGCGTCTTGACTCCAGAGAGCGTGAGCAGGTGGATTTCCGTCTTAGATGTCAGTCCTCGCTCGAAGAGGTATTTGCCTATGCAGCGCGAAGCATTGCCACACATCATCGCCTCCGAACCGTCTGCATTGAAGATGCGCATGGAGAAGTCGGCTTCTGGCACTGGCGACACACCGATGAGCACCAACCCGTCGGACCCGATGCCCTTGTGCCTATTGCTCCAAGCAATTGCCGCTTTCGACGGGTCGGGGATGTCGTACCGCATGGCATCAACGTAGATGTAGTCGTTGCCACAGCCATGCATCTTGGTAAAGGATATCTTGTTCATTTTGCAAGGTATTGGTTCACTTTTATTGCTGCCTGTCTTCCAGAGGCGAGGGCTCGGACGACGAGTGACGCCCCGTTGGCTGCATCTCCACAAACGAAGACATTATCCGGGTATTGCGGATGCTCAGGCTTGAGGAATCCCATGGCGAGCAACACCAATTCGGCCTTGATGACCTCAGGTTCACCCTTCTCGACCATCAGTGGCCTGCCACCATCGGGATTGGGTTTCCAGTCGATTTCCTGCACCCTCACGCCGGTCAGTCTGCCGTCTTTGCCCAAGAATTCAAGCGTGTTGATGTTCCACCGTCGTGTGCAACCTTCTTCATGGCTGCTTGTCGTCTTCAAGGTGCGCGGCCAGTTGGGCCATGGATTTTGCGGGTCTTCAGGTCCTTCCACGGGTTTGGGCATGATTTCTATCTGCGTCACGCTCTTGCATCCTTGCCGATGCGCGGTTCCTATGCAGTCGCTCCCCGTGTCTCCACCGCCTATGACGAGCACATCCTTTCCTTTGGCAGTGATACGTTCGTCTTTTGAAAACTCCATGCCGGCAAGCACACGGTTCTGCTGGCTCAGTATTTCCAGAGCGAAATGAACACCTTTCAGTTCGCGACCGGGAACTCTCAAGTCACGGGCGGTCGGAGTGCCTGTGGCGATGACGACGGCATCATACTGTTTGGCGAACAATTCATCACATTGGATGTCTTCGTTGTAACTGAACACTATGCCCTCCTGCTCCATCAACCGCAGTCTGCGGTCGATGATGGCCTTGTTGAGTTTGAAGTTGGGAATGCCGTAGTGCAAGAGACCTCCGGCAGACTCATTCTTCTCTAAGACGGTGACCGCATATCCCATCTGGTTGAGGTAGTTGGCAGCAGAAAGACCAGCAGGGCCAGAACCAATGACTGCGACGCTCTTTCCGTTTCTTGCCGGTATTCTTGGTTGTATGTATCCCTCCCGGAAAGACGCCTCGATGATGGAACATTCGTTTTCACGGTTGGTGGTGGGCTCGTGGTTGTAGTGGTTGAGCACACATGCTTTTTCACAAAGGGCGGGACAGATGCGCCCTGTGAATTCCGGGAACGGATTGGTGCTGGCAAGCAAGGCGTATGCCTGTTCCCAGTCGCCTTTCGCCAAGGCTTCGTTCCACTCAGGAGCCTTGTTGCCCAAAGGACAAGCCCAATGGCAGAAAGGAACTCCACAGTCCATGCAGCGTGAAGCCTGCATCTTGCGTTCACGAGTGCTGAGCGTCTGCTCCACCTCGCCGAAATCATGGATTCTATCGTGAATCGGACGGTAGCCCGCCTCTTGACGGTGTATCTCTAAAAAAGCCTTCATCATTTTATGTTGAAAATTATTATTCTGGAGTTAAAGGGGAGTCTTTTAAGGAGTTAAAAAGGAGTTAAAGAGGAGTTAAAGGGGAGTTAAAGGGACATGTGTTCACTTTCAAGGAGTTAAAGGGACATGTGTTCACTTTTCTCTACTTTCAAGATTAAGAGGGGAGTTGCGAAAGTTGAATCAATAGTCTCTTTGTATGTCGGCGATTTTTTCGTGCAGCCTTGCCATCTTCTCCTCTTCAAGCACGCGCTTGTATTCTATGGGTACCACCTGTATGAAATCCTCGATGTACCGATGCCAGTCGTCGAGCATTCGCCCAGCAAGGGCTGACCCCGTATGGAGGTAGTGCTGGCGAATGAGTTCAAGCAGTTCTTTGCGTGAAACGGAGTCCTCGATCAATGAGAGTTCCACCATGTCCATGTTGCAGAAGTAGTCGAAAGTGTGGTCTGGGTCATAGACGTAAGCCACTCCTCCCGACATGCCTGCCGCGAAGTTGCGTCCTGTCTTGCCGAGCACCACCACCCGTCCTCCTGTCATATACTCGCAGCAGTGGTCGCCAGCACCCTCGATGACAGCGATGGCTCCCGAGTTGCGCACCCCGAAGCGTTCTCCCACCTGGCCGTTGACATAGAGCTCGCCACTTGTGGCACCGTAGAGACCTGTATTGCCAGCGATGATGTTGTCTTCAGCATGGAAGAGTTCCCCTGAGCGTACCGGTGGAAGGATGCTGATGCGTCCGCCACTGAGTCCCTTGCCGAAATAGTCGTTTGTTTCACCTTCGAGTTTCAGATTGAGACCTCTCACGGCAAAGGCCCCGAACGACTGTCCAGCCGAACCTTTGAACTTGATGTTGATGGTGCCGTCGGGCAGTCCTTGCTCTCCATATTTCTTGGCGATGACACCGGAAAGCATCGTTGTCACGGCGCGGTCGGTGTTCTTGATGGCATAGTCCAAGGTGATTTCTTCTTGTTGCTCAATGGCCTTCTCAGCCGCCTTGATGATTTCCTCATCCTTCACGCCGTTGACCTTCGTGAACTTCCCACGGTCCCAGAACAAAGGTTTGTCTGTTTCCGGTTTGTGCAGCAACCTTTGGAAGTCTATGGTTTTCTGTTTGTCGGTGGCATTGACGGCATTCACCTCAATGAGTTCCGTATGTCCTATGATTTCCTTGAGGCTGTGAACGCCTATCTCGCTAAGATAATCGCGCACTTGTTGTGCAAGGAAGGTGAAGTAGTTCACCACATACTCCGCACGTCCCTGGAAATGCTTGCGCAATTCAGGATTCTGCGTCGCCACCCCCATCGGACAGGTGTTGGTGTTGCACTTGCGCATCATCACGCATCCAAGGACGATGAGCGGCAAGGTACCGAAGGAGAATTCGTCAGCCCCGAGCATCGCCATGACGACAACATCCTTCGCCGTTTTCAACTGCCCGTCAGTTTGCAGACGCACCTGGTTTCTCAAACCGTTCATGACGAGTGTCTGTTGTGTCTCGGCTAGTCCGATTTCGGGTGAAATGCCCGCAAAACGCATGCTTGACGCGGGACTGGCACCCGTGCCGCCTTCCGCCCCGCTGATGACGATGAGGTCGGCCTTAGCCTTAGCCACACCGGCAGCGATGGTGCCCACCCCGCTTTCGGCGACGAGTTTGACACTGACAGCCGCGGTGGGGTTGATGTTCTTCAAGTCGAAGATGAGTTGTGCCAAATCCTCGATGCTGTAGATGTCATGGTGAGGAGGCGGTGAAATGAGCGAAATGCCGGGGATGGCGTGCCTGGTCTTTGCTATGATGTCGTTCACCTTGAAGCCCGGCAACTGTCCACCCTCTCCGGGCTTTGCACCTTGTGCCACCTTGATTTGTATTTCTTCTGCATTGACCAGGTATTCAGCTGTGACGCCGAATCGTCCACTGGCAATCTGTTTCGTCTTGCTCGACAGCGAGACTCCTTCCACCTCCGTGTGGTAGCGCTGATTGTCCTCACCGCCTTCACCGGTGTTGCTGCGGGTGCCCAGGCGGTTCATCGCCAACGCCAATGCCTCATGGGCCTCTATGCTCAATGCCCCGAAACTCATGGCTCCTGTGACGAAATGTTTCACGATACTCTCCACCGGCTCCACTTCGTCGATGGGTGTCGGGACGGCAGCTTTCTTCCATCCGAAGAAGTCGCGGATGAAGATGGGGTTTTCTTTCGCATCCACCATTGCCGCCCACTGCTTGAACTTTTCATAATTCCCCGTCCTTGTGGCCAACTGCAGGTTGACAATCGTCTCCGGATTCCAAGCGTGCAGGATTCCGTCCTTCCGCCACGAGAAAAGCCCCTGGTTCTTCAGCGTCGCAGGCATGGCAGCGACAGTGTCGCTGCATAGTGAACAAGCTGCCTTGTGCATGGCGATGGCATCACGTGCGATTTCCTTCAGTCCTATCCCGCCTATGGTGCTCATTTCCGTACCGAAATATCTTGCAAGCAAACTCTCGCTGAGCCCTATGCTCTCGAAAATCTTCGCACCTCGATACGAACGGATGGTGGAAATGCCCATCTTCGACATGATCTTCTTCAATCCCTTGTCCACGGCCTTGATGTAATTTTTCTCCGCCGTGGCATACTCCTCCTGAATCTTGCCACGCTTGACGAGGTCGTCAAGAACGGCAAAGGCCATATAAGGGCAGATGGCACTTGCACCATAACCCAGCAACAAGGCCACATGCATCGTCTCACGTATCTCACCGCTCTCCACGATCAATGCCGTCTGCACCCTCTTTCCCACGCTGATGAGGTGATGATGCACGGTGCTCACCGCCAGCAACGACGGTATGGCGGCATGACTGTCGTCGATGTCGCGGTCGGAGAGGATGATGTAGTTCACGCCTTCATCCACACTGGCCTCTGCGGCGTGACATAGGCTGTCAAGGGCGGTCCTCAGCCCCTCCTCTCCACGTTTCACGTCGAAGAGCATCTCAAGTTTCTGGGTTTTGAAACCCTTGTACCTTATGTTGCATAATATGTCCAATTGCGTGTTGGTGAGCACAGGTTGTGGCAAGCGCACCATCTTGCAGTTGGATGCGTCCGGCGTCAGGATGTTGGTACCCACGGCGCCGATGTATTCGGTGAGACTCATCACCAACTCCTCTCGGATGGGGTCGATGGCGGGGTTCGTCACTTGAGCAAACTGTTGGCGGAAGTAGTTGAACAATGTTTGAGGACGGTCGCTGATGACAGCGAGCGGCGTGTCGTTGCCCATGGCAGCCACCGGTTCCTGTGCCGCGGTGGCCATGGGCACTATGGTGCGGTCGATGTCTTCCTGTCCGAATCCGAAATTCACCAACTTTTGTACAAAATGGCTCACGCTGTTGTCCACATGCCGTCCGCTCTTCAGTTTCTCCAACTGCACGCGGTTCTCATTCAACCATTCGCGATAGGGATGTGCCTTGGCAAGTTGCTCCTTGATTTCACCATTGTAGTAGATTTTTCCCTCCTGGGTGTCGACGAGGAGTATCTTTCCCGGCTGCAAACGGCCTTTGCTCACAATGTCTCCCGGCTCGAAATCCATCACGCCCACTTCACTTGCCACCACCATCATCCCGTTCTTTGTGATGGTGTACCTACTCGGTCTCAGTCCATTCCTGTCAAGCATTCCGCCTGCATATCGTCCGTCGCTGAACAACAGCGCAGCGGGACCATCCCACGGCTCCATGAGGATGGAGTGATACTCATAGAACGCCTTCAGGTCCTCACTGATGGGGTTCTTGTCGTTGAAACTCTCAGGTATGAGTATGGCCATCGCCTGTGGCAGCGACAGTCCGCTCATTGTCAGGAACTCAAACACGTTGTCAAGGCTTGCAGAGTCGCTCATGCCCTCCTGCACGATGGGCCGCAGGTCCTTGATGTCGCCTAACGCCTCGCTGTTCAGCACACTTTCCCGTGCCTTCATCCACCCACGGTTTCCACGGATGGTGTTGATTTCTCCATTGTGCGCCAACAAGCGGAAGGGTTGCGCCAACGACCATGTGGGGAAGGTGTTCGTACTGAAACGCGAGTGCACCAACGCCAATCCGCTTGTGAGGTAGGGACTCGACAAGTCGGGGAAATACCTGCGCAACTGGCCGCTGGTCAGCATTCCCTTGTAGATGATGTTTTTGCTTGACAAGGAACAGATGTAAAAGTCCTTGTTGTCGACTCGGTTTTCAATCCTTTTCCTCACCTTATATAAAATACGGTCGATGACAGGCACTTTCTCGTCACTCACACCCGTCACAAAGATTTGCTTGATGGATGGTTCCACTTCAAATGCTCCAGCACCAAGCACTTCAGGACAGGTCGGAACCGTCCTGACATGCATCAACGACAGCTCCTCGCGCTCTATCTCCTCTATCATCACGCTTAGGATGGCCTGTTGCTTTTTATCGTCTTTCGGCAGGAACATCAGTCCCGTGCCGTAGTGCCCCTTCTCGGGAACGGGAATCCCTTGCAGAAGGATGAACTCGTGTGGAATCTGGATCATGATGCCGGCACCGTCGCCCGTCTTGTCACGGGTTTCCGCACCACGATGCTCCATGTTCTCCAACACCCTCAGGGCGTTGTCCACCAGTTCGTGACTCTTGTTGCCGTGGATGTTCACAACCATGCCCACACCGCATGCGTCATGTTCATAACTGCTTCGGTATAATCCTTTCTGTGTTTGAGTTTGCTTACACTTTGTCATATTATCCCTTTCAAAGCTTTCTTTTTGTCTAAAAATCGATACAAAGGTATGGCAAAAAGATAACAAAGCAAAGAATTTGGCTGCATTTTTAATCATAAAAATTTGCCCGATAAACAAAATGCCACAAAAACATGCATTTTTCATACAATTTGTTAGCAAGAGGGCAAGCGAGAATTGTCAAACTTTACATTTTGTCACTAATTACAAATTTTTATAATCAAAATGACACTATTTTCAAGTAGTTCATTTCAATATTTAGTAATTTTGCAGCCGAATTCAAACAAAGTGTAAAACTATAAAAGGTATAAAGGTATGAAGATTAAGAGAAGATGGATAATCTTGATGACGATGATGGCCGTGATAGCCATTGCCGGTTTGATGGCAGGTGAGCCATCGTTTGAGTGTGATTGGTCTGTAGTGTCGGCGGCTGATGTGGCATGGCTCATCACCGCCACGATTTTTGTTTTGATGATGACACCAGGTCTGTCTTTCTTCTATGGTGGCATGGTGGGCGCAAAGAATGTCATCTCCACCATGTTGCAGTCATTCATCGCCATGGGCTTGATTTCTGTTTTGTGGGTGGTGGTAGGCTTCTCCCTCTGCTTTGGCGACGACATCGGCGGCGTGATAGGCAACCCGTTGACTTTCCTGATGTTCAAGAACGTGGGTGCGGCGACATACACCACCTCGGCAGGCAATGTGTTGGGTGGTGCGTCCATACCCCTGGCCCTCTTTGCATTGTTCCAGATGAAGTTCGCCATCATCACCCCATCGCTCATCACCGGTTCATTTGCAGAGCGAGTCAGATTTTCAGCCTATATGTTCTTCATGATGTTTTTCTTCTTCGTCATCTACTGCCCCTTGGCGCATATGACGTGGCATCCCGAAGGGCTGTTCATGCGTTGGGGCGTGGTTGACTTTGCAGGCGGCATCGTGGTGCACGCCTCATCGGGCATAGCAGCCCTGGCAGGCGCTATCTTTTTGGGTCGACGAAGCACGGAGAAGAGCGAGCCAGCCAACATCCCCTTCGTGTTGCTTGGGGCTGCGATGCTTTGGTTGGGATGGTTCGGCTTCAATGCTGGTTCGTCCCTCCACGCCGACGGTCAGGCCGTAAAAGCCTTCCTCAACACCAACACGGCATCAGCCACGGCTATGATGACCTGGATTTTCTTCGACTGCCTCCGCGGTCGCAAGCCATCGGCCATGGGAGCGGCCGTCGGCTGTGTCGTAGGCCTGGTAGCCATCACCCCATCGGCAGGTTATGTCACCGTTGGACAGAGCATTTTCATCGCTTTCGTCATCACGCTCATCTGCAACGTGGCGGTTTATTGGCGCTCACGCAGCAGCATCGACGATGCCTTGGACGTGTTCCCCACCCATGGCACAGGCGGTATCTTCGGCACCGTACTAACGGGAATATTCATCCAGGAGGGCTTGATAGCCGGCACATGGGACGGTTTTGTGATATTCCTTTATCACCTACTCGCCATCGTCATCGTATTTGCATACACCTTCGCCATGAGTTGGCTGGGTTACAAACTAATCGACCATCTCATTCCCATGCGCGTATCACCATATAGTGAAAAGGTTGGTCTCGACTTCTCACAGCATGACGAGCATTATGGCCTCGCACACATCGGCGAACGCGAACTGGCGGAATACGAGGAGCACCTCAAGGGGAAATTATAGGATGAAGTTTGGGGAGTTGAAGGAGTTAAAGGAGTTAAAGACAATACTCCTGAAAGTGACTATGGCAGAAAAGCCAATGTCGACGACTTTGATAATTCCGATTACTCCGAATAATCCGGCAACTCCGAACACAAGATAGAATGTTACGCAAACGACAAACAACAATAAAGGATTCATGGACACCAAGTACATTTTCATTACAGGCGGTGTGGCGTCATCGTTGGGAAAAGGGATTATCTCGGCATCGTTAGGGAAACTGTTACAGGCGCGGGGATACAACATCACCATCCAGAAGTTCGACCCATACATCAACATCGACCCAGGCACGTTGAACCCCTATGAGCACGGAGAGTGTTATGTGACAGCAGACGGCATGGAGACCGACCTCGACCTAGGGCACTACGAGCGGTTCACGGGCATAGAAACCACACGCGACAACAGTGTGACCACAGGACGCATCTACCTGAGCGTCATCGAGCGCGAGCGGCGCGGCGATTACCTGGGCAAGACCATCCAAGTGGTGCCGCATATCACGGACGAAATCAAGAGACGGATATTGCTCAACGCCACGAAACAGCCGCTGGACTTCGTCATCACGGAGATTGGCGGCACCATCGGCGACATCGAGAGCCAACCGTTTTTGGAGGCGATACGACAATTGCGATGGGAATTAGGTCCCTACCGGGCGCTGAACATTCATCTCACCTATGTTCCCTATCTGGCTGCCGCGGGTGAGTTGAAGACGAAACCCACCCAGACAAGCGTGAAGCAATTGCAAGGACTTGGCATCCAACCTGAAGTGCTGGTATTGCGCACGGAGCACTACCTTGACGATGCCTTGCGAGCCAAGGTTGCACATTTCTGCAACGTGGATGTAGAGGCTGTGATACAAAGCCAGGACCTACCGAGCATCTACGAGGTGCCGGTGAACATGCAACGACAGGGACTGGACGCCATCATTCTGAAGAAACTGGGCATGCAGATTGGCAAGACCCCGGAACTCGGTCCTTGGCGCGACTTCCTTGAGCGTAGGAAACGAGCCACGAAGGAAATCAAGGTTGCGCTGGTGGGCAAGTATGATTTGCAAGACGCCTATAAAAGCATCATCGAAAGCCTTGCCCATGCGGGGACTTACAACGACCGCAAGGTGAAGGCCGTCTTTGTCAACAGCGAGGGCATCACACGTGAGAACATCGGCGAGTGGCTCAAAGGCATGGCAGGTATTGTCATCTGCCCCGGCTTTGGCCTGCGCGGCATAGAGGGAAAGATGATAGCCGCCGAATATGGACGCACACACGACATGCCCACTTTCGGCATCTGCCTCGGCATGCAGATGATGGTGATAGAGTTTGCCAGGAGTGTATTGGGTTATGAAGATGCCAACAGCATGGAATTTGCCAGGAATACGGATTTCAAATCCGCCGATTCACAAATTGGGGGTTGCAAATCCCCAACGACACATCCCGTCATCGACCTGATGGAGGAACAGAAGAGCTTCACGCAGATGGGTGGCACGATGAGGCTGGGTTGTTACGAGTGCGAACTCGCCAAGGGCAGCCTCACTTACGAGGCCTATGGTGAAGAGTCCTTGATCAAGGAGCGACACCGCCACCGCTACGAATTCAACAACCGATACAAAGACGAGTTTGAGAGCCACGGGATGAAGTGCGTGGGCACCAACCCGGCAGCCAATCTTGTGGAGATCGTAGAGATACCAGCCAACCGTTGGTATATCGGAACGCAGTTCCATCCAGAATATTCTTCCACGGTCCTGCATCCACATCCTTTGTTCATGTCATTCATTAAAGCCTGCATTGATGGAACAACTGAAGCATGAGTGTGGCGTGGCGATGATTCGCCTGCTGAAGCCATTGGAATATTATGAGAAGAAATATGGCACCTGGCGGTATGGGCTGAACAAGCTCTACCTGATGATGGAGAAGCAGCACAACCGAGGGCAAGAAGGAGCTGGCGCCGCCTGCGTCAATCTCGACGCCCCCGCCGGAGTGGAATACATGTTTCGCGAGCGTGCCGAGGGGAAGGATGCCATCACGGAGATTTTCAGACGCATATCCCGTTCCGCCGCCAACGATGGTGCTTCTCAGACAAAAGACAATCACTATTTTGCCGGACAGCTCTACATGGGGCACTTACGCTATTCCACGACAGACAAACGCGGTCTGCAATATGTCCATCCGTTCCTTCGCCGCAACAACTGGCGTGCAAAGAACCTTTGTCTCTGCGGCAACTTCAACATGACCAACATCGACGAGGTATTCGAACAACTGACCCGCCAAGGCCAGTCGCCCAGGATATACGGCGACTCCTACATCATGCTGGAGCTGATGGGCCACAGGCTCGACCGGGAAGTGGAGCGCCTGTACGGCGACGCAAAGCTGAAGGGGTTGAAGGACTTTTTCATCACCCGATACATCGACGACAACATACAGATGACCCATGTGCTCAGCACCACGATGTCCCATTTCGACGGAGGCTATGTGATGTGCGGCCTGACAGGTTCCGGGGAGATGTTTGCCATGCGCGACCCTTGGGGCATACGCCCAGCCTTCTACTACCAAGACGACGAGGTGGTGGCTGTCGCCAGCGAGCGACCGGTCATCCAGACCACCTTCGAACTTGAGACCAATGACATCCATGAACTGCAGCCAGGGCAGTCACTCATTGTCAACAAAAGCGGGAAATGCCTGTTGGAACAGATTCTCCCTCCACGTAAATACAGCGCCTGTTCCTTTGAGCGCATCTATTTCAGTCGCGGTTCCGACCAAGACATCTATCTTGAACGCAAGCGATTGGGAGAGCAACTGGCGCCCGCCGTCATGGAAGCCATCGATGGCGACATCGCGCACACCGTCTTCTCATACATCCCCAACACCGCCGAGGTGGCATTCCATGGCCTGACCGACAGTTTCAGGCAGCTCGACCACGAAGTGCGCATCGAGAAAGTGGTGTGGAAGGACATCAAGCTACGCACATTCATCACCGAAGATGAAGAACGCAACGACCTCGCCGCCCATGTCTATGACATCACTTATGGTTCTCTGCGCCCCCATGAGGACAACCTGGTCATCATTGACGACTCCGTCGTCCGCGGCACCACGCTGAAGGAGAGCATTTTCAAAATCCTAGACCGTCTGCACCCCAGGAAAATCGTGATGGTGTCTAGTTCGCCACAGATTCGCTATCCCGACTACTACGGCATCGACATGTCGAGCCTCGGGGAACTCTGCGCCTTCCGTGCCGCCATTGCCTTGATTCGGGAACGTGGCATGAGCCAGTTGATTTCCGACACCTATCACGCTTGCAAGACACAGCTGCTGGCAATGAACCACGTCCGTGCCATCTACGCCCCATTCACAGCAGAGGAAATCAGTCGGAAGATTGTCGAGATGTTGCGTCCTGAAGGCATGCACGCCCCTGTGGAAATGGTGTTCCAAAGCATGGAAGGCTTGCACAAGGCGTGCCCCCGGCATCCCGGCGACTGGTATTTCACTGGGCGTTATCCCACCTCCGGCGGCATACGCATGGTCAACCAGGCATTTGTGAATTACGTGGAGAACGCGGAAAAAAGAACAAACCACCAATAATGACATGATGAAAGAAAGATTACAGGCAACAGCGCATGGCATGGGAATGGCAAAACTGATTCTCGAAGACGGCACCGAGTTCTATGGAACGTCGTTTGGTGCAGCTCACAACGTGTCGGGCGAGGTGGTTTTCAACACGGCTATGACAGGTTATCCCGAGAGCCTGACTGATCCCAGCTATGCAGGACAGATATTGGTGACGACCTATCCGTTGATTGGCAACTATGGAGTACCGGAAACGGGAATGGACGACGACGGGCTGCCTCTGTTGATGGAAAGCGGGAAAATCCAAGCCAAGGCATTGGTCGTCGCCGACTATAGCGAGACGTTCTCTCATTGGAATGCGAAGGAGTCATTGGCTGCATGGCTGAGAAGAGAGGATGTCCCGGCGATAACAGGTATTGACACCCGAAGGCTGACAAAAATCATCAGGGAGCGAGGTGTGATGATGGGAAGGATTGAGACGCTGTCCCCATCCACCCACCTTGAGACGGCATCACAAGAAGACTACGGCAGTGTCAACTGGGTGGCGCAAGTGAGTTGCAAAGAGGTCGTCACCTATCAGCCTCTCGGCGAGAAACGACATCGCGTGGTGCTGGTCGATTGCGGCGTAAAGGCGAACATCATCCGCTGCCTGCTCAAGCGTGGCATCGAAGTAGTGCGCGTGCCTTGGGACCATGACTTCAACACGCTCGACTTCGACGGACTGTTCCTTGCCAACGGACCGGGCGACCCTGAACGATGTGAAAAGACCGTGGAGCATGTCAAGGCTTTCCTCGACAACGACCATGTGAGGCCGTGCATGGGCATCTGCCTCGGCAACCAGCTGTTGGCAAAGGCTGCGGGCGCAAAGACCTACAAACTGAAATACGGTCATCGCAGCCACAACCAGCCTGTGAAGAGGATAGGCACGAACCAATGCTTTATCACCTCTCAAAACCACGGTTATGCGGTGGACGACTCCACCTTGCCCGAGGATTGGCAACCTCTTTTCGTCAATATGAACGACGGTTCCAACGAGGGCATCCGTCACAAAACAAACCCCTGGATGTCGGCACAGTTTCACCCCGAGGCCTGTTCCGGTCCCGTTGATACGGAATTCCTCTTCGACGAGTTTGTAAAAATGCTGGAAGAGCACCCAGAGCCCATTAGTCCCATCGACCCCACCAACCCCACGCGGCCTTCCGTGAAAAAAGTGCTCATTCTAGGCAGCGGTGCGCTGAAAATCGGTCAGGCTGGCGAGTTTGATTACAGCGGCGCCCAGGCCCTGAAGGCGATGAAGGAAGAAAGCATCCACTCGGTGCTCATCAACCCGAACATCGCCACGGTGCAGACATCGGAGGGGGTGGCAGACACCGTGTATTTCCAACCCGTGCAAGCCGACTTCGTGGAGCGCATCATCGAGAAAGAACGACCCGACGGCATCTTGCTTTCCTTTGGCGGACAGACAGTGCTCAACTGTGGTGTGGAACTGCACCGAAGGGGCGTACTCGACCGCTATGGGGTGAGGGTGCTTGGCACACCCATCCAGGCCATCATCGACACTGAGGACCGCGACTTGTTTGTCAAGCGACTCGACGAAATCGGCGTGAAGACCATCAAGAGTGAAGCATGCAACACTGTTGAAGAGGTGAAGAAGGCTGCAACGGAACTGGGATACCCCGTCATTCTCCGTGCGGCATACGCTCTGGGCGGTCTTGGCTCTGGCTTCTGCGACAACGAAGAGGAACTTCTGACACAAGCCGAGGAAGCCTTCTCGTTTTCCCCCCAGGTGCTGGTGGAAAAGTCATTGAAGGGCTGGAAAGAAATCGAGTATGAAGTGGTGCGCGACCGCTACGACAACTGCATCACCGTCTGCAATATGGAAAACCTGGACCCGCTGGGCATCCACACGGGTGAAAGCATCGTCGTAGCACCAAGTCAGACTCTCAGCAATGCGGAATATCACAAACTGCGTGCACTGGCCATCAAAATCATCCGTCACATCGGCATCGTGGGCGAGTGCAACGTGCAGTACGCCCTCGACCCACAGTCGGAAGACTATCGGGTGATAGAAGTCAATGCCCGCCTGTCACGCTCTTCGGCACTGGCATCGAAGGCGACAGGTTATCCACTGGCCTTCGTCGCCGCCAAACTGGGCCTGGGCTATGGGCTCTTCGATTTGAAGAACTCCGTCACCAAGACCACCAGCGCCTTCTTCGAGCCTGCACTTGACTACGTGGTGTGCAAGATACCACGATGGGACCTGACGAAGTTTCAAGGCGTGAAACGTCAACTCGGTTCATCGATGAAGAGCGTGGGCGAGGTGATGGCCGTCGGGCGCACTCTTGAGGAGGCGCTTCAGAAAGGCTTACGCATGATAGGCCAAGGCATGCACGGATTCGTGGAAAACAAAAATATTGAAGATGGGATATTGAAAATTGATAATGACTCCACCGGCCAAGGTCCTGTCTTCAATTTCCAATCTTCAATTTTCAATCTTCAATTGCACGACCCCACCGATATGCGCATCTTCGTGGTGTCGAAAGCCTTGAAGATTGGCTACAGCGTGGAGCAGATTCATCAGTTGACGATGATCGACCGTTGGTTCCTGCAAAAACTCAGTCATATCGTCAGCATCGACCAACAATTGAAGGAGCATTCCTACCTGGCCGACCTGGTGACTTTCATGGAACCATTGGAACTCATAGAACACATAGAAGAACCTGAGTTCGCATCATTGCTTCGCAAGGCCAAGACATACGGATTCTCCGACTTCCAAATCGGCCGGGCATTGGGCCTGGAGTCATTCATGTCCATGGAAAATGCCGGATTGTTGGTACGCTCCTGGCGCAAGGAACTTGACATCGTACCAACCGTCAACCAGATTGACACCCTCGCAGCGGAATATCCTGCCCAAACCAATTACCTATATTTGTCATACCTTTAAAAGAATAAGACCATGTGTGGAATCGTATCAATATTGAATGTCAAAGAGCAGACCAAAGAACTGAGAGAGAAAGCGTTGCGTATGAGTCAGAAAATCCGTCACCGCGGTCCCGACTGGAGCGGGATTTATTGTGGCGGCAGTGCCATCCTCGCCCACGAGCGATTGAGCATTGTCGACCCGGTGAGTGGCAGTCAACCATTATTCTCTCCCGACCGCAAACAGGTGCTGGCGGTGAATGGTGAGGTATACAACCATCAAGAGATTCGTCGACGCCATGCCGGGCAATACGATTTTCAAACAGGTTCCGACTGCGAGGTCATTTTGCCACTCTATCGCGAGAAAGGCATCAATTTCCTCGAAGAGTTGAGCGGCATCTTCGCCTTCGTGCTCTACGACGAGGAACGCGACGAGTTTCTCATTGCCCGCGACCCCATAGGCGTGATACCTCTTTACATCGGCTACGACTCCGACGGCACGGTGTATGTCGCCTCTGAACTGAAAGCACTCGAAGGACAATGCGAGCGATACGAGCCATTCCTGCCCGGTCATTATTATTGGAGCAGAGAACCGGGGATGAAGCGTTATTATCGCCGTGATTGGTTTGAATATGCTGCAGTGAAAGACAACGCCGCCTCCGTGGAGGCCATTCAAGACGCCCTCGAAGATGCCGTGAAGCGGCAACTGATGTCCGACGTGCCCTACGGCGTGCTGCTCTCCGGCGGTCTCGACTCCTCTGTCATCTCCGCCATCGCCGAGAAATATTCGGAGATGCGCATTGAAGACGACTCGAAGACAAAGGCTTACTGGCCCCGCCTGCACTCCTTCGCCGTGGGCCTGAAAGGAGCACCCGACTTGGCAAAAGCAAAACTCGTGGCCGACCACATCGGCACCGTACATCACGAAATCAACTACACCATCCAGGAGGGTCTCGATGCCATCCGCGATGTCATCTATTTCATCGAGACCTATGATGTCACCACCGTCCGTGCCTCCACGCCGATGTATCTGCTGGCACGCGTCATCAAGTCGATGGGCATCAAGATGGTGCTCTCTGGCGAGGGAGCCGACGAAATCTTCGGTGGATATCTCTACTTCCACAAGGCACCCGACGCCAAGGCATTCCATGAGGAGACGGTGCGAAAACTCTCGAAACTCCACCTCTACGACTGTCTCCGTGCCAACAAGAGTCTGTCGGCATGGGGTGTCGAAGGCCGCGTGCCATTCCTCGACAAGGAGTTCCTGGATGTCGCCATGCGCACCAACCCGGAGGCGAAGATGTGTCCGGGCACCATGATGGAGAAGAAGATTGTGCGCGAGGCCTTTTCCGACATGCTCCCGAAAGAAGTGGCATGGCGCCAAAAGGAGCAATTCAGCGACGGTGTCGGCTATTCATGGATTGACACTTTGAAAAAAATCACCTCTGAAGCCGTCACCGACGAGCAGATGGCTCACGCCGCCGAGCGCTTCCCCATCAACCCGCCGCTATGCAAGGAGGAGTACTTCTATCGAAGCATCTTCGCCGAGCATTTCCCCAGCGACTCCGCCGCCCGCACCGTCAACCAGGAAGCATCCGTGGCTTGCTCCACCGCCATCGCCCTACAATGGGATGAGGCCTTCAAGAATATGAACGATCCCAGCGGACGTGCCGTCAAAGGTGTCCACGAGCAAGCTTATTGATATCCTCTAGAAACTATAGAGACTATAGAGACTATAGAGACTATAGAGACTATAGAGACTATAGAAACTATAGAAACTATAGCCCTTGCAAGGACCTGAAAACATATGCAGATGGATTTATGATATCATAAAATTTGGTGCTCTCACAAAAAAGCCTTACCTTTACAACGGAATTGACAAATAGGATATGGCAAATGTAGAGACGCCAAAGTGTGATACTCATCAACCATCGGCATCATGTTGACGGAGAAAACAATGGAGCGCCTGCGGATACTCGCAGAGTCGGCGAAATACGATGTGTCGTGTTCGTCGAGCGGTACCGTGCGCAGTGGCCGCAAGGGCATGGTGGGCAACACCGTTGGCGGCGTGGGCATCTGCCACTCGTTCGCCGACGACGGACGCTGCATCTCCTTGTTGAAGGTGATGCTCACCAACTACTGCATCTACGACTGCGCCTACTGCATCAACCGCCGTTCCAACGACATCCGGCGAGCCACGCTCTCTGTCTCGGAACTGGAGGAAATCACAATGGAGTTCTACCGCCGCAACTACATCGAAGGACTTTTCCTGTCGAGCGGCGTGGTGCGCACCCCCGATTACACGATGGAGCGCCTCGTGGCCATCGTCCGCGACCTTCGCACAGTGCACCGCTTCAACGGCTACATCCATCTGAAAAGCATTCCCGGGGCATCACAGGAACTGCTCACCGAGGCTGGCCGGTGGGCCGACCGCATGAGCGTGAACATCGAGATACCCCGAGAGGAATCACTCAAACTTCTTGCACCGGAGAAAGACCACCAAAGTGTGTTCCAACCCATGCAAATCATCCGCCAAGGCATCCTTGAGAACAAGGAAGAGCGGCACAAATACCGCCATGCGCCCCGTTTCGTGCCCGCTGGGCAATCAACGCAGATGATCGTAGGTGCCACCAGCGAGAGCGACCGCGACATCCTCCAGATGTCATCGTCACTCTACGGTCAGGCACAGATGCGGCGCGTCTATTACTCCGGATATGTCAGTGTCAACACCTACGACTCCCGTCTGCCCATCCTGAAGCAACCGCCACTCGTACGAGAAAACCGTCTTTATCAAGCCGACTGGCTGTTGAGGTTCTATCACTTCACGGTGGACGAGATTGTGGACGACCGCCACACCCACCTCGACCTGGAGATAGACCCCAAACTGGCCTGGGCATTGCGCCACCCGGAGTACTTCCCCGTCGACATCAACACCGCCAGCTATGAAAAGTTGCTGCGCGTGCCCGGCCTCGGCACGAAGTCGGCCATGCTCATCGTGAACGCCCGCCGCTCGGGACGCCTGACCTCCTACCATCTGAAGAAGATGGGCGTGGTGATGAAAAAAGCCAAATATTTCATCACCTGTGGCGAACTGACCTCGACATACTCACAACCCACCATAGGCATCAACGAACTGCGTCCCGAACGCCTGCGCCCACTGCTCGTGTCGAAGGCACAGAGGAAACGGGCGGCAGAGGAAATGCAACTCAAACTGGATTTTGCAGAATGACGGTGTATGTGTTTGACGGCACGATGGACGGTCTGCTCTCGGCTGTGTTCGATGCCTTCCTGCTGAAAGAAGAGCCAGAGCGGCTGCTGACGGGTGGCGACATACTACCCCTGTTTTGTGAACGCATTTACAAGGTGTCCACCGACACGGAGAAGGCACGTCGAGTGTGGACCGGGTTGGAGAAGAAGTTACCACGGGACGCCATGCGGATGATTTCCACCAGTCAACTGTCGGAATTGAAGGAACTGTGGCAACCGCTGTTCATGGTTGCGTGCAAGGTGTTCCGGCAAGGGTGCGAGGTGATGCGCAACTTCGCCGACCCCGACGTGCTTGCCGTGACACAGATAGCCCGCCGTGTGGCACACGAAGCCCACCGCATGATGCAATTCGTGCGCTTCCAGAAGGCGAAGGACGGCACCTACCTCTCCGTCATCTCACCCGACCACGACGTCCTGCCCCTTGTCATCAACCATTTCCACGACCGTTTCAACGACCAGCCGTGGCTCATCTACGACACCCATCGGCATTACGGCTATCACTACGACGGAGAGTCGCAGCCCCTCCGTGTCACCTTCGAGGATGAGGCATCGGTCCCCTTCTCATTGGACGACGGCAAACTCTCCGACGACCTCCTCAGCAGCGACGACCATCTGTTGCAAGACCTCTGGCGCACCTATTTCAAAGCCATCTGCATCCGTGAGCGTCTGAACCCCCGCAAGCAACTCAACGACATGCCCCGCCGCTACTGGAAGTATCTGACGGAGAAACAATAGCCTTATAACAGGACTGTCCATAGGAATTGGAATCATTGTATTGCCTCGCTATTGCTACTTACAGCAAACAAGCATTCGGATGAAACATAGAAGAACAATCACCTAAACCAAGCATATCACCCATGAGAGTACTACTAATCAACGGCAGCCCGAAAGAGAACGGGAACACATGCTTGGCACTCAAAGAGGTAGCCAAGACATTGAACGCGGAGAGTATCGACACGGAAATCATCAGCATCGGCAAACAAGCCGTACAAGGCTGCATCGCTTGCGGCTGGTGTGGAAGATTGGGAAAATGCACGTTCAATGACGACCTTTACTACAAAGTGTGGAGAGCCGTAAAGGATGGTGTCGACGGTCTTGTCATTGGCTCCCCTGTCTATTACGGCGGACCCAACGGCTCCCTTTGCGCCCTGCTCGACCGTGTGTTCTACTCGTTGGGGCATATGCTGCAGTACAAGCCTGGGGCAAGCGTCGTGGTATGCCGCAGAGGTGGAGCATCGGCCGCCTTTGACCGTCTGAACAAGTATTTCACCACCATGAACATGCCTATAGTCAGTTCACAGTACTGGAACATGGCCTATGGTCACACATCCGGGCAGGTGGCATTCGACGAGGAGGGCATGCAGACCATGCACACCCTCGGACGCAACATGGCATGGATGCTCAAAAGACTGAATGTCGCTGAGGACGGCCACCCACAGCAGGAGAGGCCGACATGGACCAACTTCATCAAATAATCGCTGAACTTGACCGTATCACTCGATGACGGAAGCCCTCATTTCTATGTCATCAATCGGTCTGTCATTGCGTCTTGTGGCGGTGCCTTGAATCATCTCCACGACATCAAGCCCTTCCTCCACCTCACCGAACACGGTATATTGCCCGTCAAGATGCGGCGTGCCACCTACAGTGGAATAAATCCTCACCTGCTCGTCGGAAAGGCCGACGGAACCGACACTCTTCTCCGCTTCAGCAACCAACTTGTCCTGCAACCCCTGAAGACCGGCACGGTCACGATCCTTTCGCATCTTTAGGATTTCCACACGGTGCTTGGCGGCAAGGGCGTTGAAAGCATCCTGGACACGCTGCATCCGCAGTTGTTTGGAAAACTGTTGCAGTTGGCCTTCACTATACACCTGTCCCCAGACGATATAGAACTGAGAACCACTGCTCCTGCGCTCCGGGTTCACCTGGTCGCCCTGCCTGGCAGCAGCCAAAGCGCCACGCTTATGGTATAGGGAATCCTTGATTTCAGCTTCGATGGTGTATCCCGGGCCACCTGCTCCCAGCATCTTTCCAGGTTGGGCACCCTTTGAGTCGGGGTCGCCACCCTGTATCATGAAATCCTTGATGACTCTATGGAAAAGGGTTCCATCATAATATCCCTCCTTCACCAGTTTGAGGAAATTGTCACGATGAAGCGGTGTCTCGTCATATAGGCGCACAACGATGTCGCCCAACATGGTCTGAATTCTAACTTTCATAATCACTATTTTTTTGTTTGCAAAAATACGGAAAAAAAGTGGAAATTCACGAAAGAAAGACACCTAATATAAAAATTTCTCTGATATGTAGTAACTTAAGTTTCGGAAGTAAAAATGCCTTACAAAACTGCAATTTGTTTTGTATGGCAACCGGTTGTGAAGTGAAGCCCGAAGGGCTGGGACGACCACAGGCAGGTGGTGGAGCGAAGCGTAACCCCTGCTTGACGATG
>Ga0247610_10002103_pt1 | contig 23541 bp, 12 predicted proteins | sample 174DNAGHGhighgp2_FD_193483 | JGI IMG/M metagenome (GOLD analysis project Ga0247610, IMG submission 193483) | Sheep rumen microbial communities from Palmerston North, Manawatu-Wanganui, New Zealand - 1742 DNA GHGhigh gp2 | ecosystem: Host-associated > Mammals > Digestive system > Stomach > Rumen...
GTATCCAGCACACGCCGAAGAGGTTGAAGAACATGTGCGACAACGCAGTCCTCCTCGCCTGCGTGGAAGCCGTCATGGCCGCCAGGTTTGAGGTGACGGTGGTGCCGATATTCTCACCCATGACCAATGCGATGCCTTGGTAGATGGGCAGAGCACCGCTGGAGCACAAGATCATGGTGATGGCCATCACTGCTGCGGATGACTGCACGCACATGGTGAGAATGCTTCCTATGAGCAGGAAGATGAGCGTTGTGGAGAAGCTGGAGGGGTCGAAAGCCTGGAAGAAATTGAGTATGGCGGGTTGCTCACCCAGTTTCATGGCCTCTCCGGTGTCGCGCAGCGTACCGAGTCCGAGCAAGAGGAAGGCGAGTCCGAAGAGGAATCCACCCACGTTCTCATGCTTCTTGCGATAGATGAGCAAGAGGGCGATGACGAACACGGGCCACACGAAGTCGGAGATTTTGAACGCCACTCCCACGGTCATAATCCACGCGGTGAGCGTCGTTCCGATGTTGGCCCCCATGATGACGCTGATGGCTTGTGCCAGGGAGAGCAATTCGGCATTGACGAAGGATACCGTCATCACCGTCGTTGCGGTGGAACTTTGCACAGCCGCCGTGACGAGCACGCCGGTGAGCATGCCGGTGAAGCGGTTGGTTGTCATGCGGCCAAGGATATGCCTCAACTGCGGTCCTGCCATTTTCTGCAAGGAGTCGCTCATGGTCTTCATGCCGAAGACGAGGAGTGCGAGCGACCCGAGCAATCGGAGAACCATGATGATGATGCTTTGGTTTTCCATATTCAGAAGTTTGTTGATGGAAAGATGAAATCAAGCATTAGCCACGTCTTTAGAACCTGATGACCATGAAAGCCTTGCCGGGAACATTCACGGGGAGCACGTCCTTGTTGCCCTGCAGGTTGACGGTGGTCGGCTTGATGGTTTCAGGCCTTCCCACGAGGTTCTCCATGTCGAGGTTTCCTGTGAGGATGGTGCCCTTTGCCTGGCCGATGCTCTTGAGTCCCTTGAAGGTGATTTCCACCTGTTGGTTGTTGTCGGAAGAGTTGGCGATTTTCACGATATACTCCTTGGTGTCCTTGTCGTATGCTGCGGAAGCATAGAGTCCGTCTTTTCCTTCCACGGGTTTCTTGTCCTCGGTGAGGCTGAGCACGTTGGTTCCCTTGTTGGTGCCGTAGAGCATCTGCACATACCAGTTGGGGGTGCGTGCGGAAGTGAGGTTGTCAAACCAGATGAGGTCGGGTTTCCACTGCCATCCCTCGACGTGAGCGAAGAGTGGTGCATAGGTGGCTTGGTATACCACGTCGGCGTTGCGCTCCAGACCCGTCATGAAAGCAGCCTCTGAGAGAGCGGCCTCCCAGTTGTTCACCTCGCGTGCTCCCCTGCCATGGGCAGCGTATTCCCCGGCGAAGACCTTTGGCCCCTTGCGGTCGTAGTTGTCATATCGTCCGGCATTCTCGAAGAACCACTGCGGCGGCTTGTAGTAATGCTCGTCCACGAGGTCCACCTTGAGCCGTTTCATCTCCTTCCATCCATAGTCGAAGTCTTTGCCATCAGCCGATGGACCGCTGCTGCCGCAGATGAGCATCTTGGGGTATTTGCTCCTGATGGCATTGATAAAGAGTTCGAGGCGTTCCGGGTAGAGTTCGCCCCATTGCTCGTTGCCCACGCCGATTTGCTTGAGATTGAAGGGAGCGGGATGCCCCATGTCGGCCCTCAGTTTTCCCCATTTGGTGTCGGTGCCGCCGTTGGCAAACTCGATGAGGTCGAGTGCGTCGTCGATGTAGGGCTGCATCTGGTCGAGTGCCACGTGTGCCTTGATGTCGTCGTTCTGGAACTGGCAAGCCAGTCCGCAACTGACGACGGGAAGTGGCTCAGCGCCGATTTTCTCGGAGAGGAGGAAGAACTCATAGAATCCCATGCCGTATGTCTGGAAATAGTTGGGATACATGCGGTGCGGGAAGGTGTAGTTCCACCTGTTTTCGTTGAGAGGCCTGTTCTCCACCTGTCCGACGGAGTTTTTCCACTGGTACCTTGTAGCGAGGTCGGTGCCCTCGACGATGCATCCGCCGGGGAAGCGGAAGATGCCAGGATGTAGTTCTTCCAGGTCCTTGACGAGGTCGGCCCTCAGCCCGTTCCAGTTGTCGGATGGGAAGAGCGATACGTGGTCGAGGTCCACGCCTTCTGCCGACTCGAGGAAGATGCGCATCAGTCCCTTCGGGTCGGTGATGTTCGGCGTGATGGAGCAGGTGTATTTCTTCCAATCCCTGCTGTCGATGGTGATTTTCTCATCTTTGATGATGCCGTTGCGCGAGTTGACGAGTTCCACCCTGATTCTTGCGGGTTTGCTTCCTGCGTCGTGTAGTCTGGCATAGACGGAGAAGTCATACCTGAGGTCTTTCTTGAATCCCATGCCGAAGAACCCCCTGTTCTCTATTCCAGAGCGCTTGTGTGCGTGCTTGGGGTCGGTGATGGCCACATAGTGTGGGTTGTTGGGGAAGGCGGGACGGTCGTCACGCAGTTCCACGTTGCCGAAGACATCCCATCCCATGAGGCGGCTTGGGAACTCGAAGGAGCGGTTCTGCACCATCTCGGCATACAATCCGCCGTCGGCGCCGAAATTGATGTCCTCGAAAAAGATGCCATACATGGTGGGTTGTATGACGGCACCCAGTTTCTTGGTCTGTACAGTGAGTTTTCTTTGTGCATTGGCGGGCAAGGCCAAAGCGGCTGCCAAGGCCATGATGGCCAAAAACTGTAGTTTTCTCATTGTCTTATATCTATTAATGTGAATAACGAAGAATCATTTTTGTGGTGTGATGGAGAAGACGAAAGTCTTGTCTTCATAGATTACCCTGTATGGGCTGAGAGCCTCCGCATTGCGGCTCCAGGAGTCGACGCCTCCCACACCTGCATGCTGAGCGTCGATGAAAAGGTTGGTATACTTCGACTTGGGCATTTGCGGTGAGTGTCTCTGCTCCTTGTCGTTTCCGTCGTCAAGCGTCTCGATGTCGTAATGCAATGCGCTGGCACAGAAAGGTTCGTCGGCTTGCACCAAGAAGCCTGCTCCCGAGGCGTCTTTCTGTCTCCACCATCGCATGTCGCTCTTGGTTCCCGTCTCCTGCGGACGTATGTAGGGGAAGAACTGCTCATCAGCCGTTTGCTGATAAATGCCTATGCGCTGTGAGTACTTCCTGTCGGCATAGTTTTCCACCGGTCCTCTTCCATAATATTCGCTACGGTCGAAGTCGTATGGCATCTGCATGACCATTCCGAATCGGAACATGTTGCTCACCTCTGCACCCTCTTGCGTGTCGAGTTTCTCGGTCACCGTGATTTTGCCTTGTGCATCGACCAGGTATTCGAGAGTGAGGGTAGACTTCACGTCTGGCATGTCATACACAGCAGTCACCAACACATCCTTGCTCGTCAGTTTGCCATGAGTCGTGGTGACCTTTGCGGTCTTCAAGCTCTGCAGGTTCATCTTGGGATTTCTCCAAGCGGCATATCTGCGCTGCAGCCCGGCTCCCATGTCGTTGTCGGTGACAGCCCTCCAGAAGTTGGGTTTCAGCGTCCCACCGTCTCCCAGGAAGTTCTGTCCTCCCACCTTGTAGGTGGTGAGCAGACCGGTTGTCTTGTCAAATGCGACTTCCATATTGTCGCTGCTGAGTGTGATGACAGGCAACTTCTTGTTATCGCTGACCTTGATGCCTCTAAACAGCGGGAAGACATCCTCCGTCTCATAACTGTACTCATAGAGTCTGAGTTGGTCGTAGGCGATGATTTGCCCGGCCTCCATGAGCGGTTCGGCGTTTTTCAACTTGAAGTTGATGTTGATGATGGGTTCTGCCTCGTATGGCGCCGTGATGTCGAAAGGCAAGAGGTATTCCCTACGCTCGTGTGGCGGGATGTCGAGGTTTTCGACGACACCTTTCTTCGTCACCTTTCCCCCCACCATGAGTTCCCATTCCATCTTGACGTTGGAGAGGTCTCTGAAGAAGAACTCGTTCCTTACCCTCACCTTTGTTTGCTCATCCTCTGTCTCCACGAGTACGGGCCATATGTTTTGGTAATAATACCCCACTTCATACATGTGGGGGTTGGGCACTCGGTCCGGACTGATGAGTCCGTTGCAGTTGAAGTTGTTGTCGCTGGCATCATAGTTGTTGTAGTCGCCGCCGTAGGTGTATATTTTCCTTCCCTGTGCGTCGGTGCCGTGCAGGGCCTGGTCGACAAAGTCCCAGATAAACCCGCCTTGGAACTTGGAATAGCGCCTAACGAGGTCCCAGTATTCCTTGAACCCGCCGCATGAGTTTCCCATGGCATGGCTGTATTCGCATTGTATGAGAGGTTTCTGGTCTTCGGGCCTTTCGCTCTTGGCATACCTTTCGCACCATTCCTGGCTGGCATACATGGGGCAACGTATGTCGGTGTTCCTCCCGCTTCCTGCTTGTTCGAAGTGTACGGGCCGGCTGGTGTCCTGGCTTTTGATCCAGTCGTATGCGGCATCAAAGTTGGGACCGTTGACGGTCTCGTTGCCCATCGACCATATGATGACACTTGGGTGGTTGAAATTGACGCAGACATTATGCTGGTTTCGCTGCAGGATTTGCAGTGCGAATTGTGGTTTCTTGGCTTCTGAATCATCCCTGTATCCGAATCCATGCGACTCTTGATTGGCTTCGGCGCAGAGATAGATGCCATATTCGTCGCAGAGGTCATACCACACGGGGTCGTCGGGATAGTGGCATGTGCGCACGGCGTTGATGTTGAAGCGCTTCATGATCTTGATGTCCTCAATCATCCTCTCCCTTGAGACCACATATCCACCGTCGGGGTCGAGTTCGTGGCGGTCGGCTCCCTTGATATATACGGCCTCGTTGTTGACGAGCAACGTGCCGTTGCGAATCTCCACCTTCCTGAATCCCACCTTTTGTGGTATGGCCTCATAGATGGTGTTTCGTGCGTTGGGTGTTGCCGGGCATACGAGGAGAGTATATAAATAAGGTGTCTCTGCCGTCCATTTCCTGGGGGTGCTGAGTTCCAGGGCTGTCTCCACCTTCCCTTCCACGTTGTTGAGTTGCTTCTCTGCCACGCTGTTGCCGTCGGCGTCGAGGAGTTGGAGGCTGAGGTTGCATTTTCCCTTGACCTCCGCGCAGATGTTGAGCACGCCGTCGTGGTAGTTGTTGACGAGGTCGGGCGTCACCCTCACGTCTTCCACGTGGACGTCCTTGTCACGGGAGTAGAGGTAGCAGTCACGTGCCACGCCTGAGAGTCTCCAGAAGTCCTGGTCCTCGCAGTAGGTGCCGTCGCACCACCTGAAGGTCTGGAATGCGATGAGGTTCCTGCCTTTCTGGAGGTATGGTGTGATGTCGAACTCCGCTGCCATCTTGCTGTCCTCGGTGTATCCGACGAAACTGCCGTTGACCCAGAGGTACATGTTAGAGGTGACAGATCCGAAGTGGGCGATGACCTGCCTTCCGTCCCAGGAAGCGGGAATGTCGACAATCTTTCTGTAACTACCCACGTGGTTGTCTTTTGTGGGCACCGATGGTGGTTTGCTGTCGAAATGTCCTCTCCACGGGAAACCGATGTTGACGTATATGGGGTCTCCGTATCCATTGAGTTCCCACATTCCCGGTATTTTCATCTGTCCCCATCCGGTTGCGCTGTAGTCGGTTTTGTAGAAGTCGGTAGGTCTCTGGTCGGCATTCTCCACCCATTTGAAGTCCCATGTCCCCTCCAGCGACAGGTAGTTGGCAGACACCTTCATATTGCCTCCCCTTGCCACCTGCGGGTTTTCGTAGGCGAAGAACCACGTGTGAGGTTTGAAACGGTTGATGTCGTTCACCTGCATGTCATGCCACTCGGTGAAAGTGGGCTCGTTGTCAGCCAATGCTGCCACGGGCGCAAAAGCCCAGGCGCAGAATGCGAGGGCTGTCAATTGTTTGATCATAATCCCAAATATGTTATGTTGTTGTTGTCAATGTATCTCACGTATTCGCAAGCAGCGAGCAGGAAGGCCCCCACTCCGAAATTGGCCTGGCTGTTGGCGTCCACGACTTGTCCCGGTATGGCTTTCTCTCCGATGGGTTGCACGTATCCCAACTTACCGTCGGCCTGCAGTGCAGTTTCCGTGAGGTATTTCCATGCTTTCTTGATGACGGGTTTGAACTCTTTTTTGGAGAGGTATCCATGGTTGACGCCCCACAGGATGCCGTAGGTGAAGAACGCCGTGCCGCTGGTTTCGGGTCCCGGAGCCTGCTGCGGGTCCATCATCGAGCGCGTCCAGTATCCTTCTTTCTGCTGCAGTGCAGCCACTGCCTTTGCCAGTCTCACATACTTGTCGACGAAGAACTGCCTGTGCTTGTTTTGCTGCGGCATGTCCTGCAGCACCTTGGCGAGTCCAGCGAGCACCCATCCGTCGCCTCGTGCCCAGAAGTCTTTCTTGCCGTTCTCCGTCTTGTGCTTGGGATAGACATACTTCCCGTCCCTGAAATAGAGTCCTGTCTCCTGGTCGAGCATGATGCTGTCGGTGTAGAGGAGGTTTTCGTAAAGTTTGTCGAGATAACTGATGTCTCCGGTGAGTTTGTACATCTTTGTCATGACCGGCATCACCATGTAGAGTGCGTCGGCCCACCACCAATAGTCGTTCGCCTTGGAGCGTGCCTCGTAACCCATGACCTCTTTCGCCCTTGCCACACACTTGTCGGGACCTCCGCTGATGTTCACGTGTTCGAGTTTGCCGTTGACGGGAGCCATCCTCCCCATAGCCAACTGGTAGATGTCGATGTAGGTTTGGAAGCATATTTGCCAGTCGCCGAAGAGCACGTGGCGCTGGTCCTCGCCATAGTTCTTGTATTCCCATTTGGCGGGATCGCTTTCTGTCGCCCCGCTCCAGTTGTTGTGCTCCGCCCATCGGATGGAGTAGTCGAGGTAGCGTTGCTCTCCGGTGAGCAAGAAAGCTTCCATGTTGCCGGTGTGGTATGCGGCATTGTCCCAGAAGGAGCGCACCTCGGCCTTGTTGTTGCTTTGCCAGTAGGTGTTCACCTTGTCGATGATGGCGATGACTTTCTTCGCCTTCTTGCCGTGCGTGGTGGCCATCGTGGTGGCACAGCAGAGTGCCAAGATGCATATAGTGAGTAGTTTTTTCATTTTAATTTGAACTTACTGGAGTTAAAGAGGAGTTAAAGAGGAGTTAAAGGGACGTATGTCCACTTCATCACCATTTTTAATCATCTTCTGCACCATCTTTTATATATCCCATTTTATTCCATCATTTATTTACGAAAGTTAAGATTTCAATCTTCAAAGTTGCGATTAAGCGAGGGCAGACCAAGCTTGCTTGAAGTCTGCCGAGCGTGAGCAACTTCGGCCGCAGGCCAATCTTCAATCTTCAAAGTTGCGATTAAGCGAGGGCAGACCAAGCTTGCTTAAAGTCTGCCGAGCGTGAGCAACTTCGGCCGCAGGCCAATCTTCAATCTTCAATTTCTCTTACCATTTGTCAGGTGTCTTGGGGTCGTCGGCCCATCTGTGGTCTTTCGGGAAAGGTTGTCCACCCCACGCCTTCACCTGTGTCCATGGCTGCGGCTCATCCTTCCAGAATGGGTGGTCGGCAGGTAGTCCCAGCGGCATGAAAGCGAGTGAAGACATATAGAGGCTTCCGTTGTTGGTGTACCAATCGGCGGTCTCTGGTTGCGAGCCGCAGAAGCCGATGGTGAGGAATCCTCCACTGTTGTAGTTGTTGTTGTAATCGAACATCCGATGGAATACCTGTGTGAGTGCCGCCCGCACCTGTCCGTTGGAGAGTTCCTGCGGCAGTGTCTGATACCAAGCCATCAATGCAAGGGGTTGCATGGCGGCCATCCTGTAGGGCGTGCTTCTCCCGATGACCGGGAAGGTGCCTTCCGGCGAGATGAATCGTTCGAGGATGATGGAGAATTTCTGTGCCCGTTTCAAGGCGCGTGCATGGTATTTCTTGTAGTCTATGCGGGTGTTGGCCCTTGCGTCGATCATGGCCTGCAGCGTCTCGAGGTACATAGCGTGGAAGACATAACTGGTGTAATAGTCGAATGCGAAGACCGGTCCGTCGGCATACCATCCGTCGCCCACATACCACTCCTCCACCTTGCGGCAAGCGGTGTTGACCCGGAACTGGTCATAAGGCGCTCCGCTTTTGGCGAGGAAACTCTCGATGACGGATGAAAAGAGGAACCAGTTGGTGTATGGCGGGTCGATGCCCCTGAGGCTTGTGAACTCCTTGATGTAACGCTGCTTGGTGGTTTCGTCGAGAGGCATCCACAACTGGTCGTAGGCACGGAGGAAACTCTCTGCCAGGTATGCGGCATCCACGAGCACCTGTCCTTCGCCTTTCCATACCAGGTAGTCGGGCGACTCCGGGTCGACGGCGTTCTTGTAACTAGCGAGCGCCCATTCTCTCAACTCCTTCCGCTGCTTGCCTTCCGGGGTGTCATCGTCGGGCAGCGAGAGCCAGGGTGCAATGCCAGCCATCAGCCTGCCGAAGGTTTCCATGAACACCACCTTGCGGTTGCGGTTGTCGAAACTCGGGCTGTATTCGGTCACCATATTTTTCTGCAACTCGCCTTTTGCCATGTTCTGCAAGACGGGTTGTGCCATATTGTAGGCAAGTGAGCACCAATAATCACGGTCGGTCTGTATCTTTGCCTTTTTCTTGGGCTTTCCCGCATCGACCGACACCGCTGGCAGCAAGACCAGAAGCATCAGGCAAAAGACTTTCATCACCTTGTTTTTCATCATTTCAAGTAGTTGTATGGTATGGTATGCAAATTTACAAAAAAACGTGTTATTTGCAAAAAAAACGTGAAAAAAAAGTGGTGTAGGAAACAAACAACTTGAAATCACTTCATCCATCAGCACTTATTGCCATTTCTTCATATAGCGATTACGGAGACTTTTCTGCCATATTCGTATGAAGAGGATGCCATTTAACACCTGTTCATACCCTTTTTTCATGGTTTTTTACTATTTTTGCGCTTCAATACGAAATCACCCCGTTTTGGGATATATGAATGGTTGTAAAAGTCATGCCCGATCAAGAACTACAACGTGTTCTCCATTCGCAGCAACTTTGGCACAAAGAACCAGGGCATGAAAAAGGAAAAGGACCTAAAGCAGTAAGGAATTGACATGAGACCATTATCCGACCGCACGGCGGGATTCACCGACTCCGTCATCCGCCGCATGACACGCATCAGCAACCACTACGGAGCCATCAACCTCTCGCAGGGATTCCCCGACTTCGACCCGCCACGGGCACTGGCCGACAGGCTGGCTGAGATCGCTCCCCACGGCCCTCACCAGTATGCCATCACCTGGGGAGCGCAGAACTTCCGCGAGGCACTGGCCCGGAAGCAGAGCCGATGGACGGGTCTGCCCATCGACCCAGACCAGAACATCGTGGTGACATATGGCTCCACCGAGGCGATGATGGCGGCGATGATGACCGTTGTCAACCCTGGCGACAAGGTGGTCATCTTCTCACCGTTTTACGAGAACTACACGGCAGACACCATCCTGACAGGAGCGGAACCGATCTATGTGCCGCTCGTGCCGCCAACCTTCGACTTCGACCCCAATATTCTGGAGGACGCTTTCCGCCAGGGAGCCAAGGCACTGGTGCTCTGCAACCCATCGAATCCCACGGGCAAGGTCTTTTCGCGGGAGGAACTGGAGGTGATAGCCGACATCGTCATCAGGCACGACGGCTATGTCATCACCGACGAGGTGTATGAACATATCGTCTACACTCCCCACCACCACGTCTTTGTCTCCTCCCTTCCCGGCATGTGGGAACGGACCATCTCATGCAGTTCGCTGTCGAAAACCTACAGCATCACGGGATGGCGGTTGGGCTATGTCATTGCCCCGGAGCGCATCATCGACCGGGTGAAGAAGGTGCACGACTTCCTGACCGTCGGTGCCGCCGCACCCTTGATGGAGGCCGCCACGGTGGGACTCTGCTTCCCGAACAGCTATTACGAGGAGTTGCACAACCACTACACCCACATGCGTGACCTCTTCTGCGACGGCCTGCGAGAGTTCGGCCTCCGTTTCACCGAACCGCAGGGTGCCTATTACGTGCTGCTCGACGTGTCGGAATACGGTGTGCGGGATGACCTGCGCTTCTGCGAGTGGCTGGCAGAGCATGTCGGCGTGGGGGCCGTCCCAGGCAGCTGTTTCTTCCGAGAGGACGTGGGGCACCTCATCCGGTTCCATTTCGCCAAGAAAGACGATACACTGACGGCTGCCCTCGACCGTCTGTCGGAACTGGATGCCAAGGCAAGACTATATGTGGAGTAAACATGACAGCCGTGACTTCACTTACGCATGCAGCCCGAATCCTCTTTCATGGTGGATTCGGGCTGTTTTGTTTTTTGACCTTTGTTGGAAAATCCCCATCGGCCTTGTGTCCGATGGGGATTTTTTCATCCTTTCTTTCCTAAAACGAGCACCAGCTTGGAAGGAGCATCTTAGTGCAGGATGACATTGACCAACCCTGTCACGTCGGTGATGGACACGTTTCCGTCGCCATTGATATCTGCATTGGCGATGATGAAATTGTCATCGGCGTTGCCCAGGATGTGGTTCACCAGCAATGTGACATCGGTGATGTTGACATCGCCGTCTCCATTCACGTCGCCGATGAGAGTGGCCACGTTCTTGATGATGGATATCGCCCCCACCTGCCATTCGTCAGAGTTGGAGTCGAGCGCCATCTTCAGCACGCCATCCTTCTTCATCACATAGCGCACTTGGATTTTCTTCCATCCGTTGTCTGTTCCCACTTTTGAAGTATTCCCGGCGTCACCCTCTGTTCCTGCGACGAGGTTGACCTGTCCGCCCTCGGGTCCCTTGACATAGGCCTGCACGGTATAGTCGCCTGCGGGGTAGTAGAGGGCATGGGTCAAGGTGGTGTTGCCACCTGCCTGTGCCAAGGATGTAGTCTCCCCGTCCCAGTTGGTGCCGTTCACGATGGTGGCGTTCTGCAAGACAGTGGGATAGAAATCGAGCCGTTCCTTTGCCGCAATCCCATTGGTGTCATAATAAGCAGCGTTGATGAAGTCGAGGTTGCCGGTCTGGCCGTTTCCGCTGAAGATGATATGGTCTGGCACGCCTTCACCAAAGTTCTTGTCGATGCTCCAGCAATAGATGTCGTTGCCCGTGCTCGACGTGCCCACCTTGGTCATCTCATGTCCCGGCCATTCACCTCCGGTGTAATTCTTGTTTTCTATGTCATAGAACAAAGAGCACCACGCCCAGGCATGGTTCCATCCCGAGGGAGCGTCGAAATAGGCCAGCACCTTGGAAGAGGCCTCGTCGCCTTTGTAAAGCGGCGTGTAGTTGGCGTATTTCCCATAGTCGTCGGCATAGTAACAGATGTAGATATCCTCTGTGATTCGCTCGATGTTGCTGGTCTGGTTGCCATTGTTGTACGTCACGATGGCATTGAAGGATGCGGCAGAGATGGTCTGCTTGTACCACGATGTGCCATCGGCAAGCGTGGTCGTCTCGGTCAGTTGCTTGCCGGGCCACCCTCCATTGATTTTGTTGTCTCCATCCCATACATAGAGATAGGGATTGCCCTGGCCGTTGTCTTTCACATACACGGTGATGTCCTTCACAGCCTCAGCGTCGATTTGCTTGTAGGTATCCTCGTCGTAGACACCATCCCAAAGGTAGAGTGCGAAGTTGTCACCGCTCAGCACGAGAGTGTGCTCGTTGGTGTCCACATCATGCCCGATAAGGTTTCCCAGCGTGAGGATGATGGAACCTTTGGTTCCGGTGACCTTCAAGTAATAACCTAATCCATCCACGTCGTATTGGGCGGTGATGGGACTTTCATTGGTGATGCCTGCAGCCTTTCGTGCCTCAATCATCTTCTTGATTTCAGGCTTGTACTGCTTCCAGTGCGGGAGGAAGACACATGGCGTGCCAGGCATGGTGAGGATGAAGGCATTGGCTGCCAAGACGTTGGAACTCACCCTGTCGTCGTTGCGGTAGGTGTCATGGTTGTCGACGAAAGTGACGGCGTATCTGCTCCAATTGGGGTCTCCTGCCACTCCCTTGTTGGAGAGGGCGGTCCATGCCCCGTTGTTGAACACGTTGTTCATAGAGAATTTGAGGGGGAAGTCGAAAGCCGCCGACTGCACCTCGCCATCGGCGGGGATGCCTGTTTCCTTGAGCCAGTAGCCCACCACATTATCATAACTGCCGTCCCAATACTCACCGACGGAGAATTCCGGCTTGGCATGTTGGTTGTAGAGCCCGGTGTAATACGCCTTGTAGCCTTTCACCATGTCATAGCGGAAACCCGCATACCCTAATTCATCGAGCAGGAAGTCAAGGTAGTTGCATACGTTTTGCTGAACTCTTGCGTCGGTGTGGTCCAAGTCGCGGCAGCCGTCGAAATTATCGGCCTCGTCCTGATTGGCCTCGCTGCTGCAGACGTAGGTGATGTCGCCGCCATGGTTTCCACCATCGTCAAACACCTCGTCGTTGCTGCAGATGCCCCAGAGGTTCTGCATGTCGGCGCACCATGTCAGCGTGTAGGTCTTTCCCGTAGTGGGTCCCGTGACGGTCTCGTTGGGGAAGTCGGCCCAGTTTGTAAGGCCGTTCTTGTGGTTGATGACCACATCCTCGATGATGCCTGTGCCTTTGGCCTTGTAGGTTTGAATCATCTGCATCAATTCCGCTTGCGTGCCGAAACACGTGTTGTGTCTCAGCCAATAGACGGGTGAGTAACCCATGTTCTCATATCCCAAGTTGCCAGGGTAGTTCCATTTGTCTTCCTTCGTCTGCCCGGAGTTGGGCACCCATATCAAACTGAAATAGGAAGACAGTTCATCGGCCTGTGCCGTCAAGTTCGTCCATTTGGCATCCTCGAAAGAATCCCAATAGAAACCTTGGAGCATCACTCCTCCATAGTTGGCAGGCCAGCCATCGGCCAACATGCACATTGGCACGAACCATACGAGCAATGACAGTAGTTTTCTTTTCATAAGTATCGAATGTATTATGTTATTGATTTTGTGTGAAAAACGATGCAAATTTAATACAAAATCAAATCCGTTGTTCTCTTAGGGGAAACAAAAAAGCAAGACAGGAGTGCAATCGTTTGCATTTATGAGAGACACGGATCCTATGAGAACCATGGGAGGCATGGGAGACACTGAAAAAAAGGGCACTCACTTGAGCGCCCCATATTTTTTCACCCGTTCATCGTTAATGACACCCCTCCAGTTCAAACCGAAGGCGAAGTCGTAGGCATGGCCGTCGGCATCCTTGTAACAGCGCATGTCTCGCGGCACATCCTCCTTCTGTTCCTCCACCGTCTGCATGTCGGCCGGCATCTGCATGGGCAGCAGCGCAGAGGGTTCTGCCTTGCCGCTGATGATGTCGAGCAAGACCTGGTGCTGCACCTTGAAGGAGATGAGTATGACATCGGCATGAGGTTCGATTTCGGCCAGCACCACCGGCCGTCCCGTCTCCACGACGACCACCACGGGTTTGTCGCCCATCTTCTCCTTGGTGTCAGCCACCAAGAGCATGTCGTCACGATTATAGGTTTTCACACTCTTTCCCTTGAAACTGCGGTTGGTAGTGCGCTCCATCGGGTCACCGCCGGCGATGCTGACGGCACGTGCATCGGAAGCGGTGTAGTCCTCATACTGCAGGCTGACGGGAACATAGCCGTTTCCACCTTTCACGGCGTCATCCTTGCTATAGCCCACTCCCGAACTCGGCTCTTGTATGAGGCAGATGGCGAAGTCGGCCTGTTCGGGTTGTTGCACCACCTCGAAATATTTCTCCACAAGACCGAGGTCGATAGGTTCCACCGTCTTCTCCTCAGAGACGCCACCCCACATGCCAGGGATGGCGGGGAAATGGCGCTTGGGCACATAGACCTTCTTTTTCCCACTCACAGGCAACGATTGGTCGTGGTTCTTGAGCATCACGACAGATTTCAGTTGGGCTTCGTAGCCTTCCTTCATAAAATTGGCGTTGCCCACGATTTTCCCTGTCTCGGAAGGGTTCAGATAGGGATTCTCAAACAGCCCCACACGGAACATGTTGAGCAGGAGCCGTCGTGCCGACAGTTCAAAGCGCTCACGGGCGCTTTCCTCTCCATACTCCTTGCTCCACATCTGATACGCCTTGACGATGGGTCCTATCTCGTTGTTCCCTCCAAACTGGTCGACGCCGGCCTGCAGAATCTTGTAATGCCGCTCCACTTCCGACAGCTGCTCCACACCCCACGGCTTGCCACCGATAGGCGAGTCGAGCACCTTCATATCCTTGGTGATGCCCCAGTCGGTGCACACCACACCTTCAAACTTCGCATCCTCACGGAGTTGCTTCTCTATCATCCATTTGCTGAAACTGCCGCCCACGTTCTCGCCCGAGGGGTCTTGGTTCCACAAGATGCTGTAGATGGGCATCACGGCAGAGGCCATCTTCGTCCCTCCCGGCAGTTTGAAAGCCCCCTCCACAAACGAGCGCTTGTGCATGGCGAGATTGTCGCCGGGGTAGACGGCATACTTTCCCGAGGCGAAATGGGAGTCGCGCCCTCCCTCCTGTGCACCATAGCCATACCAGTGCTTCACCATCGCGTTCACGCTCTTCATACCCCATCCCTTGGTTTCAGGAGTGGTCTGGAAGGCATCGCAATAGGCACGTGCCATATCGGTGGAGAGCTGGGGGTCTTCGCCGAAGGTCCCGTCGAAACGAAACCATCGTGGTTCGGTGGCAATGTCCACCTGTGGCGACAGGGCAGTGGCTATGCCCAACGCCCTGTATTCCTCGGAGGCTATTTCGCCAAAACGATGGACCATTTGCGGGTCGAAGGTGGCAGCAAGTCCGAGCGAGGTGGGCCATTGGGAGATGTGCCCTCCAGCACCGGCATTGAACTCCGTCGTGGCCTTTGCCTCGTGGCGTGGGTCGGAACTGGTGTTGGCGGGTATGCCATGGTCGAGCCCTTCCACAAAAGCCTGCATATTGTTGTTCCACACCGCCGCCACGATCGGACTTTCCACTCCTGTAACCAAGACAGCGCGCAGATGGTCGTCACGAAGGAACTTCTTCTGGTCGTCGGACAAGTCGGAGGCCTTTGCCCCACTTTCCTCAAAGGATTTGCCGTTATACAACGAAGCACCGAAACCCATGTTCGCTGTCATCGGCACAGACTGGTGGCTGCTATAAAGCATCAGCCCTGCAATCTCTTCCACAGACAGCAGGGATGCCAGGTTGGCGGCACGTTCCTGGGCGGTGAGTCGCCAATCTTCATAAGGGTCGAGGGTGTCGTTGCGATTCAAGTCCTTGAAGGCATACCCATCGTCGGTAAGCAGTTTGACACCCGACACGGGGGAGTAGCCTAATGTGGCTCCACCTCTTTGTGTCACCAACACGAAAGAGCCTTCTTGCTTTTCCGACCAGTTCTGTCGGTCACAGGCCGACACCACGACGAGCAATGCGGCCATCCCGAATGTTGCAAATGCTTTTTTCATATAAGTAGGTATTCTTGTTTTTACTGGAGTTAAAAGGGAGTTAAAGGGGAGTTCCCCCTCGCCCCCGGCCTGCGGCCATCCCCTCTCAGGCAGAGGGGGATGAGTTAAAGGGACGTATGCCCACTTCATAACCATTTTTTATCTTCCTCTGCACCGTCAATCAAGGTATCGCCCCTTTTTTACCATCATTTACTTACTTGCAAAAATAGAGATATTTATATGATTATCACAAAATGATTGTCAAGGTTTCTTCTTCTCCGCAAAAATACACATTTTTCTTCGTAACTGTTCAACGATTTTTGTTTTTAACACGAATTGCCACGAATTATCCACGAATTATCCATTGATTGTCTTTGTAATGGCTGTTTATGACACATTCATGGGCAATTATTTGGCCTTTTGTCCACGGCGACGCTCGGAGGCGTCGACCCCTATTCAACACCCCGGGTGTGCTCACGCCACCAAGGATGACCAGTGCTCACGAAAGGACTTGTTTCATGTATGTCCGTACAACGCCAAGAGGCCGGTGCGCCCTAGGGGGCGACGCTTGGAAGCGTCGCCCCGCCAAAAGGCCGTGAGCAAAAGGCCGGTGCGCATATCCCCTCCCAACAAGGTGCGCACTTGTAGAGACGGTGATTCTTCCCGTCTCTACTCAGAAGTCGTTGGGGTGCATATCACCTCACATTTTTCGGCTCAATCGGGAGAGGTCAAGAGGTCAACGCCCCTCCGCAACATTTTCAGGTTCCACCTCCACCGCAGTTACAGGTTCAGCCTCCGCAACATTTTCATATTCCACCGCCACCGCTTCTTCAGGTTCAGCCGCCACCGCTTCGCCTAATTCCATAGAAGATTCCGGCTCGTATGATTGTCTAAAATCGCGATGTCCTTCATTTTTACTGAGAGATAATATGAAAACAAGGACAGTTAGAATAAGATATACGACAGGGACGCTTACTTTGGATTTTTCATTCTTTCTCTTACCATTCTTTCTTTTACCATCAGAACACACCTTTTCCATTATTTTCCAAAAACCAAAACAAACCATCGTAATCATAAATGTGAGGAAAAAGAAGGAACCAGCTATGCCCCAATGATGTAGCACACCCATATCCCGGGTCAGCTATTACTACATTTATAAATAACAAAAACACAAAGAAGGAAATAAACATCATTACTCCCATCATAAACCTTGAAACAAACAAGAAAAATCTTTTCATAACACTTTTATTTTAACAACATTGATTATGGTTTGATATAATAGATGCTTTTCCTCAATGAAATATAGCACCAACTGAGTCTCTCCTCATAGCCATATGCCCGGCGGAGTGTTAAAGAAAGTAAAACAGATGGTGATTCATACAAGATTTCCGAATTTTGTAATTATTAGGATAGGAACGCAAGAAGAAATGGTCGAACAACTCGTAGAGCGCATACGTAACAAGGACCAGCAGGCGATGAAACAACTCTACCTCCAGTATGTAGGGGAACTCTCGTCTGTATGCCATCGCTATGTGCCTGCGGATGACGATGCGAAGGACGTGCTGCAAAACAGTTTCGTGAAAATATTCAAGTCGATACCGACCATGGAATATCGTGGAGAGACAAGTTTCAAAGGCTGGATGCGCAAGGTTGTGGTGAACGAGTCACTGAATTTCCTGAGGGAAAGAAAGCGACTGAACTGGGTGACGCTTGACACCACCAAACTTCAACTGGAAGATGACGAAGAGCCAAAGGTGGAACGCGTGTCGCCAGACGAGTTGCATCGCCTGGTCAGCGAACTGCCCGATGGCTATCGCACCGTGCTGAACCTCTATGTCCTCGAAGGCTATAGCCATAAGAACATAGCGGAAATGCTAGGCATCAAGGAAGGAACCTCAGCCTCTCAACTCTTTTATGCAAAGCAGAAATTGGCAAGGAAGATCAAGGATTTAATGAAAGGAAAGCGATGAAAGAGAAGTGGACGGAAGAGATGAGACGCAAACTGGAGGGTCACAGGAAGGCACCTCCCGAGGGACTGTGGGAAGGCATCAGCGAGCAGATGGGTTTCAAACCGAAAGAAGCAGGCAAGGAGGCGAAGCATCCCGGCGTTGCCAGCCATCCTGCTGCCAAACGGTGGTATTGGGCTGCCGCAGCTGCCGTCTTGTTAATCGGAGGCTTTTTCACCTTTTATCATCACGACGGCAAAGACTCTTCCTCCCTGACCGCCACAACTGTCGTGTTGACGGAGGACACGCCAAAGACGGAGCCAACAAAAGTCGTGGCGGAGGCTGAGACTCCGACTGCAGAAAAGCCGCTCACCCAGAAGATGACTCCGACTGCAGGAAAGCCACTCACCCAAAAGATGACTCCGACTGCAGGAAAGCCACTCAACGAGAAGATGACTCCGACTGCAGAAAAACCGCTCACCGAGAAGATGACTACGCTCACGAAGAAGTGGGCCAACACCGCCAAGACACAAGCAGCGCCCCCAATAACGGTGTCGGAGCATCAAGAACCCGCCGCCGAGGAGCCTAAGACGCCTACTCCACCCTCTCCCACCGACCAGAACCTCACCGCCGATGCCCAACCCATAAAACAAAAGGCAGAGAAAAGTGAAATGGCATCGATGGAACCTGTACGTCGCCAACCCTCAAGCAAGGGCAAATGGACGATGGGCTTGCAGGCGTCGGGCGGACTGCTGGCATCCGGCAACCACAATGGTTCGATGAACAAAAGCAGCAGTTATATGGCGGCAAATTACAATTATAATGGGATAACATTAATCGAAGCAGCTTCCTATATGGGATATGATATGGGATATGCCACAAACTCCAAACCTGAGACATCCCATTCCAAGCATCATCTGCCCGTGCGTTTCGGCATGAGCCTGCAATACCAATTGAACGACCGCCTGGCGTTGCTCAGCGGCATCAACTACACCTGGCTCTACTCGGAGTTCACCAAGGGAAACTCCACAACCGACCAACGCCTGCACTACTTGGGTGTCCCCGTGGGCGTGGCCTATCGGTTGTGGTCCAATCAGCGCCTGCAATGCTACCTCTCAGGAAGTGCCATGCTGGAGAAATGCCTCAACGAAAAGCCCTGGCAATGGTCTGTAAATGCCGGAGCAGGAGCGGAATATGCCATCACCAAGCAGGCAGGCCTTTACCTTGAGCCTGCCCTGGGTTACCATTTCGACGACGGCTCCTCCCTCGAACATTATTATAAAGACCATCCCCTGGCACCCTCCATCATGTTCGGCCTGCGCATGCACATCAATGAATAGTTTTCCAAGTGGGCCAAAACCCACTTGGAGACTTCTCTCCCCATTCCCGGCATCACACACGCCTTTTTCCACAATCTGGGAAAATCGTCACATTTTTCCGAGGTGCGGTTTCATCAATCGGAAGTATTTTCAAAATAGTTCCATTCTGTAAAAAACATAAATGCTCAATGAGTCAAACGCCATGAATGTTCAATGCGTTGCGTCAATTTGTCGTGAGCAAAAGGTGTGTGCGCATATCCCCGCCCCTCTGTAGGGTCAGGTCTTGTGCCTGACCGCAAAGGGGCAGGGGTGGTGTATTTGACCCAAAGGTTATTCTTGCGTTTTTCTAATATGACGTTTTCAGCGCTCTGGGTGTGGACACTGTCTCTTGGCGTTGAAGTTACAGACCCCACCCCTGACCCCTCCCCTTGAGGGGCGGGGATGTTGCACTCCGAGTGAGCATCCCAGGGTGTGGACACGGTCTTTTGGCGTAGGTTGTTCATCAAATTTCAACTACATATGTCGTATTTTTCGAAATATATGACAATTATTTGACTTTTTCGTCTTATCTTTGCAATATGAACCAAGGAGGTGCTCATCCAGGATGAAAACCACCTGAAATGTATGAATATTCATAAAGAAAAATGACAAGATGAAAAAGACAAGATTATTCGCATTGGTCGGCATATTGATGCTGTCGACCACCATGATGGCACAGTCCAAGGTGTATTTCACAAAAGAAATCACTCCCGAGTCGTTGGTGAAGATTTACAAGGCTTTGGGTGTTGAGGCAAACGGACGTGTGGCCGTGAAGATTTCGACTGGCGAGGGCGGCAACAACCACTACCTGAAACCGACTCTGATACGCAACCTCGTAGAGGAGGTGAATGGCACAATCGTAGAATGCTGCACTGCCTATGGTGGTTCGCGCCAAGACCCCAAGAAGCACTGGGAAACCATCCACGAGCATGGTTTCGACTCCATTTTCGCCTTAGACCTCATGGATGAGTTCGGGCAAATCCGCATTCCCATCCAGGACAAGACGCATTTGAAATACGACATCGTAGGCGAGCATCTTGCCAACTACGACTTCATGGTGAACCTCGCCCACTTCAAAGGCCATGCCATGGGCGGCTTCGGAGGCGTGATGAAGAATGCATCCATCGGCGTGGCATCCACCGCAGGCAAGTGCTACATCCATTCTGCCGGCAAGACCGATGACCCGAAAAAGGCATGGACCCCGGAATACCTGGCTGCTGGCAAGACGCAAGACTCGTTCCTTGAGTCGATGGCTGCCGCCGCACAGGCCGTACACAACTATTTCAACGGACGCGTGGTATACATCAATGTGATGAACAACATGTCGGTCGACTGCGACTGCGACGGACACCCCGCAAAACCGGAGTTGATGGACATGGGCATCATGGCCAGCCTCGACCCCGTCGCCGTGGACCAAGCCTGTCTCGACAAGGTGTTCAACTACCAGGGCAAGCCCGGTGATGACAACAAGCCCCTCATCCAGCGCATCAACCGCCAGCATGGCACATACATCACCGACTATGCCGAGAAAATCGGCTTTGGTTCGAAGAAGTATGTGTTGATAGACATCGACCAATGATGCCCAACCTACTCACCCGTGAAGGAACACCAGGAGCATAGGAACAAGAGAACGCCAACCAACCCCAATCCATCATGAAGAAAATCATCACCATGGCCATGGCCGCCTTGATGGCAGCAATGACCATGAACGCACAGACGCAAGGAGACATCAATTTCCGTTTCCGCGGAGGCGGCAACCTCTCGACGCTTACCGGCAACGACGACGCCAAGGAGAAGATGGGATGGACCATCGGCTTCGGCTTCGACTACTGCTTCTCCAACCAGTTCGCCCTCAGCCTCGACGTCAACCGCGACCGACTCGGTTACAAGAGCAAGTCGCTCGACAAGGATTTGAACCTTGAATACCTCAGCCTCGGACCGATGGCCAAGTATTACGCCACACCTTGGCTCGCCCTCCAGGCAGGACCGGAAATAGGCTTCCTCAGGAAAGCCAAGATGAGCGGCATCAACCAAAAGGAAGCCTATGAGAAGACCGAGTTCTCACTGCCCATCGGCCTTTCCTTCGAACCCAAGGTCAGCAAGAAAGATGTTGCTCTCGTCATCGACCTGCGCTACCGCCTAGGACTTTCCAAAGCCAACGACGAGGATGTACTCATTGGCGACATGAAGAACAGCGCCTTCATCCTCACCATCGGATACAAGTTAGGACTTTAAACCAATCAACAAACAAACCTAAAACCTATGAGAAAACATCTACTCGCCATCTGCCTGACAGCCCTGTGCGCGACAGGCGCCATGGCGCAAGACTACGACCTCACCAAACTATACCTTCAGAATGCAGGGTTCGACAGCCGTTTCGACTACACCATCGACGACACAGGGAATGTGGAACAGGAAATCCTCGACGTGGATGGCTGGACGAAAGACATCAGCGTCAACTACACCATCACCGGCGTCTATCAAATAGGCACGAAGAAGACCTTCAACGGCGCCTCCGTCCCATCCACCGGGCAAGACGGCACCACCGACGGCGGCGTGCTCGCGCTGAGCACCGGATGGAACCAGTCGATGCTCTTCTACCAGACGGTGGAACTCCCCGAAGGCAAATACTCCCTGGTGAGCGCCTTCTACAACAGCGCCGACAAGACGGCCGGCCGCAGCCGCGTGGAATGGCTCCCCAACGGACAGAGCGCCGTCACCTCAAGCCTCGAGTCCTTCCCCACCGGCGTATGGATCACCGACACCATCCGTTTCGAACTCACCAAGACCACGAAAGGACGCATACAGATAGGCTTCCACGCCAATGCCGGGCAAGGGTCGGCCAATTTCGCCAAACCCTGTCTCGACTTCGTGAAACTGCTGCGTGACACCGACATCGGGAAGGAGGAAATGGACCACTACAAGCAAAAGCTGCAGACCGTCATCGATGAAGCCGTCAAGGCATATGGCGACGGCAGCGGCAACGACGCCGGCGACCTGAAAGCCGCCATCGACGCCGCCAACGCCGTGATGGGCGACGACAACGCCACCATCGAACAGGTGGACGAAGCCATCGTCCGGCTCACCGCCGCCCTCGACAAATACCTGTGGGCCAACCCCACAGGCGACATACCCACCGTGACCACCGACCAACGCTACGCCCGCGGAGCCACCATGGCCTTCGGACGAATGGGGTACACCGGCATACCCGCCTCGCAAGTGTCGGAGCAAGGCTTCTGCTGGAGCGAGACCCTCGAACCCACCATCGACGACCACCGCACCACACGCTTCCTGACCAACAACGGGCGCATCTACTGGCTGGAAGACCTCACCCCCGCCACCTGCTACTACATGCGCGCCTATGTCATCACCAAGGGCCGACAGGTGGGCTATGGCGACGTCATCCGTTTCTATACCATCCCGAAAGGCCAAATCTCCTTCACCATCCGCAACAGCGACAATTCGAGCGCCAACGCCCGCATCCGCGCCGCAGCGGAACAAGCCGTCGGCTGGTGGAACAACCTGACGGAGATGAAAGGTTTCTCTACCAGCATCGGCTACAACGCCGGCGTACCCACGGCAGAATGCTCCTACGGCGGATGGATGAGCGTGGGCTCCAACCAGTCGTACCAGAAAGCCGGCACCATCATGCATGAGATGCTCCACGGCATCGGCGTCATCCCCTGGGCCGACACCGAATGGAGCCGCTTCAACCTGCGCTCAGGCACGTCGAACGCCGCCGGCTATGCCACAGGCTCCGGCTTATGGCTCGGCGACCGCGTCACCGAAGTGCTCCGTTTCTGGGACAACAGCAGCACCGCCCAACTCAACGGCGACTACCAGCACATGTGGCCCTACGGCATCAACGGCGCCTCGGAGGACAACGGCAGCGACGTGCTGTACATCGGCAACTCACTCATATGCCAGGCACTCGGCGAGGACGGCCTGCAGCACACCTCCAGTCTCTTCGCCGAGCCCTACCACGCCTTCGAGCACCAAGACGGCGTGAAATACTACATCAAGAACGAGGACAGCGAGCGCGGACTCTACACCTCCTACCTCACGCCCACCAGCGCCAACACCCTCGCCTGGCGCGCCATGACACCCGACGAGGCCGCAGCCAACGACAGTTGCGCCTGGCTGGTCACCTTCACCCTCGGCAACCAATACTACCAGTTGCAGAACGCAGCCACCGGGCAGTACATGACCTACACCGCGAGCAGCATACGCACCACAGCCCGCACCACACCCTCCAGCAACGAGGACTTCCAGATGATGAAAGGACGTGTCGACGTGGGCAAGAAAGGCCTTCGCGGCTTCTGGATCATCCACCCCAGCAGCAACTGGACCCCCGCCTGCCTCCAAGCCAACGCCAATGGAGGAACCTCGGCTGCCACCTTCAACATCGCCAACAAAGCCACCACGCAGCGATGGCTCATCCTCAACGAGGAGGAGATGCGCTCGCTGAACCAACTGCTGCTGGCCGACATGCTGGCAGAGGTGAACGGCAAGCTGTCGCAAATCAAAGCCCTCATGGCCGTGCCACACACTGAAGACATCAACGGCGTGGACGCCACGATGGAAGCCACCCTCAGCAGCATCGAGGAACGGATGGCCAGCGCCGCCAGCACTGCCGACCTGCAAGCCTTGCTCGGCGAGGCAGAGCAAGCCGCCTTCGACTTCCTCGGCAACGTCAC
>Ga0247610_10002104_pt1 | contig 23526 bp, 20 predicted proteins | sample 174DNAGHGhighgp2_FD_193483 | JGI IMG/M metagenome (GOLD analysis project Ga0247610, IMG submission 193483) | Sheep rumen microbial communities from Palmerston North, Manawatu-Wanganui, New Zealand - 1742 DNA GHGhigh gp2 | ecosystem: Host-associated > Mammals > Digestive system > Stomach > Rumen...
GAAGATTGGGATCATGAATAATATTACATAGTAATATAAATTTTAAAAATTATGATTTATATAATTAAAAGGAGAGCAAAATATGATAGAATTTATTCAGGTGAAAAATTACTATTTTGGCTTTTGAAAAGTTAAAAAAGTTTTATTCGGTTATATTGATAATTGAAAGTCTAGAAGGGAGAATAATTATGACTGAAAAAGAATTAAAGGAAGAAAAAAGAGAACTTATAGATTTACTTTTTGCAAAGATTGATTCTATTAAAAGCAATGATGATTTGAAAGCAATATACAATCTAGTTACAAAAACGAATGAGGTATTCGATATTCATGATTCAAAATTTGAAAATTTAGGTGACATTATAGTAGAATGGTTTAAACCTACTACAAAAGGGAAGATAAAGAATAAAATTAGCGATTTATTCGATAAATATGATAAGAAAAACAAAGACGGAAGTTTTATTTATTCAGATTTAGAAAGAAACCAATTAAAAGATATGATTCAAAAAATCAATGAAATTTGTAATAAGAATTTTTGGGATAGATTTCTTGATATTTTAAGGATTGGGTCATAATGAAAAGTAGAACGAAGTATAGACTATTAAAACTATTTGGTATTTTCTTAGATACAATTGTTGTTATTTTAGCTACAACAATATGTGCAATACTTAAAGTTGATGATTTATGGAAAGAAATGGATGGAAAGGGCCTTACGTTAGAATGGCTTTCTTTGATTATTTATAGGATTAGTATTTATTTTATTCCGGGAATTATTTTGTCATTTTTTGTTTTTGATAAACGTTATAAATATATATCAAGATTAAAAATATGGTTGAATTGGACTATGTGCATCTATCTTATAACAAATGCAGTTATTAAAGTTTTTGCACTTGATAAAGCTTTTGGATTTGAAATTTTCAATAATGTGGATGTTGTTGTTTTATTAACAGGATATATTATAACTTTTGTTACTAAAGAAAAAGTATCATTTGATTCGACAGAAGCGATAATTAACCCTAAGCATACTGATTAATGATTGCTGTTTAGTTTAATTCATATATAAAAGAATTTGTTAATTGCTTTAATTTATAATAAAATAAACATAAGTTAGAGAGAGGTGATTTGTAAATGAAAAAATATTTTTTTGGTTCTTATTTTAAGCTTCAATCTAAACAAAAGACATTAAGCCTAATACCTTCATATTCTAAAGTAGGAAAGAAATATATGGCACATTTACAAATAATTACTCATAATAATTCTTACATGTTAGATTTTCCTTTCTCATCTTATGAAAAAGGAAAAGGATTTAATGTAAGAATTAATGATAACATATTTAATACTAATGGAATTAAATTAAATATCGATAATGAAAACTTAAAAATATCTGGCGATATTAAATTTAATTTTATAAATAAATTAAAGAAGAATATTATGGGTCCATTTAAATATATCCCATTTTTAGAATGCGTCCATAGTGTTCATAGTATTTCTCATTCTATAAATGGAAAAATATACTTAAATGGAGAAGAATTTAATTTTGATGATTCCTTATGCTATATAGAAGGGGATAGAGGTAGATCATTTCCTAATGTTTATATATGGACAGAGGCTTTATTTTCTGATGGTTCTTTAATGTTATCGATTGCTGATATTCCTTTTGGATTATTTCATTTTACTGGTATTATTGGTTTTGTAAATTATAATAACAAAACCATAATACTTGGAACCTATAATAGGGCTAAGCCTATTAAGGTTAAAAGTGATGAAATAATTGTTAAAAAGGGTAAATATAAATTAATTATAAAAATTCTTGATTATAATTCATATTCACTAAAGGCACCTAATATGGGACAGATGGATAGAATTATTAAAGAAAGTGCTGAATGTAAGGTTAGATATATTTTTATGCATAAGGATGATATAATATTTGATAAGGTATTAGATAATGCATCGCTTGAATATGAATATAGAAAAGATCGTGAATTTGATAGGAGCAAATGATGGAAAAAAGGAAACGTTTAATAATATATAGGAATATATTAGCAGTTATCTATTTATTATTAATTGCTATATTTGCATATCTTTGTATGCAAAATGGTGAGGATTCATCTAATACTTCATCATTTATTTCTGATTTTATTTGTAATTTATTTAATATAACTAAAACTGATGAGATTAGTGCTTTCTTAAGGAAAGCAATAGGCCATTTTGGTTTCTTTATGATATTTTCATTTGTGTCATCTCTTTTATTTCTGACATTTTACAAATGGAAATATCATAAGCAATTAATAATTCATTTTTCTTTAGGTATTTCATATATATTAATTACTGAATTCCTATTTCAGGTTATTGCTATAAATAGAGGTCCTTCATTTAAGGATTGCTTAATTGATTTTGGTGGATTCTTATTAATGAGTTTAATTGTTATTTTCATTTCATTTATTTATAGATTAGCTAAATCTAAGAAATTAAATGAAAATAAGAGGTTTATGTTAATTTATTCGATTATTACTGGAGCTATATTTTCTATTTTAGTTATTGTATATATAATATTATCTCTACAAAATAATAAGGTATCTGGTGAGATTGGTACATCTATTGGTCAAACTATAGTAGATGTTACTCCTGGTATTAATGCTGATATTACTAAGAAAAGCACATCAGTGCAGCAGTTTATTAGAAAGGTAATTGGGCATTTTGGTTATTTTGCTATAATTTCTTTATCATCATATTTATTTATGATTTCATTAAGAAATAAAATAAATAATAGGATATTAATAATAGCACAAATATCATTTGGTGTGGTATTTGCGCTATTTACTGAATTTGTGCTAGAGGCTTTAGCTTCTGGCAGAAGTCCTATGTTTTTAGATGCATTAACTGATTCATTAGGTTATATAATCATGTGTATATTCTTATACTTTAGTATGGGTTTTATTAGGTTTATTTATAATATTAGAAATAAAATTAATGATTAATTTTTAGAAACGCGAATTTAATAATTCGCGCTTTTTTTGACTTTGTTTGTTTAAAAATTATATAATTAATAGTTATATAGTTGATAATCAAACTTTTTAATGTTAAAATAATAAAAATGGTTTCGTTAATCTAAACATGTTTAAAAATATTTAAATTTATTTTTTGCGTAATAATTACACAATTATCGAATAGTCAATACTTGTCTTTACTTGTAAAATGAAGCTGTAGTAAGGAAAAGGAGGCTATTTAATATGAAGGTTATAGATTATATTGTAATAGGTTTAGTAGTATTATCAATTGTTTTAGGGATGGTATTTGGTTTATCAAAAAGGATTAGAAAATCACCATTTGGATTAGTGTCTATTATATTAACTATTATTACTTCGTTTGCAATTTTGAGTTTTGTTATAAGCATTTCTCAAGTAAATGAATTATTAAAAACAATTACTAGTAGCATGCTTTTAAAGGATAATTGGTTTCTAACATTTTTAGTTAAGATTAGATTCGAAATTATCTTATTAATCATATTAGTTTCAATTTTAGTGCTAGTATTAAAATATTTTGTATGTAAAAAAATCGCAGATATTCTTGAATATGATAATAAGATTTCTCTTGTTTTAAATAAAATTTTAGGCGTAGTTTATATGGTAGCTGTATTTGGATTTTTATTCCTTATAACAATAGAAATTATATATCTATCAAGTGGAACAGATGGATGGGCTTATAATGCTTTTAAGGGAAGCCTTTTAAAGATAGATTATCTATATGAGAATAATCCTATTGTTAGTTTATTTAAATATTTAAAAAGTAGTTATGATAATGCTGTAACTGTATTGGAGGCAGGATATTATGGAATTTTACAATAGGCCAGTAATTGATTATGTTAAAACTGGAGAAAGATTAGCTAACTTAAGATTGAATAATTTAAAACTAAGAAAATATGTATGCTATTTTAATAAAAAGAAATTTGAGCAAAAAATAAAAAATGATCGCTCTAATCAATATTATTTTGATAGAGATAGACCTAAATATAATTGTTTTGCAAATTATGAATGCGAGAAGTGTACTAAAGAGATGGATACGCTAATTAGTGCACAGGAGCTTGCAAATGTATTTGGTGTATCAAGAGATATTATTAATAATTGGGAAACAGGTAAGACTACACCTGATATTGAGGATTTCCTATTATATTCAAAAATAACAGGTTTAGATCTAAATGAAATAATAGTATTTGAGGTTGAAATATGATTTATAAACTTTTCATATATTGCTTCGGAAGCAATGTTTTCAATAATAATTAGTGGTATCTTATAGGTGTAAGGAGGAATGAGAATGATGTTTGGTAATAAGAAAAAAAGAGCAGATAAGGAAATTGATATCGTTGTTAAATTAAATAGGGAATTTGAATCTCAGGTTTTATCATGTGAAAGAGAAATTCAAGATTATTTATTAAGATTAAAAGATATTAAAGATAATTATTTTGAATTAGAAAAAAGAACTGATAAAGCTTTAGATGATATTGAGATGACTAGTATTAATAATGAAAAGAAAAGGTTAATTCGTAATAAGAAAAAGTATGAAGCTTATCTTAAGAATACTGAAATTGAAAGAGATAATTTCAGTATGGTAACAGTTAATTTATCTAAGCTATTAATGTATATCAAAGTATTCTATAGAAGAAAAGAATATAAATACATCATTAAAGTGATTCCAGAAAAGAAATTACCTAAGATGCTTAATAGTACTGAAAAGACTAGAGAGGTAAATGATTTAGTTAATGAATTATTAAGCATGTTTAGGAAGGAAGCTAATCGTCGTAAATTTGATTTTGAAGAAGCTCAAAAGGAAGAAGATAAGATTAATCGTGAAAATGATGAGCTTGATAGCTTAATCCAAAGTAGTGATGATGAGGAAATCGAAGCTATGAGGATGGAATATTTAAAGAATAAAGATTTAAATGACGAAAATGATAATAAAGAAGTAGTTAATAAATCTAATTACAAAAATGTAAATTTAAGCTAAGGATAAAGGAGGAAAATATTATGAAATCTAAGGCAGAAAAAGAAAGAGAAAGAGAATTTGAAAATAAGCAAAATATCGCTAGAGGCTTAACAGCATTCCAAGATGCTAGAAAGCAATTAGAATTATCATTACCTAAATATGATTATCAAATTGATAAGGCAGCTGAATTAGGGGATGATGAATACTCAGATCAATTAATTGAGGAAAAGGTTGAAGCTCAAGATGTTATTAGAACACTTGAAATCATTGAAAATAGAATTATGACTAATGCTATGACTGCTAATGCAGTTGCTTCACTAAAGAATTTAGATTCTGCAATTAAATCATGTCAGTCACTTCTTGAAAGTGGTCCTAATATGAAGAAGATTGGAAAAGAATTAGGAAGCTTTAGCAAAAATCTTAATGATGCTAGAAAGAAGCTTAAGGATTTACGTGGTGAAATCGTAGGCAAGAAGGATCGTAATATGGATATGCTATTTGGTGATGCTGCATATGATGATCCTAAGTTTGCAGAAAAGATTAAGGCTGAAAAGGAAGCTCGTAATCAAAGACTTAGAATGAAGCTAGAGAATGTATCAACTAGTCCAAATATTAATGAAGAATCAGCAAGTATTGATGATATTACTCGTATGATTGATGAGGAAAATAAAAAGAAGTAAGTTTATTTAGAATGGAGGTTTAGCTTATGTTACCAATAACTTTACAAACATATAAAACCTATGAAAGATCATTTAGTGAATATGTTGAGCAGGGTGATATTTCATCTGCAGTAAGAGTTGCTAGATCAATGCTTAAGATTGTTGATAGTCAGTTACCTACTGAAAAGAATGAATCTTATATTGAATTCTTAAAAAAGGAAAGAACTAGATTAAATGAATTCATTGCTAATTCGACAATAGGTGTAAATGCAATTCATAGTCAATCTATTCAGGAAGAGGATCAAATAAAAGCAACAGATTGGTTTAGTGCTGAGCCTCCAAAATTATCCTTAAAGGATGTTGCAGGTCTTGATAGTGTAAAGGATGAAATACTTGTTAATGTATTTGCTCCTTTATCTCCTAAGTATTCTCAAATATACCATAAATATCGTAAGGATATGGGGCTACAGTTATTATTGTATGGTCCTCCAGGTACAGGTAAGACACATATAGTTAAATGTATAGCTGGACAGCTAGGATGCAAAATAGCTGTTGTTCAAATAAAGGATGTAATGGATAAATATGTAGGCCAAGGAGCTAAGATTATTTCTGAGGTATTTGAACAGGCTAAAAATTATGATAAATGTATTATATTCTTTGATGAAATTGATGCTATTGCAGCATCAAGAGATGATGATGAATCTAGACATACTAAAGAGCAGTTAACTACATTATTAACAAACATGGATGGATTTACAGCAGCAACAAAGCCTAATCAAATTAGAATTATTATTGCTGCTACAAATAGACCATGGGCATTAGATAGCGCAGTTAAGCGTGGTGGTCGTTTTGACACACAAATATATATTCCTTTGCCAGATTTAAAGGCTAGAGAGCGTTTAGTTGAAATGGCTTTAGGAAAAGATATGAATGATAAGAATCGTTTAGATATTCCATGTGATAATGATGTTACTGTTAATTGGGTTGCTGAATTATTAGATGGTTATGCAGGAGCGGATATTAAATCTATTTGCCGCCAAGCAAGTAATAAGCCTTTAAGAAGAGAAATTAATTCTTTAAGCAAGGATGGAATCATTAAACCAGATTGTATTAGAAGAAGTGATTTCTTAGATGTACATTCTAAATATATTAATTCTATTACAGATGATATATTATTTAGATTTGATGCATATTCCTTGAATATGGAATATGAAGAATATATGCTTAAGGCAAAGGATTTATTAATGAAGAGATTAAATTCAGGAGAAAATCTTCAAAAGCATGAAATAAATTTCCTGAAAAATTGAAAATAGTTAAGGGTTGGTGATTTTGATGAGATTAGAAGAAATTACAGAATTATATTCAAAGGCAAGAGGATATGTAAAAACAAATAATAATTTAAATATTGATAAGGTAGTTTCTAACTTATCTTCTATTAGTAATTATGTTAAATCATTATATAATAGTAATATAAGCATTATGGAACAGGTTAAATGTAAAAATCTATATGAGAGTGTTGATAATATTATTTTAATAATTGAATCAAATGGTTTAACAGATCCAAGATGTCAAGCATTCTTTGGCCTTTCTAATAGCATCACTAATTCACCATCATTTAAGGATGTTGTATCAGGAAAGGCTAAGGTTGATATTGAACCTGATGAAATAGATGAATTAATTAAAAATAAAGATGAAATTGAAAATAAGCCTTTAACTAATGATAATGTTAGTGAGGATTTAGATAGAAAAATAGATAATAATAAAGAAAATGATGATATTAAGGATTATGTTATATCTCCATCCTTAGAGCCTCAATCACTAGATGACTTTATTGGTCAGCCTCAAGTAGTAAAAATATTAAAGGATGCCATAAAGGTTTCAAGAATTAAGGGTGTTCATCATATTGGTAATGTATTATTATTTGGTCGTAAAGGTCTTGGAAAAACTACTTTAATGAAACTAATTGCAAAAGAATTAGGTGCTCAATTTGAATACTTAGATGCAGCAAGCTTTGAAAATTCTGTATCTAGTCAAAGAAGCTTCCAAAACTTCCTTATTAATATAAGTGAATTGAATAAGCCAGTTGTAATAGCTATTGATGAAATTCATGCACTACCAAAAAGTATTCAAACATCATTATTAACTTTATTAAACAATAGAGTTTATTCTTATTTAGATAAAAATGGTGTTACACATAATATTCCTATAAATGAATTTACATTTATTGGAGCAACTACAGATTCACAGGATGTATTACCTACAATAAAGGATAGATGTAGTAATTTAACATTCTATCTTAGAAATTATACATATGATGAATTAAATAAAATATTCTTAAATAAGTTTACATTCAATAATTTAGTAGTTGATCAAAATATATTAGATGAATGTATTAATAGATGTAGATCATCAATTAGACAGGTTAATGATATTGTTACTGGATTAACAGAAAAAGCTATATTGATCAATTCAAATAAAGTAACAATTGAAATGGTTGATGAATACTTTAAAGAAAGAAACATAGATTCAATTGGTTTAACAGTTGAAGATAGAAAGATTTTAAATGTTATTAAGGAAGAGCCTAGTGGAGTAGTATCTGAAGATACTTTAGCAGCAAGAGCACATCTTGATGTTAAGGTATTAAAGAGTGATTTTGAACCATATTTATTATCAATTGGTTTTATCAGTATAACTCCTAAGGGTAGAGTACTTACACAAAAGGCTTTAGATTATTTAAATTAAAAGTCTTTTATTAGAATATGACATAATATTCTTGCACATATAATGTTTTGTTAGATAAACATCTTTGTGCAAGAATTTATGTTTTGTATAATATATATAAGAAGTATTTTTTCAATAGGAGGGATGGAGACTATGGAAATTAATAAAATAAGAGAAAAATTAGAAGAATATTCGAGATTTAATAATAATATAGGGGTTTATTGTAATAAATTGACAAATATTAACTTTGATATTGATAGCTTTAAAATAGATGATAAATTAATTAAAAAAATATCCGATATAGATGATTTATTAAAAAACTCTAATCCTTTGGAATGTGAAATATTAGTAGCATCAATTTATAATTCAATAATCAATATTTATGAAAATAGCATTAAATATGATGAAAAGACTTCAAAAATAAAAGAGAAAATTTCTCAAAATACAGATGTGGCGAAAGAGAAAATTTTATCAAGTTTTTCAAATAGTAAGAAAAGAATTGATATATTTTTGATCATTGGAATAGTATTATTAATAATATTAATTTGTTTTGCTGTGTTTGCAGGTATTTATCAAGTTAAGAATGATAATGAGGGATTCCCATGGTATGTATGGGTTATGGTTTTTGTTGGATTTATAGGTAGTGCTGCAGATGTAGCTGGAATTTTCTTTACACTTCGTGAAATTAGAGATGATAAAATTAAGGAAAGAACAGAAGCGATTGATTCAATTGGTAATGATTTGATGGGTGAAGTTAAAAAGATTAATAATATAGAAAATATAATTAATAATGAAGGAATAATAAATCTTGGTGATAATTGTGTGAATTTAGATTAAATTAATTTGGAGGATTAATTTATGGATAAAAAAAACAATAGAAAGAATAAAATAAATAGCGTTAAAGATATAGTTAATAACAAAGGTCTTATAAACTTTGGTGATTATTGCATAAATTTTAATAAGTGTTTGATAATTAATTATCAAGATTTTGTAGAAATATGCCAATCAAATGGTAAAATAGTAGCTTTGACAAATGATGCAATCAATTTTAAAGATGAAGAATATACTATTGATCTAAAAAATGGCAATAATTCTTTATTAAAAATAATAAAAGAATTTATACAAAATGAAAGTTATAAAAGAATGTATTCAATAGAGGAATCTGATAGTTCAAATGATGACCGAAAATTTCCAAAATATCTCAAAGACATTAAGAACTTTGTAGATATGAATGACAATTCTAAAATAAATGGAAGCGAATTAAAAATATATGATTTATTTATTTCAGCTCGTACTAACGATAAAAATAATAAGGAGAGTATAGAATATAGAGTTGGTGAAAGAGTAGCAAGGTTTTTAAATTCTAAAGGTATAAGAACTTTCTGGTGGAAAGATTGCGATACATATTATAAATCAATAAACGAAAAGATTGCAGTTAGTCTAGCACTTTCAAAAAATTTTGTTGGTTTGTCCTTTTCAAATAATATAGATTGTTTGAAACGAGACGAAAAACTTAATTTCTTTTCATATGAAGTAAAGACTTTTAGAAATTTACATGACATAAGTAATTTTGATGATGATGAATCATTTTTAAAGAATACAAACTATGGTAAATGTGAATTTGTACCTAAAGAAAGAAAAATGCTTTTTTTTGTAAATAGTAATCATAAAATTGATTATACTACAACATATCTCAACGGGATAACCGAAATAGAAGAAATAAGCAAAGTAAATAAAGATAATCAGTTGTGTTACAATGTAATATATTTTATAGTTACAAAATGTAGTTTTGAAAATCAGACAGAAATATTGAACGAGGCAATAAAAGAATTTTTACCTAATATAAAAAGAAAAAATATTTTTGTTGTATTTGCCAAAGGAATAAAGAAAGTATTTACTTTTCCGGTATTAAAATTATTAAGATGTTTTAAACGAAAGAAAAAGGATTATGATATCGGATATAAATATAAAAGTTCAAGGAAAAATATTTTTGTAAGAACTTTTAGTATGATAAAGAAAATTATTTTATCTCCATTTAAAGGCTTGCAAAAATTATATAATTGGTTAAAAATGAAAAAAAATCACATTCACATTATTTTACTATTTATAGTATTGATCTTATTCTTAATTGGTTTATTTGCAGTGATATTCTGGGATGGATTTGAATGGTATTGGCGTTTGTATTATGAATTGTATTCATTGGTAAATTATGAATTTTTAACTGGCTTAATAATTTGCTTACCTTTTATAATACTTGTTATATTAATTTTTATTCATCTTTTTTGTTGGAAGGATTATAAAAAATTATTTTTGGGGTCTTTAATTACTGGGGGGTTAGTCTTTTTATTATTGTTAGTTGGTACGATATTTCTTTTAGTGCATAATGATTCTTATCATGTAAAATATGGTGATACAATTTTATTAGGAAGATATGAAAATAATTCAAAATATAAAGTTAAGAAGATTGTTTATAAAAATGAAAATATAATCCATTTACCTATTATTATTGAAGATAATGAATTTTATTATGAAAAAAGTTGTCTTGATGATTATAAATCATTAAATTCTGGATTTAGTGTTATTTTTGATAAGAATGATAATATATTTGAGTTTGATAGTGAAATGTTCGTAGATATAAATAACATTAATTATTTAGAATTTCCTAATAATTTATATACAACTAATAGCGCTTTAAATCTTAGTAAATCTAATATAAAAGAAGTTTCATTCCCTTTGCTTTCCCAATATGATTTAAATAAATTTAAATATGTAGAAACAATTAACATAAATGGTGGAGTCATTAATAAAGATAGCTTTACTAATCTCTCAGAAAAAACAAAAAATATTTGTATATTTTCTGATATTGATATTGATTCAAGTGCTTTTGATGTATTAAAAGATAAAAATGTTTATTTATCTAATAAGAATTATGAGAAAGTAAAAGAATCAATTAATAATGAATTATTATTTGATAATAATGTTATTTTATCTTGTTATGATATCGATGATAATAGAATTAGAATCGAACAAGACTATGATGTGACATTTATAAGTAGTGATGGAACTGAAATCATAAATAAATACAAGTATAATGATGAGATCAAATCTAATTTAGAAAATATTGATGGAAAGCTATACAATGTTTTGTATTATCTGAATGATAAAAAATTTGATACTTTTAAAGTTACTAGAAATATTAAACTAAAAAGATTATATGTTCCAATTGATGGATATGATTTAAATGTATCAAAGGATGAATCAATTATAATAGAAAGCAATAAAACATATAAACCTGGTGAGAAAGTAATGTTGAAAGCTTTATATGTTCCAAAGGGTTATATTGGAAAATGGGAATATGATGGAAACATACAATATGGTAATGATTGTTCATTTAAGATGCCGTCAAATGATGTGAATCTTGTTTTTAGTTATGCACTATATCAAGAAGATGATGAAAATTGCATTTATATGGGTACATATCCTCAAACATTAGTTTCTGATGATAGTATAATCAAAAAATTAAATGCTATGGCTGAAAGCACAAAATATAATAAAACATGGATTAATTATAATAAGTCAAAACCAAAATCTTTTGTTGGTTATAGTTTTATGCAATATATTGATATTGATATAGATGATGATGGAATAAGTGATTTTAGAGGTGTAAAAATAGAAGAGTATAGATCAAATGAAGGTGAATATTCATATTATGCATCAGGATCATATCAAGATGATAACGGTTATAAAAAAAGCTCTATTTCAAATCTTCAAATATATTGGTTTAAATATGAGCCTATAAAATGGGAAATTTTATCTATTGATAATGACATTACATTTATGGTTTCAAATATGATTTTGGATAATCAATATTATTATCATAGTGATACAAGTGGCGAATTTACTCATAATGGAGGGACTGGATATGCATCAAATTATAAATTATCAGATATAAAAATATGGTTAGATTCTTTTAATAATGATATTTCTTTGATAAATTCACATAATGATATGATACAATCAATTAATTTAGAAAATAGTTTTAGTTTATTAGATAGAAACTCTGTGGAAACTTATTTAGCCAATAAAAATTTTAGAATTAAGTTTGGCACAGATTATGCCAAATGTATGGGGTTAGAAGTAAATGAATCAGGGATTGGTAATTATTGGATTGATTATGCTCGCTATGTTGATCAAAGTGGTGAAATTTATACTTCAACTGTAAATATTTGCTATGGTATTGTTCCTGCTTTAAAAATTAATTTGAAATCCAATAATTCATATACTGTAACATGGAAAAATGATAATGGCGAAATATTAGAAGTTGATGAAAATGTAAAATATGGTACAACACCTACATATAATGGTCAAGTACCTACAAAAGAATCAACAAATCAATTTTCATATACCTTTGATGGATGGGATAAAACAATTGATAAGGTTACTGATGATGTAATATATGTTGCAAAATACAAAGAGATAGAAATCAGCTAAAATTAATGTAAGTATTATTATTTTGTATATATTTATTTTCGTAGATTAATTTGATAAGAATTCAATAAATAGGTAAGAAAGATGAATAAAGAAGTAATTAAAAATTATTATTATAATGCTAAAGAATTAGTAAAATTAAATAGACCTAAAGAAGCTAGAGATTACGTTTTAGCTATTCTTAATTCTACTTTAGAATATTACCATTTATTGAATTCTACATTAGAAAAAAAGAAAACAGAGATGTTTCTAATTAAATGGATAAAGGTTTCAAAGGATCTTTATGATTTAGGAATAACTGATTATGTATTGGAGTCTTTTGGACTAACAAAAAATATTAATCATAATAATGATTTTATTATTGATGAGGTTTCTAATCAAGGCTGGTGTGCTGTATTGTTTGAAAAATATAAAAATGCAGTTGTTAGAATATCTGTTTCTAATGATGGAAAAACAATTGATGGAACTGGATTCATTATTGCTGATGGATATTTAATTACAAACAATCATATTGTTTATAATCAAAATAAAGATATGCATTATGATAATATAAGCATATATTTTGATGATAAAAAATATAATGTTGATTTAGTAGCATATGATAAAGAAAATGATTTAGCATTATGCAAATTTGACTCAAATATATGCTTTAACTATGAAAAGATTAGTTTTATTGACGATTATAATAAAATAAAGCCTGGTGCTGATTGCTTAGTTATTGGTAATCCATTTAATCTAGGATTGGCTCCATTTACAGGAATAGTTAAGTATACACTTGATAAAAACAATAATTTGATATACCAAGCTCCATCAAATTTTGGTGATAGTGGTGGTCCATTATTTAATAGAAATGGAGAATGCATTGGTATTAATAAATCCAAGATGGTATCTATTAATAATACAAAGGTTGATGGATTCGCATTAGCTACTCCATCAACAATAATAAAGCAAAAATTAAAAGAATGGATTAAATAATATTTAGAATGGAGGGATTACAATGATATTTATAACTGATGATCTTAATTTAATAAAATATAATCCTACATTAATAAATATTAATAATAAAAATTCATTATTTAAATCTGCAATGACTAATCTTGATATTGATTTTTCAAACGATTTTGAGGAATTATTAATTAATGAATTTGATTCAATAATAGATAAATTATCTAAATCTAAGATTAATAGCTTTGCAATTAATTTATTTGATATTAAAAATGATATTTATTTAATTATTGATACTATTACAGATGTTTTATATAAATATTCTGATGATTATAATATTATTATTTATTCAAATCATTTAGATGATTTTGATAATGAAATATTAAATTCATTTGATTCCTATAAGAACATTGAAATAGTTAATACTGGTTATGTTGAAGATGAATTCAAAAAATTTCAATCAAAGCCTAAAAAGGATATTGAATTTAGAGATTATTTAAATAATATTTTGATTGAAAGAAATCTTAAACCATCTGAGGTTTATACTAAGGCTCAAATTAGCCCTCCATTATTTTCAAATATAATTAGCTATAAGCATAATCCACCATACCATCCTTTAAAAGGAACTGTTGCGGCGATAGGAATTGCATTAAAGCTAAATTTAGATGAGATGCAGGAATTGTATAATCATGCAGGATATTATTTAACAAATACTGAATTTCAGGATATTGTTATTAGATTTTTTATAAGTGAAAAGATATATGATACATATCAAATAAATTGCTTATTATTAAGCTATGGTCAAAAATGCTTAATTGATAAGAAAAGTAGCTCTGTAACAATAAGTGTTTCTAAAGAAAAGTAAATAGATATAAGGTTGCTTCTGAAGCAACTTTTTTGCTTTTTATAGATGCTAAAATTTGCTTGTAGGAGGGATAAAGAAATGCTAGATATCGAAATAATAATTAAACTTATAAATAAAACATTATATGAAAGAGAGGAATTAAAAAGATGAAAGAGGATTTTTCGTTACAGTATTTATTAAAAAGAAATACTATTAATATTTTCGGTGTGATAGATGATAATTTAGCAGAAATGGTCATTTCACAAATTGAATTTTTAGTTGATAACAATGCTAAAGAAATTATATTACAGATAAATAGTCCTGGTGGTAGTGTAACTGCAGGTCTTGCAATATACGACACTCTAAATTATGTTGACGCTAGGATAATAACTGTTGGCTTAGGACTTTGTGCTAGCATGGGTGCTTTCTTACTATCTTCAGGTAGTAAAGGCTATAGAAGAGCTACTGAAAATTGTGAAATAATGATACACCAGCCACTAGGTGGTGCTAGTGGTCAAGCTAGTGACATTATTATAGCGGCAGAGCATATAAAGAAAACTAGAGAAAGACTCAACAATATATTGGCTTTAAATACATCAAATTCAACTGATAGAATCATTTCTGATACAGATAGGGATAATATTATGTCTGCTAAAGAAGCTTTAGAATATGGGCTTATAGACACAGTTATTCCAAGTAGAATTAAAGCGAGGGGTGAGTAAAATGATTAATGTGCTTTCTGAATTATTTTTAGAGGAATATTTTTTAATTAATTCATTTATAAATAATAGATGTGATAATTATAAATTAATAAAATCATTAGGTGATATTTATTTTATTGATTCTACTGAATTAAATCATTTAAAGGAATTATTGATAAATGATGATTTAAAAGAATTAAAAAACTATGATGACTATAAAAGATATAAACGTATTAAGCAACGTAATGAATTATTAGGAATAGAAACAAAAACTAATGATTTAAGCTTCGCAATAGCTATTAAAGGAAAAATATTAAAGAATTTATTAAAATATGATCTAAGCAAAGTCGATGATTTAACAGAAGCGGCAATAGAAAAGAAATTAATAGAAAACTCTAATGCTGGAGATATAGATTCTTTAAGAGTTCTTGGCTTTTTAAAAGCAGAAGGTCTTATGGTTAATAAGGATTTAAATAATGGTCTTTCTAATTTAATGATGGTAACAAAATGGGGAAATTTAAATGGTGGATTAATATATTTAAAATATAACCATAATAATCCTCTAGTTCTAAAAATAATTAATGCAGTTACTGAAGGTACCTTATATGATAAAATACCATCTTTAATAAAAGGAAAATATAATATTTCATCAAAAGAAAAATGTGAAGAGGTATTGCTAATTAAAAAGGCTATAGCATTAGATAAGTTAAATGAGGATAGATATGATTCAATTTCATCAAGGCTTATTTATAGTAATACTATTAGCCTAAAGGATAAGGAGAAAATATTATTTTCAGAGGATAAGACCACTTTAACTGATAGCTTAGATTTACCTTTGGTTTTAGAAAGAAATGAAATTGATATAGATTTATCTATAATCAATAATATTCCTTTTAAAAGAGAAGAACAAAAACAAATATCAAATGCTATTAAGCATAATGCGGATAGATTTAATAATCAATATAAGCCATTATGCTTATATTCTGAATCTTCATTCTTGGTTAAATATTATTTAGAAAAAATTAAATCATCATTTCTAAATTCAAATATAGAAGTATTTGATGTTAAGGATATTAGAGATTTTGAATTGAATCCAACAAAGAATAATATTTTGATTAGGAATTTAAAGGAAAATAAAAATAATATTTATATATTCCTATTTGAAGGCGAAATTGATTATGAAATTATTAATAATCTCGTTTTGTTTTTTAAAACATCTAAACGAGAAAAATATATTATTAATATTCCTTCAGTTTCAATTGATTTATCTTCAGTATTACCTATCTGTATTTCTGATAAGGATAATTATGAGAAAATAAAGGATTATGTTGATGGGGTTGAACTTTTGCCTATTAAAAATGCAGAAAAGAGTATTATTGTTAAAGAATTAATATCTAATAATAAAATATCAATCAATGATGAAATCATTAATAAGCTTATGAATTTATCAATAGAAAAAATAACATTTTCAATTGATAGAATGATTTCTGATGATATTGATTTATTTAATATAGATGAAACATCTAATTATTTAAATAATTTAATAAATGAAAATAAAAATAAAAAGCCATTTGGCTTTGGAGGTATAAATTATGAAACTAAATAGCTCATTATTAAATGGATATGAAAATACGAGATTAATTGAATATAATAACATAGATATTAATTATCCTAATACTTACTATTACGATGAAATAGATAATAAGAATATTAAAGGAGTTCTAATAGGAAATAGATATGTTAATGGTAGATTATTACAAACATATTCTAAGGATGATACTCATGTTTTAGCTATAGCAGCAACTAGACTTGGTAAAACAAGTCAGTGTGTTATACCACTTATTGCATCATTTGCAAAACAAAAGATTAAGAAATCATTTATTATTTCAGATCCTAAATGTGAATTATATAGATTACTTTCTGACAATTTAAAAAATAATGGATATGATGTTTTATTATTGAATTTTAGAGATTATTTACATAGTGAATTATGGAATCCATTAACTCCCATATTTAGAAAATATCAGGAGGCTAATTCAATTAATGATAAAGTATCATTAGTCAAAATTGATGATAATTATAAATTTGAATTTAATTCTAAAATTTATGATGATGAGGATTTACTCGAATCAGAAATAGAAAGAATAAGGGAAATAATGCTTGCTGAGGTAGATACTGATATTGAAAAGCTTGCTTTTGTTGTATTGCCTCCTGATAAAGCAAATGATCAATATTGGAATAATTCAGCAAGACAATTTCTTATGGCTATTATTTATTCAATGCTTGAGGATTCACTTCCTGAAAAAAATTGTATCATAAATGAAAATAATTTTAATTTTGACAAAATATTTAAAATATCAGATTCGTTAACTGATGATGAAAGATATGATGATAATGGCTATTTTTCAAGACGTGGAGAGGATTCTAAAGCCTATAATTATGCAAAGGCTATTATATTTAATGCAGGAAATACTAGAATGTGTATTGTATCTAATTTTAGATCTAAATTAGCTCCTTATAAAAATTGTAATATAAGGCTTATTACTAGTAGAAACAGCTTTGAAATGTCAAAGCTTACTGAAGATAAGCCTACAGCTATTTTTGTTTGCTATCCCGATGAAACGAAAATATATTATCAGCTAATTAGTACATTTGTACAAAATGCATATTCATATTTAATAAATTATGCAAATAATAAGCCTAATGGTAAATTAGATGTTCCATTTTATTTTATCCTTGATGAGTTTGGAAATTTTCCTGAAATCATAGATTTTGATGTCGTTATATCGGCTTGTGGTGGTAGAAATGTATGGTTTTATTTAGTATTACAAAGCTATGCTCAATTAAATAATGTATATGGTAATAATATTGCAGAAATAATTAAGGATAATTTAAATATACATATATTTTTGGGTAGTAATAATAGAAGCACCTTAAATGAATTTAGCTTAGAATGTGGTCAAACTACTAGATTATCTCCTATGAGCGCAATTAGAGGAGAAAGAGAAGAAATTACAAATTATGAATTTGAAACTATTCCTCTTATGCCTATAAGCTCATTAGCAAAATTAAATGAAGGTGAATGCATTGTTACTGAAGCTAAATCCGATGTTATTTTAAGTAAAATGGAAAGATATTATAAATGTAATGAATTTAATTTTAAATTATCTAATGAATCTAATTATCAAAGTGTCATTTATGAAAAAAAAGATATTCTTATTGAAAACTATGATGATAATTCTAAACTAATAGAGAAATATTGCAATAAGAGAATTAAAAATAGAAAATTTAATATATTAGATCTATGCATTAATTTATCTATTTCATATTCTTTAGCTAAAAGAGATGTTTATTCTTTAATTCAAAAAGGTAAAGTAATAATAAAAGATACTCATTACGAATATATGAATGAAAATATAGAAAAGCCTAAGAAAAGAGAAAAGCATCTAAGTAGAGAAGAATTAGAAAAGAGAAGACAAGAATTAATTAAAAGGATGCAGGAAGAAATGGAGAAAAATGAGAAGAATGAAAAAATAGATACAGATGATGAACCAGATGAAGTATTAAAGGATAATTTAAAGCTTTATTATACATTAGGACGTATGTATAAATATGCATTAAAGGAAATTGATCAAGAACGTAATGCGATTGTTAGAATGAAGCTAAAATATATGTTTAATGAAGAGGAAGATAATTTCTTAACTGTTGAAGAACAGCTATATGATGGCGATATTAGCTATGAGTGCTATAAGGATTTCTTTAGAAAAACATATATTAATAATAATATTCAGGATAGAATAAGTGCAATATATGAAACATGTGGAATTATTAATACTGGTGGCATTATTCAAGATTATAGAATTATGATAAAGAGAATTCTATTTATGCTTATTCTAATTGATGATAAAACATATGAAGATATATTAGAAATTTTTAATTAATTGTATAAAATCTCATTAAAATCTAATAATTAATAGTAGGAAATATGTTCAAAAAACTGCATTTTTCCTACTTTTCATTAGATTTTTCCCTACTTTTTTCATAATTTGAGCAAAATATGGGAATTTGTGTAGATATTTATACAAAACTATGCTAAAATACATGTGTGAATATAGCACCAATATATATATATATATATCGGAAGTGCTGAAAAATACGTGATAAATTGACACTTTGATGTTCAATTTATTAATTTTTTGTTAGGATGTACCTTATATGTGTGGTATCGTCGGATATGTAGGGGAAGATGATGCGACTCCGATTCTCTTACATGGACTACAAAAATTAGAATACCGTGGTTATGATTCTGCAGGAAATGCTGTAAGATGGTTAAACCTCTTATAGTGAGACATGTTCTATATAATTTATTAAACACCTTAAAGTGAGACTTAATAAAAAATAAGATAATTAGTTTCAAATGAAACGTTAATGACATAGATAAAATTAAATTGAAAGAATTAACAAATATACATATTGGGGAGGGAATAATTATGTGTGGAATCATAGGATACGTTGGTGATGATAATGCAACTCCAATCCTTCTACACGGATTACAAAAATTAGAATATAGAGGTTACGATTCAGCGGGAATCGCTGTTCGCCAAAAATCTAATAATCCAACTGTAGTTAAGGCAGAAGGCAAATTAAATAATCTTATAAGTAAAGTAGAAGGACTTAATATAATCGGTACTTCAGGTATTGGTCATAGTCGTTGGTCAACTCATGGTGCTCCAACAGAAAATAACGCCCATCCACATTACAGTGATGACTATAATATCATTGGAGTTCACAATGGTATTATAGAGAATTATCAAGAATTAAAAGATAAATTGTTAAGACACGGTTATTCTTTTTATTCTGAAACAGATACTGAAGTTTTAATTAAGCTTATTGATTATTACTGTAAAAAATATAAGTTAGGACCTGTTGATGCAATTAATAAGACAATGGTAAGAGCTAGAGGTTCTTATGCTGTTGCATTTATTTGCAAAAATTATCCTGATCAAGTATGGTTTGCCAAAAAAGGGTCACCACTTATTATTGCTAAGGGTGAAAATGCTTGCTATCTTGCATCCGATGTTCCTGCAATTTTAAATTATGCTAATCATGTATATTATGTAGATGACCTAGAATGTGGTTGTATCACAAAAGATGATGTTAAATTTTATGACCTAAATGGTGATGATATTACATCAACTAAAGAATTAAAGAAAATTGATTGGAAAGCAGATTCGGCTGATAAAGGAAGATTCCCTTATTTTATGACTAAAGAAATAGCTGAACAACCAATGGTAGTTAAAGATACAATTGATGCTTATGTTAAAGACGATAGAGGTAGAATAGACTTTGAACAATGTGGTCTTACAATGGATTATTTAAGAAGTCTAGATGCAATATATATCTATGCTTGTGGTTCTGCATATCATGCTGGTATGATTGGTCAATACTTAATCGAAAATCTCACAGGAATCAACGCAAGAGTTGAACTTGCATCAGAATTTAAATATAGAGATTATAGATTAAGACCTAATGCACTTGCAATCTTCATTTCACAATCTGGTGAAACTAAAGATACACATGAAGCTCTACTTAAATGTAAAGTATTAGGTATTAAGACTTTAGCAGTATGTAATGTTAAAGGTTCAACTTTAACAAGAGATGCTGACTTTAATATTTATACATACGCAGGACCTGAAATTGCAGTGGCAACAACAAAAGCATATTCATGCCAATTGATTATAATGTATCTATTAGCAATTAAGATTGCTTGTGTTAAAGGTACAGTTAATCATGAGACATTAAGAGGATATATTGATGAGATACAAACAATACCAGATAAGATTCAAAAAATCATCGATAATAGAGCCGCTATTCAGCATTTATCATCAAGATTTGCGATAAAGCATGATGTATTCTTTATTGGCCGTGGTATTGATTATGCATTATGTATGGAAGGTTCTTTAAAGTTCAAAGAAATTACATACATTCATAGTGAAGCTTATGCTGCAGGTGAATTAAAGCATGGTCCAATATCTTTAATTCAAGAAGGTGTTGCAGTAGTTGCAGTAGTAACTCAACCTGATTTGCTTGAAAAATCAGTTTCAAATATGACTGAAGTAAAATCAAGACAAGGTTCTGTTGTTGCAGTAACAACTGAAGATAACGAGATGGAAAAGAATTCTAAATATCAAATTTATGTTCCAAATATAAATTATTTATTTACACCATCTCTTACAATAATACCATTACAGCTATTAGCATATTATACAAGCTTAAGTAAGGGAATAGATCCTGATAAGCCTAAGAATTTAGCTAAGAGTGTAACAGTAGAATAAAAGTAGTAGTTGGGAGTGATTCCTATGGGTTTAAACCCAAGGCGTTTAGCCTTAATATGTATTGATACAATAATATTCTTTGCAATATATTTTGTTGCATTATTTGTTGTATCAAGTTTCGATTTTAATAAAATTAATATTGATTCTCGGCTATGGTTAGCACTTCCATTAGAAGTCATAGGTAAGACAATTATAAACACCGTTTTCGGTGTTTATAATCGTTTATATAAGTATCGTGGTAGACGTGACTTATTGTATCTTGGGATAGTTTCAACAGCCTCAAATTTAGTGGTTTTTGCTGTTTTTGGTGTTTTTAGATTAACAAATATATCTATACTAAGTCTTTCTGCATTATTCGTAGCAGCAATTATAGAAGTTATATATTTGTTGATATCTCGTATGTTTATTGCATATTATATTGAAGTCCTAAATAGAAAAGAAATTGAAGCTAATACAGACGTTACGAAGAGAACGATTATAATTGGTGCAGGTTCAGCTGGTCAAATATTATTCAATGAGACTTTACATAATAGAGGACTTGGTTTTGATGTTGTGGCATTTGTTGATGATGATAAAACCAAGATTGGTATGGTGTATTGTGGTAAAAAAGTATATGGTCCTATATCAAATATTAACGATATAAAGGTCAAATTAAATGCATCTGTAGTAATTATTGCTATTCCTTCAGCTGATAAAGAAACGATAACCAAGATTTCTAAGTTAATCGATTATAAAAATACTGAAGTTCTAGTTATGCCAAATTTTGCGAAGGTATTAACTGGAGAAATTTCACCATCGCTTAAAAAGTTATCAATTGAAGATTTACTTGGTAGAGAATCAATCAAACTTGATATTACACCAGTAAAAAACTTTTATGAGAATAAAGTTGTACTTATTACTGGTGGTGGAGGATCTATTGGTTCTGAAATTGCTAGACAAGTAGCTGCAATGAATCCAAAAAAATTAGTTCTTTTAGATGTTTATGAGAATTGTGCATATGACATCCAACAAGAATTAAAAATGAAATATAAGGACAATTTAAATCTTCAGGTTGAAATAGTATCAATTACTAATAGACCTGCATTAGATAGAGTATTTGCACAACATAAACCAAATATTGTAATTATGGCTGCCGCTCATAAGCATGTCCCATTAATGGAACATAATGTAATTGAATCAGTAGAGAATAATGTATTTGGTACATTAAATACAGTAGAACTTGCTGAAAAATATAATGTTGATAGAGTTCATATGGTGTCAACAGATAAAGCAGTTAATCCTACATCTATTATGGGTGCAACAAAACGTATATGTGAAATGATTGTCCAAGCCCATTCAACAATCAAACAGCATACTACATTCTCTATTACAAGATTTGGAAATGTTTTAGGAAGTGCTGGTTCTGTAATACCTCTATTTAGAAGGCAAATAGAAAATGGTGGGCCCATAACATTAACAGATTATAGAATCATAAGATATTTTATGACTATTCCTGAAGCTTCACAATTGGTTTTAACATCTAGTTCAATGGCTAGAAATGGAGAATTATTTGTCTTAGATATGGGAAGTCCTGTCAAAATTTATGATTTGGCGGTTAATATGATTAGAATGTCTGGATTAGACCCTAATAAAGATATTGAAATCATAGAAACAGGATTAAGACCTGGTGAAAAGCTTTACGAGGAATTACTTGTAAAGACAGAAGAATTAGATAAAACAGATAATGAATTAATTTTTATTGAAAGAGATAAGCCATTATCTTTAGATGAAATTAAGAATAAATTAGATAAATTGAATGAAGGTATTATAAAAGGTGATGACTTAAATATGAAAGAAATAATTAAATCGGTTGTGCC
>Ga0247610_10002107_pt1 | contig 23506 bp, 20 predicted proteins | sample 174DNAGHGhighgp2_FD_193483 | JGI IMG/M metagenome (GOLD analysis project Ga0247610, IMG submission 193483) | Sheep rumen microbial communities from Palmerston North, Manawatu-Wanganui, New Zealand - 1742 DNA GHGhigh gp2 | ecosystem: Host-associated > Mammals > Digestive system > Stomach > Rumen...
TGTCGCTGGCTACCCTGCTCGAATCCAATGAGTTTAACTACGCCAAAAGCGAAGCCGTAAGCAACGAAGCGGAGGATGGGTATCTGGAGTTCACGATATAACCCTCAGCCCCATGAACGTCTTCAACCGATACGCCCCTTTTATCCAAGACTATATCTACCGCTCCGGCTGGCAGACCCTCCGGGGCGTGCAGAATGCCGCCGGCGATGCCCTCTTCGGCACCGGCGACAACGTGCTACTCACCGCTTCCACCGCCTCCGGCAAGACCGAAGCCGCCTTCTTTCCCATCCTGACCCTCCTCGACGAAGATCCCTCGCGAACCGTTGGTGTGCTTTACATCGCACCGCTCAAGGCCCTCATCAACGACCAGTTCGAACGCTTGGACGAACTGTGCGAGGAGGCCGGCATCCGAGTCACACGGTGGCACGGCGACGTGGGGCAGACCCGCAAGCGGCAACTGCTGCGCAAACCCTCCGGCATCCTGCAAATCACCCCCGAGTCGTTGGAGTCGATGCTCATCAACAAGCACGCGGAAATCACCGCCCTGTTTGGCGACCTGCGCTTCATCGTCATCGATGAGATTCACTCGTTGCTGCGCGGCGACCGCGGACTACAGACCTTTTGCCTTATCGAGCGACTCTGCCGGATGGCAGGCTGCAATCCCCGGCGGGTCGGGCTTTCGGCCACCATTGGCAACCCAGAGGCGGCGGGAGAGTTCCTGGCCGCTGGCAGCGGACGTCGCACCGTTATCCCAAAGTTCGATGGCGGAAAAGAGGTGTGGCGGCTTTCCATGGAACACTTTTTCAACAGCGGACCACAAGCAGACGAGGGGAAAGACATCACGATGCAGAATCCGGCACCAGAGTCATCAAGCGACACGGCCCCGAAAGCCGCCGACCCTGGCATCGGCTATATTTTTGAGCATACAAGGGGTAAGAAATGTCTGGTTTTCACCAACTCCCGTGAAGAATGCGAGACGGTGTGCCAGCAACTGCGGCAGTATTGCGAGGCGAACCACGAGCCCGAACGCTTCCTCATCCACCATGGCAACCTGTCGGCCTCCTACCGGGAAAGCGCAGAGCAAGAGATGAAAGACGACAGCTCACTGATGTCAGTGTGCGCCACGGCCACTTTAGAGCTTGGCATCGATGTGGGACGCTTGGAGCGGGCCTTCCAGATTGACGCACCTTTCACGGTTTCGGGTTTCCTACAGCGTATGGGTCGCACCGGCCGTCGGGGCACCCCCTCGGAAATGTGGTTCGTGATGCGTGAGGAACATCCCGAGGCTCGAGCCATGACACCGGAGATGATTCCTTGGTACCTCGTACAAGGCATCTCACTGGTGCAGCTCTACATCGAAGAACGGTTTGTGGAGCCGCCACGCACCGACCGCATGCCTTACAGCCTACTCTACCACCAGACCATGAGCACCTTGGCCTCCTGCGGCGAGATGACCCCCGCAGAGCTGGCATCCCGCGTACTCTCCCTCTCCTGTTTCCGCCGCATCTCCCAAGACGACTACCGAATCCTGCTTCGTCACCTCCTTGACAAGAACCATATCCAACGCACCGAAAACGGTGGTTTGATTCTCGGACTCCCCGGCGAACGCATCGTCAACAATTTCAAATTCTACGCCGTCTTCCAGGAAAATGTCGAATATACTGTCCGCACTGGCTCCGAACAGTTAGGCACTATCGTGAAGCCACCCCCACCGGGCGACAAAATCGCCATCGCAGGACGTGTATGGGCAGTTGATGAAGTTGACCACTTGCGACGCGAAGTTTGGTGCACTCTCGTAAAGGGCAACATTCCCGCCTATTTTGGCGACTGCGCCGGCGATATACATACGCACATTCTCGAACGTATGCGCGAAGTGCTGAAAGAGGACAACCGCTATCCCTACCTGATGCGTCACGCCGTGTGTCGACTGCAAGAGGCGCGGGACACTTTCCGGAAATCCGGCATGGCCGACCGTCCGCTCATACATTTAGGCGGCAAAATGTGGGCGCTGTTCCCTTGGCTGGGCAGCTATGCCTTCCTCGCATTGGAGCGACTGTTGAAGATAAAATGCGCTAAAATATTGGGCATTAAAGGCTTAACTTCTTCCCGCCCATACTATATGCAATTCACGATGCAGGCAAGCGAGGAAGCGTTCTACCGCGCAGTGGCCGCAGAGTCCGCCAAAGCTTTCGACCCGCTGGAACTGGTTTATCCTGAAGAGGTACCCCTGTTCGAGAAATACGACGAACATATTCCTCCCGAATTGGTCAGGAAAGGCTTTGCCCATGGGATTCTTGATGTGGAAGGGATGCGTCGGCGTGTACTCAGTTGGATATAAGTCCGACAGTGAATTTCAAAATCCTTCGGAGAATCGCCAAGGCATACGCATCAACTTTACCGAACGCCCGAGTAGCGAGGCATAGGGCGTCATCAGATGACAGCGACAAACATTTTTTGGCCTTTCCGCCACATTTGAAGCCTTTGTTTTCGCAAAAAAGCACGGTGAAGCAGCTCTTGCTGACTTTCAAGCGAGTATAGGTGACAAAAAAAGGATGTTTTGCATATGCGCGACAGTGTTTTTGCGACGCCTGGAAGCGTCGGCTCCCAAGCCGCGCAGGCTCCCAAGATAAAAAAATTGATGCGTACGCCTTGGGAGAATCGCTATGAATGCTTTTTGTTTGGGAATATTGTGTACCTTTGCCGCGAAATTAATAAACGATTATGATACCACGCTATTCGCGTCCGGAAATGAGCGCCGTCTGGACTGAGGAAAACAAATTCGGTGCCTATTTGAAAGTGGAAATCGAAGCTGCCGCCGCATGGAGCAAACTCGGGGTGATTCCCGCTGAAGATGTGGAGAAATTACGCCAAAAAGCCACCTTTGATGTCCAGCGAATCTATGAGATTGAGAAAGAAACTCGGCATGACATCGTGGCTTTCACCCGCACGGTGAGCGAAAGCCTCGGCGACGAGAAAAAGTGGGTACACTACGGCCTCACCTCCACCGATGTGGTCGATACTGCCAACGGCTATCTCTTGCGGCAAGCCAACAATATCCTGCGCAAAGACCTCCAGCGGTTTACGGAAATCCTCAAGAAAAGAGCTTTCGAGTTCAAAGACACGCCCTGCATCGGACGCACGCACGGGGTTCATGCCGACATCACCTCCTTAGGGCTGAAATGGGCCCTCTGGTTCGAGGAGATGCGACGCAACGTGGAACGTTTCGAAATGGCCGCCGCCGATGTGGAATGCGGCAAAATCAGCGGCGCCGTAGGCAACTTCGCCAACACCCCGCCGTTCGTGCAAGACTACGTGTGCGAACAACTCGGCATCCACTCCGCCCGAATCTCAACCCAGGTGTTGCAACGCGACCGCCACGCACACTACATGGGCACCCTCGCACTCATCGCCTCCACCATGGAGCAGATGGCCATTGAGGTGCGCCACTGGCAACGAACAGAGCTCCGCGAGGCCGAGGAGGCTTTCGGTAAAGGCCAAAAAGGCTCTTCCGCCATGCCTCACAAACGAAACCCCATCGGCAGCGAGAACATGTGCGGCTGCGCCCGTATTCTACGCGGCTATATGGTCAGCGCCTACGAAAATATCCCGCTCTGGCACGAACGCGACATCTCCCACTCCTCCGCCGAACGCATCATGCTCCCCGACGCCACCATCCTGCTTGATTATATGCTCAACAGGTTCGGCAACATCCTCGAAAACCTTGTCGTCTTTCCTGAAAACATGTTGAAGAACATTTATTTGACCCATAAAGTCATCTTCGCGCAACGTGTCATGACCGCCCTCATCAACAAGGGTCTCTCCCGCGAAAGCGCCTATGACCTCGTCCAACCCATCGCTATGAAAGCCTGGTTCGAAGGACAAGACTACAGAGAACTGCTTGCCCAAAACGAAAACGTAATGTCCCACTTCACCCCAGACGAACTCGACCAATGCTTCACCCTTGACTACTACCTCAAACAAGTCCCCACCATCTTCGAAAGAGTGTTTGACAAATGAGGCTTGAGACGCATCACTTGAAACGTGTGACTTAAAAATCTAACATCTCCCATAATCACAAATTATCAACCATTAAAAACCGCATTATGAACAACTTACACGTTTTGGGAAGTAAAAACTCCCTGTTTAATGAATTTATCGCGGAAGTGCGAAGCACGGAAATACAGACCGACAGTATGCGATTCCGCAGAAACCTTGAACGCATCGGCGAAATATTCGCCTACGAAATCAGCAAACACCTTCCCTATGAGAACCAGGAGGTGACCACCCCGTTGGGCATCGCAAATATCCCGCGACTGATAAAGCAACCGGTACTCGCCACCATTCTCCGCGCCGGCCTGCCCCTCCACCAAGGCATGCTCAACTACTTCGACCACGCCGAGAATGCCTTCATTTCCGCCTTCCGAAAATATTATAAGGACGGGACCTTCGAAATCCAAATCGACTATCTGTCGTCGCCTGATTTGGATGACAAAACCTTGATTCTCTGCGACTCGATGTTGGCTACGGGACGGTCATTCGTGCTGGCATATGAAGAGTTGCTGAGCAAAGGGGAACCTTCACACACACACATCGTGAGCCTGATTGCCAGCAAAGAGGGACTAAACTACGTGATGAGCATCTTACCCGCCGACAGCTGTACCCTCTGGATTGGCGCAGTTGACGAGGAACTCACCGCGCATTCCTTTATCGTGCCCGGCCTCGGTGACGCCGGCGACCTTGCCTATGGAATCAAAGAATAACTCAGGATGGTATTCAGCAGTAATGTTTTTCTTCTCCTCTTCCTGCCCCTTTTCCTGATTTGCTACTTTACATGTCCGAAAAACTGGCGGAATCCTGTCCTTCTTCTGTTTTCTGTCGTTTTCTACGCATTCGGAGCCCCTACTTTCGTATTGCTTCTGTTAACATCCGTTATCATCAACTATTATTTGGTAAAATGGATGTATTCTTCCGAAAACCAGCTATATAGAAAAGCTCTATCAGGATTGGCCATATTGTTAAGCTTAAGCCTCCTATTGTATTTCAAGTACGCAAATTTCTTCGTTGACAACCTCAACACACTACTCAACTTCCTTGGACTGAAAACGTTCGCTTTCACGAAAGTGCTGCTTCCCATTGGCATCTCCTTTTTCACCTTCCAATCCATCACTTACGTCGTTGATGTCTATAGGGACGACAATCCGCCCATGGATCGTCTGACGGACTATATGCTCTACATCCTGATGTTCCCGCAACTTATTGCTGGGCCTATCGTACGGTATCGCGACATCGCGGGGGAAATCCGTCACCGGGAGAGGAACTGGCCGGAAATCCTGCAAGGATTCTATCGTTTTGTGATAGGCCTCTCCAAAAAAGTGCTTATAGCGGATATTATTGGTATTCAAGTTGATAAGCTTCTTATTGGCGACCTGTCAATCATGGGAACGGGTACGGCTTGGGTGACCATACTGGCCTATACTATGCAGCTATACTTCGATTTTTCCGGCTATTCCGATATGGCCATCGGACTGGGCAAAATGATGGGTTTCCATTTTCCCGAGAACTTCGATAATCCCTATAACTCTTCAAGTGTCAGCGAGTTCTGGCGAAGATGGCATATCACATTGGGAACTTTCATGCGCAACTACCTGTACATACCCCTGGGCGGAAACCGCTGCTCCAAGCCCAGAATGTATTTCAACCTTTGGGTGGTGTTCCTCCTCTCAGGCTTTTGGCACGGAGCAAGTTGGAACTACGTCGTCTGGGGGGCCTACCATGGATTCTGGCTCGTAATGGAACGGATAGGATTGGGGAAAGTCTATGAAAAGATAGGAAAAATTCCCGCTGTCTTCATCACTTTCATCATTGTGACCGTGGGTTGGGCTATCTTCAGAATTGAGAATCTGTCGGATGCAGCCACGTTCATCTCCAGGCTCTTTGCTTTCGACTTCCGCTCGTTCGCGCCGATTAACAATGCCCATTTCTATACGATGCTTGTACTGGCGCTCTCCTTCGCATTTCTGACCCTGCTCCCCGTCGGAAAAAAATTACAGGATACCGTCTTCTACACCGAACTCTCAAAGAAACAGCATCTTGTGGCATGGTCCACAAGTATTGTCCTCTTTCTGTTCTGCTTAGGAGCACTCAACGCCACAGGGTTCAGCCCTTTCATCTATTTCCGGTTCTAAACCTATGCCATGATGAAATATTTTCATAAGTTTCTATTTATCAATATAATAACGGTCATGCTAATTCTGATGACCCAGACATTTACCGGTTTTATCCCTATGCCAACGCTAAATGGAGTCACCCCAGACACCGAAAAGCCGAAGCCGACCATCAAAAACTGCATCGATGGCACTTTCCAGACGGATGTCGAAGCACATTTGCGGAAACATTGCGGCTTTCGCGAAGTGCTGATACGGGCATACAACCAATTTGTGTGGAGCTGTTTCAAAGAGACTAACAATTCCACCATCGTACGGGGAAAGGACAACTGGCTATACGAAGAGCTGTATGTCCGGGACCATTACGAGAGCTACATGTACAAATATACTGACGATACCGCCACCATGAGGAGAACATTCGAGACAGAAGCCCTTCGCCTGTGGAAAGTCCAGAAATTGCTGGAAGAGTACGGCATCCATATTTTTGTCAACATTAACCCTGGCAAAGATGTCATCTATCCCGAATACCTCCCCGCCAACAGATCTTACACCAGACCTGAAGGTCTCCGCGCCTATGAATTCTATAAAAAGCGTTTCGATGAACTTGGCATCAACTACATTGACAATGTCGCCATTTTCAAAACTATCAAGGACACTGTGGATTATCCGTTATTTTACAAGACAGGCATCCATTGGAGCAGCATAGCCGCTGTCTATGTCTTTGACTCTATCGTTCGTTACATAGAAACTATAGGGAACCAGAATCTTAACACCTATAGGATTGGCGATAAATACACTGCCGGGCCACGGTTTCCGGACGATGACCTTGAGAAAGTACTCAATTTGGCCTTTCGAATCAAGTCCCCACCCTACTGTTATGTGAATGTCAGCATGGAAAAAGACACCTCTGCCGTCAAACCGTACCTTACCATCATTGGCGATTCCTATTATTGGAACTTTGCCTACTACCTCCCCATACAAGAGATTTTTCGAAAAGCTCCTTTCTGGTATTACGGCTATATGGTCTATGATGACGGGACTCATCCGAGTGGCGCCGTACTGGACCTGGATTTGGAAAAGGAGTTGATGCGCACGGATTACATCATGCTCAATTACGGTACGCTCCAGCTCTACGAGCTTGGAAGCCAAATCCTGCCTTATGCGCTACTTCACTTATGTTACGACAAAGCAACCATTGACTCCTTGGCACACGATGTTATGGAAACCATCAAAAATTACAATCCGACCCTATACGAAGAATGTGTCCGGTCTTCAAAAATCAACGGGAAAAGTGTAGAGCAGAACTTGTATGACAATGCCGTGTACCTGCTCAGGACAGAGCCGGAGACGTACCTTAAAGAGCTTCAGGGCGAGCAGTTACCCACTTCGCGGAACAAAGATTTGAAAGCGATACGGGAATCGTTGGCCAAATCTTCCTCGTAACTGGCCTCCCCTTCTTTGGAATCTGATTACGCATCGTATGTCTTTGCCTTTCCGTTTGACGGTATATCACCGAAAAACCGCTGCTGACTTTCGATATCTTCAGAATCAATCAACCGCCGTATCTTGACGGAGATTCCTAATTCTTCACATTCCTTCTTGAAGTTGTGTACCACTTTGTTGAAATTTTCATTGTCAACGAATCTTTCCTCCTCTCTTTCTTCAATCACCTTGTTTTCAAAATGTTCTGCCTCAAACTTCTCCTTGAAAACCAAAAATTTCTTCATGACATGCGCAAAGCAGGGATCCATTTCCATCTCCTGCTTTTTCTCGACCAAATCCTCAATGGCAATCATCACTTCGATGAACTTCACAATAAACGGACTCCAGGCCTTCATCAAATCATCGTTTGATGCGCTGATTTTTTTTTCTTCTTCTTTGTTGTTTTTCTCTTTCATAATATTAAAAATTTATGGCACAAAAATATATAGGAAATTCTTTATTGTCAAGTGTTTTTTTTAGTTTCATTACAAACTACATATCACTGATTTATAATATTTTCTTAACAAATAATTGTTAAGAAAAAGTGTCTGGTTTCGCAGTTTTTTGGAATTTGCACCGCTAAACCGAAAATAATGTATCTTTGCAGCCGTTTGGAATTTTGAGCTGAAAATCAATATTTAGGACTTACAAATATAAACAAGCAATGAACATCATCGAAAAAATCAAAGAGAATGCCAAGAAGGCCAACAAGCGCATCGTTTTGGCCGAGGGCGAAGAAGAAAGAAACTTGAAGGCTGCCGACATCATCATTGAGAACGGCTATGCCGCCATCACGCTTTTGGGCAACAAGGCCAACATAGAGGCCAAGGCTGCCGAATGGGGCCTGAAAAACATCGCGAAAGCCGACATCATCGACCCGCTGGACAACCCCAAGAAGGATTTTTACGCCAACATGCTGTTTGAAATCCGCAAGAACAAAGGCATGACCATGGAAGAAGCCCTCAAGAAAGTCGAGGACCCGCTCTATCTGGCCACCCTGCTCATCAAGAACAAGGACGTTGACGGCGAGGTCACGGGTGCGCAACACGCCACGGGCGACGTGCTCCGTCCCGCCTTCCAGATTGTGAAAACCCTGCCCGGCATCTCCGTGGTCTCCGGTGCCTTCATCATGTGCTTCCAAGACAAAAAGTGGGGCGACGACGGCGTGATGGTCTTCGCCGACTGCGCCGCTGACCCGAACACCGACGAGAACAAGCTCGCCCAGATTGCGGTGGTCACAGCCCAGACTGCCCGCACCATCGCCGGCATCGAACCGCGAGTGGCCATGCTGAGCTTCTCCACCAAGGGTTCCGCCAAGCACGAACTGGTTGACAGAGTGGTGAACGCCACCCGCATCGCCAAGGAGATGGACCCCAACCTCGTGATTGACGGCGAGTTGCAAGCCGATGCTGCCATTATCCCGTCCGTGGGTGCACAAAAAGCTCCCGGCAGTCCTGTCGCTGGCAAAGCCAACGTACTGGTTTTCCCGTCATTAGAGACTGGCAACATCGCTTATAAGCTGGTGCAGCGCTTCGCCGGCGCTGAAGCCATCGGACCGGTCATGCAGGGTATGGCCGCTCCCATCAACGACCTTTCCCGCGGCTGCTCCGTCGAGGACATCGTCAGCCTCGTGGCCATCACCGCCTGCCAAGCCGCCGGCAACATGTTCTAATTGAAAATCCCTTTTTGTAGAGACGCGCCATGGCGCGTCTCTACATTTACATATATGTCACAATTTTCCTTTCACTGGCATCTGGCCCACCGGATACTACGCGACAAAGGCGACAGATTTTCGAAACCCATCATCCGCCTGTCCGTGTTTGGGGTGTCGCTTGGTGTTGTCATCATGTTGATTGCCATCGGAGTCACCGCTGGGTACAAGCAGGTGATTGAAGACAAGGTGGTGACCATGGGGCAACACATCCGCATCTCCAACTATGACCGCAACTACTCCTATGAACAAGTTCCCATCACGTTGAACGATACATTATTACATGAAATACTGAGCCATCCGGAAGTCGTGTCTGCACAGCCATACGCCACCAAAGTGGGCATCATCAAGACCAGCGACCAAGTTGAGGGCGTCGTGCTGAAAGGCATCGACTCCACATTCAATGGGCTTGACTTCGCACACAACCTCCTGGAAGGCGACACTTTACACCTGAAAGACACTACTGCTGACTCTCATATCATTCTATCCAAACGCCTCGCCGACAAACTGCAAATCAAAATCGGCGACAAAGTGCGCACCTATTTTGTACAAGACCCACCTCGACAAAGAAGCTTCATATTGTCAGGAATTTACGAAACGGGGCTTCCTGAATACGACACAAAGTTCGCACTGGTCGATTTGCGCCATGTGCAAAAACTCAACGGCTGGAGTTCCCGGCAGGTTAGCGGGTTAGAAATACTCACCAGCGACTACAACAACATTGATAAAGTTGGCGAAGAGCTTCATCATCAGATTGATATGAGCTTGAAAGCTGAAACCGTAAAACAAATATACCCCGAAATTTTCGACTGGATAGCCCTTTTCGACACCAATGTCTCGGTTCTGCTCATCATCACCACCTGCGTCTGCATGATCACCATGATGTCGGTATTCTTCATTATCATCTTGGAGAACACGAAGCTTATCGGAATCCTTAAAACATTGGGAATGAAGACAAAACACGTCGTACATACCTTTCTTTTTGTGGCGGGGCGCACGCTGCTGCGAGGACTGCTGATTGGCAATGGCATCGGACTTGGCTTTGGATGGCTACAGCAAAAATTTCACCTCATCAAGCTAAACCCCGACACCTATTACGTGAACTTTGTCCCTATAAGGTTCGAACTATGGCAAATTCTGCTGCTCGATCTTGGTGTTTTTACAGCCTGCATGCTGGTTTTACTCATGCCTGCGTGGATTATCAGCCGAAAAATCTCGCCTGTGAAAGCAGTGCAATTTGAATAACCCGCATCCTGGCCGGAAGAGAATCTATCTATATCGCCTTGCATATTCAAGGAAATGTTATTTTTGCAGGTTTATAATTATTGTCAAGTCATGAACGCAATTGAACAACAATTTCAAGACATCCTTAAAGATCAGAGACCTCAAAACCTCTATGATCCCATTGCCTATATATTGATGCAACCGGGAAAACGGCTGCGCCCGATGTTGGTGAACCTGGCTGCCGAGATGTTCAACGGGGATTCGGAACAAGCGCATTATGTCGCCGCCGCATTCGAGATGCTGCATAATTTCACGCTTATCCATGATGATATTATGGACAAGGCGGACGTACGGCGAGGTTTGCCAACCGTTTACAAAAAATGGGACAGCAATATCGCTATCCTTTCAGGCGACGCACTGGTGGCCCTGGCATTGCTTGAACTTCTCAAGGCAAATTGTGACACAAAAATCACCAAGGAACTCACAAAAATCTTCGCCAAAATAGGTCTGGAGATTTGCGAAGGTCAACAATACGACCTCGATTTCGAAACAATGGAGACCGTATCTCTTGAAGAGTACTTGGAAATGATTCGCCTGAAGACGGCCGTGATGTTTGCCGGATGCCTGAAATCCGGGGGACTTATCGCCGGCGCCGACCCGGAGAGCCTCCAAGCCCTGTATGACCTGGGCATCCATCTGGGACTCGCCTTCCAACTCGCCGACGACATCCTTGACGTATATGCCAACGAAGAAACCTTCGGGAAAGCGGTAGGCGGCGACATCAAGGACAACAAGAAGACTTTCGTCTATCTGAAAGCCCTGGAGCTGGCCGACGAAAAGCAAAAACAACAATTGAAAGACCTGTTCGCCTCCACTCCTGCCGACGAAAAGGCAAAGTTTGAACAAGTGAAAGCCATTTTCGATGCCGTGAACGTGCGCGAAGCCACCGAACTGGTTATTGCCCGCTACACACAACGCTGCATGGAAGACATCCAGCGCATTCATGCCGAAGAGACTAAGAAACAAGCCCTCATCACGTTGGTTCAAAAACTGCAAAGCCGCGACAAATAGATGGCACAAGACAACAGCAACCGATATTTTATCATCCTCGGTGTATTGGGGATTCTGCTGGGCATCTATACCATCCGTTTGTTCAACCTTCAAGTGCTGAACAAATCTTTCAAACGCCAAGCCGATGAAAATGCCATCCGTGAAATCACCATACACCCTGCACGAGGTTTCATCTACGATCGCAACGATTCATTGCTGGTCTATAATGATGCAGCCTACGACTTGATGGTGGTACCAAAAGAGTTACGCTCGTTTGACACGATGGAATTGTGCCGCGTCCTGGATATGGAGATAGAAGAGGTACGAAAGAAAATCGAAAAGGCGACAAAATACTCAGGCAGCGTCCCCTCACTGTTCAAGCAACAGATTTCCAAAGAAGACTACGGTTATTTGCAGGAGAAGATGTCCGAATTCCCCGGTTTCTTTGTGCAAAGCCGTACTCTGCGCTCCTACCCCCAACCTATTGCCGCACACATTCTCGGATATGTCAGCGAGGTGGATGAACAGGATGTGGAAAACGACAGCTACTACCGTATGGGCGACTACATCGGCAAGAGCGGTATCGAAAAGGCGTACGAATCGGTACTACGCGGGGTGAAAGGCAAGCGCAAGGTGCTGGTTGATGTGCACAACAGAGAGATGGGTTCCTACGACAACGGGGCTGAAGACATCGTGGCCGTACCCGGCACCTCGATTTGGAGCACCCTTGACATGCAGCTTCAGCGCTACGGCGAGGAGCTTATGTCCGGCAAACGCGGCGCCATCGTCGCCATCGAACCCAAAACCGGCGAAATCCTCTGCCTGGTCTCCAGTCCCAACTACGACCCGAACCTTCTGGTGGGTACCGCGCGTCCGAAAAACTATGGCAAACTGGTGACAGACCCTGAAAAACCGTTGTTTAACAGAGCCTTGCAAGCGGCCTATCCTCCCGGTTCCACTTTCAAGCTCGCCAATGGCCTTATAGCACTACAGGACCACATCATCACGCCTTCGTCTGTCTACTCCTGCTCCGGCGGCGGCTACCACCTCGGCAACCATGTCGTGCACTGCCATAACTGCGGCGGCCTCAACATCTACAGCGCCATCCAGCGTTCCTGCAACACTTTCTTCTGCCGCGCCTATTACAACATTCTCTCCAACCGGTCGAAATACAAGAATATTGACGAGGCCTATTCCGCCTGGCTCGACTATATGAGTTCCATGGGCTTTCTGCAAGTGTTCAACACAGATTTGCCATACGAATTGAAAGGACGTATCCCAACCGCTGAATATTTCGACAAGAAATACAACAACAGTTGGAACGGTAACACTGTGGTTTCCATGGGAATAGGACAAGGTGAGGCGGCTGTTACCCCGTTACAGATGGCCAACATGCTGGCCGTAATCGCCAACAAAGGCTACTATATCCGCCCACACGTGGTCCGCGCTATCGGAAACAAAGACAGTCTGAACACGCAATTCAACAACAAAATCTACTCCAAAATCGAGCCGCAGCACTTTGAAACGGTGCTTCAAGGCATGAAGTTAGTGGTGACCGGAGGTACCGGGCGCGGGGCGCAAATCCCAGGCATCGAAGTGGCAGGCAAAACCGGCACGGCCCAAAACCCCCATGGCCGCGACCACTCCGTCTTCGCCCTCATAGCCCCTGCCAACGACCCTCAAATCGTCCTCTTCTGCCTCGTGGAGAACGGCGGATTCGGTGCCACTGTGGCATGCCCCATCGCCAGCCTCATGACCGAATTCTATCTCAACCGAAAAGTGGAACGAAAAGATTTGGAACAACGTATGAAAGAAATGAATATCAAATAAGCCATGCCGAAGTTAGACCCCTATAACAAAATGTCCAAAGGCTTTGATGTGAGGCTGATATGCTACTACCTCGCCCTGGTTGTCATCGGCTGGATTACCATTTATTCCACCTGTTACATTCCCGACGGCTCCACCCCCATCTTCGACTTCGGACAACCCTACAGCCGACAGATGCTCTGGATTGGGGCCGCCCTGCTCATTGCCGTTGTCGTCCTGCTGATAGACAGCGGCATCATACAGCATTATGCCTATTTCTTTTATCTTTGCTGCCTACTTCTGATGATTCTTGTTCTGTTTGTCGGCAAGGAAATCAACGGCGCCAAATCCTGGATCAAAATCGGCAGTTTCAGTCTTCAGCCTACAGAATTCATGAAAGTGGCCACGGCATTGGCGATGGCCAAATTCATGCAGGAAGGAAAAACCGCCAATGAACGCCGCTACATCTGGATTGTGCAATTCGCCCTTATCCTTGTTCCCGTCATCGTAGTCATGCTACAGCACGATGCCGGCTCCGCACTCGTGTTCACCTCTTTTATCATTCTCTTTTATCGCGAGGGCCTGAGCGCAGAATTTCTCATCCTCTGTATCACGGCAGCTATTTTGGCCATCTTGACCCTTTCTCTTAATGAGACTTATTCTATAGCCCTGATGACCGTGGTGTTCATTGTGTTCATGATTGCCAACCGAAACCAAAAGAAGAAAATCCGCAGAAATATCATCATATATGTAATCAGTATCGCGTTCGTGTTTTCTGTGAACTTCCTATACGAACATGGTTTTGAACCGCACCAAAAACAACGTATCGACACCATCCTGGGTAAAACATCAGACCCTTTAGGCGCCGATTTCAACCTCAACCAATCGAAAATCGCCATCGGTTCAGGCGGACTTTTCGGCAAAGGATACCTCAAGGGCACACAGACAAAACTCAAATTCGTGCCAGAACAGAGCACCGACTTCATCTTCTGCGCCATTGGTGAAGAATGGGGATTTTTCGGCACATTAGTGGTCTTCGGCCTGTTTGGAGCTCTAATCTTCCGAATATTGAAACTATCCGAAAAACAACGCAATCCATTTGTCCGATATTATGGTTACGGCATTGCCGGCATCTTTGCCTTCCATTTCTTCATCAACATCGGCATGACCATCGGCCTGCTCCCCATCATCGGCATCCCGCTACCTTTCATCAGCTACGGCGGATCTTCCCTCTGGGCTTTCACCATGATGCTTTTCTGCTTTATCAAACTCAATGATAATTAAGGAATTGTGACTTAAAAACCATAACCCTATAACCGATTAACCCCCTAATCATTATGACCGAAACCTCTATTCCCGTGCTGACCTGTATGGCCAAAGAGAATACCGGAAGGCAACCTGTGGCATGCGTCCCGCTGCCCCAGTCCGGCTCACACCGACGCTATTACCGTCTCTTTTTTGACGACAACAGTACCCTGATTGGTGCGTACAACGACGATGTGGCCGAAAATCGCGCCTTTTTCGAATACACCCGTTTCTTTGCTGCCAATGAACTGAACGTACCCGCTTTGATTGCCGTCCATGAAGACCAAAAGCACTACTTGCTGAACGACCTTGGCACGAAGACTTTGTACGACAAATTGTGCGAAATCCGAAAAAATAATGGTGATTTCCAAGATGTTATGGCTGATTACAGAAAAGTGGCGGCAGCTCTGCCAAAGTTTCAAATGACCTCAAAACAAGGTCTTGACATGTCGGTGGCCTACCCACGCGCCGCTTTTGACCGCCAGTCCATGCAATGGGATCTCAACTATTTCAAATACTACTACCTGAAAATGGTGAACGTCCCTTTCAATGAACAGTTGTTAGAAGATGACTATCAGGCATTTATGGACTACCTACTTACCGTCGACGATGACTATTTCCTCTACCGGGATTTCCAGTCCCGTAATATCATGGTTTTTCAGGACGATGTCTGGTTTATCGATTATCAGGGAGGTAGAAAAGGTGCGTTACAATACGACATCGCCTCGCTGCTATATGATGCCAAGGCCGATTTATCGCCGGAAATCCGGAAAGAACTGTTAGAATGCTACTTGGACAACCTTTCAAATTACCTGACCATTGACCGCACCCAGTTCACATCCTACTTTCACGCTTTCTCGCTCATCCGTATCATGCAGGCAATGGGGGCTTATGGGTACCGGGGGTACTTCGAACGAAAGACTCATTTCCTTCAGAGCGTCCCGTATGCCATTCGCAATTTACGCTACCTGCTGAACCAAAATGCACTGCCGGCAAACTTACCCGAGCTACGACGCGTATTGCAAACTGTGGTGGATAGCTATGCAGAGCCAACCCCCGACAATCAGGACACTCTTACTGTTGCAGTACAAAGTTTCTCCTATAAGAAAGGGGTTCCCGAAGACAATTCCGGCAACGGGGGCGGTTTCGTGTTCGACTGCCGCGCCCTGCCCAACCCCGGCCGCGAGAAACAATACGCCACCTTCACCGGCAAAGACGACTGCGTCATCGAATATCTGCAAAAACACAAGGAGACTGCAACTTTTGAAAGGCATGTCTGCGCTATCGTCGACATGTCGGTGGACAACTATTTGGAACGCAAGTTCACCCATCTGACAGTTAGCTTCGGCTGTACGGGCGGACAGCACCGCTCCGTCTATTTCGCAGAACAGACCGCCAAACATTTACGCGACAAGTACCCGCAAATCATAGTGAAACTCCAACACTCCAACTCCCTTATCCATCACCACTAATCCGATTTCAAAACCATACGAAAAAAATTCTATCTTTGCCATTTCTTTTTATGAGAAGAAGAGTGTTTATATGGATTCTGCTCCTGCCGGCCTTAATGCCGCGGATATATGCGCAAACTGGCGGAAAGTATGTGTATAACTTTCTTAATCTCAGCTATTCATCAAAAATGATGGGCTTAGGGGGCAGCCTTGTCTCCGTGCATGACAACAACCCCGCCCTGCTATTGATGAACCCCTCCTATATCAGTGAACGCCAACATAACACCCTTTCACTGAACTACACCGATTATTTCGCACACAACAATGGCATGTCGGCCATCTACTCATACACCTTTCCGAAAGCCGGAAGTTTTGCATTCAGCGTGCAAGCCCTGGCCTACGGAAATTTCCAAGGAATGGACGAAAACGGAGTGGAAACCGGCAAATTCACAGCCGGAGATTACGCGATTACCCTTGGCTGGGGCCGCGAACTCTCTCCAAACTTCTCCATCGGTGCCAATCTCAAAACAATTTTCAGCCATTATGACTCCTATTTTTCTTCCGGACTCGCAGTTGACATCGCTGGCAGCTATTATAACGAAGAAAAACGACTGTCTATCACTCTGTTAGCAAAAAATATAGGTACCCAAGTCAAAGCTTATGCCCCCGGAAATCGCGAACTCCTGCCTTTCGACCTCCAGCTCGCCCTCTCCCAACGCCTGAAACACGTCCCCATCCGCTATCACATATCTCTCCACTCCCTATACCGCTGGAACATGAACTATTATGGCCACGATAACCCGTTCCTCGAAACCGATGCCATCTCGGGTGAGCTACAATATCCCTCAAAGGTCGCGCAATTCACAGATAACCTTTTCCGCCATTTCATTTTCGGCATCGAAATCGAACCTGTCAAATATTTCTCCATCCAACTGGCTTACAATCACAACATACACCAAGAAATGAAAGTGCTTTCCCGTAAATCTATGGCAGGATTTTCGTATGGTATCCAATTAAATATCAAAGGTATACGAGTAGGCTTTTCTCGCCTGCACTATGCAGTCGGCGCCACTCCCAACTGCTTTGACCTCGCTTTTGACTTCGGGGAGTTAGCCAAGAACAGCAAAGAAAAGAAAGCACGTAAATTAGAACGAATCACCCCATGATATGAAAGTTCCCTTTTCTCCACCCCATATTGACGATAAAATCATTGCGGAAGTCGTGGCAACCCTACGATCCGGCTGGATTACCACTGGTCCCCGAACCAAGCTTTTCGAGCAAAAGTTAGCAGAATATTGCGGCATTCAACACGTGATTTGTGTCAATTCCGCATCTGCAGGCCTTGAACTGGCTTTGCGCTGGTTCGGCATCGGACCCGGGGACGAGGTCATCGTTCCCGCCTATACCTACACCGCATCTGCCGAAGTGGTAGTGCATTGCGGTGCAAAACTAGTACTGGTGGACGTTAATGACAACTTGCTCATAGACCCTGAACAAGTCCGGAAAGCCGTCACGCCAAGAACGAAAGCCATCATTCCGGTGGATATCGTCGGACTACCTTGCGATTACCAACAACTATATGATATCGTGAATGATGCAACAATAAAACGACAATTCCAACCTGCCAACGACATCCAAAGGAATCTGGGTCGCATCCTCGTGCTGTCTGATGCCGCCCACTCATTGGGAGCCTACTACAGGGGCAGACACACCGGGTCCGTGGCCGACATCTCCGTCTTCTCGTTTCACGCAGTGAAAAACCTGACTACTGCGGAAGGCGGTGCCATCTGCCTGAACTTGCCCGAACCCTTCCTCTCCGAACAGATACATAAAGAACTGAAAACCCTTTCCCTGCACGGACAATCGAAGGATGCATTCACGAAAACAAAGGCCGGATCCTGGCGCTATGATGTCCAAACTATTGGTTACAAATGCAATATGACCGATGTTGCCGCAGCGATGGGACTGGTGGAATTGGAACGCTATGACGAGGAAATTCTACCTGTAAGAAAACATATTTTCGATACCTACAACCAAGCGTTTGCTGATGACCCCCGTTTCCGACTCCCCATTTACGAAACCGAAGAACTCCAATCGTCGTACCACGTCTTCACTTTGCGCGTGAACGGCATCTCAGAAGAACAGCGCGATACCATCATCATGAAAATGGCTGAAAATGAGGTGGCTGCTAACGTCCACTTCATCCCCCTGCCCATGTTGACTGCCTACAAAGAGTTGGGATTTGACATCCAAGAATTCCCGAACGCCTACCGAAACTATGCCTGCGAAATAAGCCTCCCCGTGTACCACACGTTGACGGACGAAATGGTGGCTGAAGTTATCCACACTCTAAAAAAGGCCGTTACAGAAGTTGTTTCTCTATAAATTGTACCATTCAGGGTGGGCGTGAGGCTTGTCCTCCAAATTGAAACAACCCTTGCGATAACCCTGCAAACCATAATACTGCGCCTCTATTTCTTGAAAGTCTTTTTCATAATCACCTGTAGGATAGAATATTGACATAATTCCACACGTACGCGTCTTGTAGTCGATGTAACCCAAACTTATGGGTACTCCCGCCTCAATGGCAATCTGGTAGAAACCGCGTTTCCACTTCTCAACTCTCTTTCTGGTGCCTTCAGGACAAATAATCAATGTGATACGATCACGTTTCCGGATAACATCCGCCGCATACTCCACAAAATTACGAGCATGCTTCCTGTCAACAGGAATACCACCTAACTTCTTGAGTAACTTATTTAAAGGGAAGAAAAAGAACTCTTTCTTGATGATGGTGCTGGCGTGAAGGTCGTAATATTGCATCGCCGCCAACCCTATGATAAAATCCATGATGGAGGTGTGGGGCGCCATCATCAGCACACTTTTGGGAATGGTGCCTTCAGGGTTAGGGTAAGGGATTGGCTTTAACCGATATACGTACTTGAAAAGGAAAGTGCTAAGCATGATTCAAATTATTGATTATAAACTTATTGTCTTGAATATATCCCTCTGTTAAACAACCCATCCGCAACGCTCTGTTATCTGGCATATGACCAGCAGGAACATGGAAAATAAGCGGAAAATCCGCTCCTTTGCAATGATCGGCAACAATCTCCTCCGCAGTCTTCCCAAAAGGAATTGTATTGTCGTGCATGTCGCTCATATGACCGACCAACAGCGCCTTGACAGATGAAAGCTTACCACTACGTTGAAGATTAAGAATCATCCTATCAATATGATACAGGTATTCATCCAAATCCTCAATGAACAGCACCTTATCATCCGTACAGATATCAGAAGGCGAGCCGACCAAAGAATAGAGCATCGAGAGGTTTCCGCCTGTGAGAATACCGGAAAAGGATTTCGGAGACGACAGAGGAGAAATATCCAATTCATAAGAAAGGTTCTTACCCGCTAATGCTCCCAGAAATGTCTGCAAAGCAGGCGATTGAAAGTCATCCATCATCACATTCACCGGCATTGTGGCGTGCAGGGTGGCTATTTGCAAATTCTGTTGAATATGGCTATGGAACACCGTGATGTCACTGTATCCACAAATCCATTTTGGACGTTGAAGAAAATGGGAAAAATCAAGCTTGTCAATGATACGTGCTGAACCATAACCTCCTCTAACGCACCATATTGCATTAATATCATCATCATCAAGGAGGTCCTGGAAGTAACGGGTGCGCATGGTATCGTCACCGGCAAACTGATGGTCCTCGGCAAAAAGTCTTTCGTCATAAAAAACGTTAAAGCCGGCTTGTTTCAGCCACATCTCCGCCGGAAGAATCTCCTTTCTGGAAATTTTCCGGGCAGGAGCGGCCAAGGCAATCGTATCTCCTGAAACCAGATAGGGAGGTATAATCATATTTTGATGTGTTTTTCTTCAAGGATTTGCAACGTCAAATTCCTTAACAGTTTGCGCTGCGATTCATTCCGATAGAATCTCCTCTTGTGAGGGACGGGCTTGCAATTCTTGAATATTTTCCCAGTAATATGTTGATATTGCGGGTCTAAGGCTGCCGCCAACATGGTTGCCGAACCCTGCTCAGGCGTATTGATAAAAGGGCGGAAAAACCAATCGCATAGCTTGTCGACCACGAGGTTGTCCATTCTTATAATATTGGTACTCACAATATTGGGATCTGCTACATTGAAGCATATCCCTTCCTTTTTCCACGCTTCGGACGCATCCAGCATGAAGTAGTACAGTGCCAGCTTGGAGCTTCCATACGCGGTAAAGCGGTTATAATCGTTTTGAGACTTCGGTACGAACAACTCCGGAGTGATTCTGCCAAGGGCATAAGCCAAGGATATCATGCTAACAATACGGGTTCCTTTTGTCATTATCGGGTGCAGAAGATTCGTCAACGTAAAGTGTCCCAAATAGTTGACAGCCATCGTATATTCCACATTATCCGCACTGACTTTGGCTCGGCTGGGCAAAACCCCGGCGTTGTTCAACAACACATGCAGCACCGGAAAATTGCTCTTCACCTCCTCAGCAAAACGTACAATATCCTGCAGATTGCCGAGATCAACAGGCATCAGGTGAAGCACGCCGCCGGTCTCCATTCCAATCTCCTCCTCAACGGGTCGTGCGGCAGCAACATCCACACACGCCATGATAACTTCGTAGCCCGCTTTCGACAGTTCTCGGACATGAATGCGACCCATGCCTCCGTCTGCACCTGTCACCAAGGCTATCTTGCGAGCTCTTCCATCCTCCATAATTAACGATTTTTAACTGCGACAATCATCCTTCCACGCAAAGCACTGTATGGTGCACCGTGATGTTGGTATCCATCGTGTGCGTCTCGTCCTTGTTAAACTCGTCACACACTCCTCGTGTGAAATTGCTCACTGAATCCGTCTCGTTATTAATCAGACTGTCTCCCTGCATCACGACATTGGCTGATATGCACCTGCATTCCTTCATGCCGCACGATGCAAAAGAAATCACAGCACTGATAAAACAAATTAAACCGATTGTTTTTTTCATTTTTATAAATTTTATACTTGTTTTGCAGAATAAGCCAACGCATAGAGTTTTATTTGCTTAATCATGGAAGCTAAACCATTGGAGCGAGTGGGGGAGAGGTGATTCTTCAATCCTATGGCATCTAAATAGGACAAATCATTGTCCAAAATCTCTTTCGGTGTATGACCAGATAGAACTCTAATTAACAGATTCACAATACCTTTAGTAATAATAGCATCACTGTCAGCTGAAAAATAGAGCTTCCCCTCCCTCATTTCCGGATGGAGCCATACTTGCGACTGGCAACCACTTATGAGAAATTCCTCCGTCTTATACTGCGGATCTATCACAGGCAAATCTTTCCCCAACTCTATAATATAGTTGTACTTGTCCATCCAATCATCGAACATTTCGAACTCCTGTATAAGGCTCTCTTCGACTTCTTTCATCGTACTCATAATGCTAATATTTTTTGTTACAGTCTTTTATATTCTTGATTTTAAGGATGCAAAAATAATAAAACTATGTAAAGCCCGGTCATCAATATTCCCGAATCCGATTTTCAATCTCCATAATGGCATCACGAAACTGCGCCGCCTTCTCGAAATCAAGTTCTTTCACGGCCTTGTCCATCTGTTTCCTATACTGTTTCTTCTTTTTCTCCAACTGTTCCATATTGTATAGGGTGATATCTTCCGCGACCGCTGGCATTTTCTTTTCTTTCTGCACGTAAAAGCCCTGTTTGCCATTCTTTTTCCCACTGTCTCCAGACATTCCCGACAACAGCATCTCGTCCGATTTCACCACACCTTTGGGCACGATATGGTGTTCCTCATTATAAGCTATCTGCTTGGAACGTCTGCGGTTTGTCTCCTCGATCGTGGCCTGCATCGATTTGGTGATTTTGTTGGCATAGAAAATCACCCGGCCGTTGACGTGTCGCGCGGCACGACCGGCCGTCTGGGTCAGCGACCGCACGTTACGCAGGAATCCCTCCTTATCGGCATCCATGATGGCCACCAACGAAACCTCCGGCAAGTCCAAACCCTCACGTAACAGGTTGACTCCTACCAATACGTCAATGGCACCGGCACGCAGGTTCTGCAAAATCTCCACCCGGTCAAGGGTTTCCACATCAGAATGGATGTAACATGCCCGTACTCCGATATTTATAAGATATGTATTCAATTCCTCCGCCATTCGCTTTGTCAACGTCGTCACTAAAACACGCTCGCCCTTGTCCACCGTGTCCTCAATCTCGTTCAGCAGGTCATCCACCTGGTTGGTAGCCGGGCGCACCTCAATGGGCGGGTCCAACAACCCCGTGGGCCGGACCACTTGCTCCACCACCACGCCACCCGATTGCTCCAGCTCATAGTCCGCCGGCGTGGCGCTCATGTAGATGGTCTGCCCCACCAAAGCTTCGAACTCATCGAATTTCAACGGCCGGTTGTCCAAGGCGGCAGGCAACCGGAACCCATACTCCACGAGGTTTATCTTGCGGGAGCGATCGCCGCCGTACATCGCACCAATCTGCGGAACCGTGACATGGCTCTCGTCAATCACCAGCACGAAATCATTAGGGAAAAAGTCAAGGATGCAGAAAGGCCGCATCCCTGGTTCGCGCTTGTCAAAATAGCGGGAATAGTTCTCGATGCCTGAACAATATCCCAACTCTTTCATCATCTCTATATCGTATGTTACACGGTCTTCCAAACGTTTTGCTTCCAAATGTTTACCTATGGATTTGAAGTAATCTCGCTGCTCACCCAAATCAAGGGTAATCTGGTTGATGGCCTCGTTCATGGTCTGCTGTGTCGTCACGAAAAGACTGGCAGGATAAACCACTAAACTTTCTTCTTTCGCGATGACGCCTCCGGAAGAGGCCTCTATAATGGCCAGCGATTCAATCTCATCGTCCCAGAAGATGATACGGTAGGCGTGTTCGGCATAGGGAGGGAAAATATCGACAGTATCCCCTTTCACGCGGAACTGTCCCGGCTGGAGGTCAAGCTCGGTGCGCGAATAGAGGCTGGCGACGAAGCGCAACAACAGCGCATTGCGGTCAATGACCATGCCCGTGTGCAAGTGAACGACATTCTTGGCGAAATCATCAGGATTTCCGATACCGTAAATACATGATACTGAAGCTACTACTATTACATCACGTCTTCCAGACATCAATGCAGCAGTAGTGTGCAGACGCAACTTTTCGATTTCGTCATTGATGGACAAATCCTTCTCAATGTACGTGTTTGTGGTCGGAATGTAGGCCTCGGGCTGGTAATAGTCGTAATAGGAGACATAGTATTCCACAGCATTTTCCGGG
>Ga0247610_10002109_pt1 | contig 23492 bp, 31 predicted proteins | sample 174DNAGHGhighgp2_FD_193483 | JGI IMG/M metagenome (GOLD analysis project Ga0247610, IMG submission 193483) | Sheep rumen microbial communities from Palmerston North, Manawatu-Wanganui, New Zealand - 1742 DNA GHGhigh gp2 | ecosystem: Host-associated > Mammals > Digestive system > Stomach > Rumen...
TAGTTGAAATGTCTGTTGTCGGCAATGTCTGCACTACTACGCAATTAATGAAATTCAGACCACTAATAGTGGTGTTTAACATCTGTAAAGCCTGTGCCAATACATCAGCGAGGTTTCTCGGTGTCTGCTCGGTCGTGTTAAAACTTTCATTAAGTGCTATCGGTTTAGTTACTGTCGCCATATCTTCCCCTTTCAATTCCCATCATCAAATACAAGGTTCACCGCTCCATTGACTACTTTCAGATACTCCAACGAAATGACGTTAGAGGTTATGTCGATTCCGTCTCCTGCTATATATCCACCCGATGCGTCTTTTATGCAATACAAAATCCCATTGGTTAATTTACTACTTGGTAACGCATCATATTCGGCTTGGGTTAGTTCTATTACTTCTTGGATTATATCAACAACCGTTTTTCCATTCTGTGCGTCATCAGTAACATTCACATTCCCAATGAATTGTATACTCGGTTCTTGTGGCACATCTGTTCCGTTCTCGTCAATGATAGCGTGACCGCCACCGCCACCGCCCATGTTTTGATCTATAATTTCCATATTGGAGGCATAATCCTCCATGAATGACTTCTGACTATCTGTGGTTTCGGGTTTGCTTAAGTTGTAATTGGTTGTATGTGTTGCCATGAGTTACCTCTTATAAGGTGGTATATTTAACTTTAACTTTATATTTTCTGTAAGGCTGTGCATCAAAATAATCATAACTGAAATAAATATTTGAACTATCAACAGTATAAGTGCCATTATATCCGCCTATACTTGATAAAGAATTTACCCATCCATTGCCCCAATCATACCAAGCATCAACAACTTGTATAAGGTCAACATTTGAAATACCATGTGGATGCCCGTACTGACCGCCAAATCTTTCATTTGACCACTCAATAGTTTGTTCTTGAACTTGACTTCCGCCACTTTCATTAATTAGAGTCCAAGTATTTCTTATATACAGATAACATTTTTGATATTGATTATTGCTGTCGAGCATTATATACATATCGCCATCATTACCAGCAGATGATGGTGCAATTGTTCCATAGGTAATACTATTTCCATTACTTATCCCATATTCTTTTCCGTTTAAAATCATTTTCGGCATATCAATCACCTATATCTAAATATGCGGGTGTTATTTGCAGTGCTATCAATTGCTACGATATATCTATTGCTAATAGCCAATGGCTTCCAATATTCATGTGTAATAATTTTTACATCTGCATTAAAATCTACTAACACCATTCCAAGTGCGGAACTACCATAAGCACATTTATTTCTTCCATCAGTATAATAGAAATGATAATCACTATATCTTGGATCTGTATTTCCAAAATTTCCGACCATCTTTATCGGAGATGGAGTAAAGAAATCACCTCCATTATTCCCATCATATGCTCCCCAATGCCATGCCCCATTCACATATGATGCAAGCCATACATACCCATTTCCACACATTCCTCTGTCTGGGCATCTTGCAAAATCTACTCCTGCATCAGTATTCATTACTTCCCATTGAATATCGCCTGAAAGGTCGAATCCATATTTACGGGCATAATCGGAAAACCAAACAGCATTACTAAATCCGTAAAGAGTATTATTGTCAACAAATCCACAAATAGTTCCATTTGAAAACTGCTGACTTCCTATCTGACTAAATGTTTCGTTGGATACATCAAGTTTGTATATTTTGGGTGAACCAACACCCCTGTCAACAAAGTAAAAATCATCATTAACCATTATACAATCAGCACTTGATGTTAAGGAAATTGCTGAACTTGAAATAGCAAAATGATAATATATTTCATTAGTGGTTAAATCAAAAACATAAGCCTCATAATTGTAATCAAGATTTTGTATGGCAATACCATAATTATTTACAACATTTGATGGATGATATAAATATGTATTTTTGTCCGTTGGAATATTTGTAATTTCAATTAGTTCCAAATCGCTTATTCTTGTTTTAGTCAGATATGCTAAAGGTGTAGCACCAGAATTTTGAGTAAGCCATATATAAGAATTGGTAGAATCAATACAAGCCGTGCCACCAGCATAGTTATATAAAGGCTTTTCATAAGTTTCTGCCCCATCTCCCGAATCATTTCTTGTACTCTCAAATCCGTTCCCGAATACAGAAAATTTAAGTTTTCCCGAATTGATTGTTGCACTCATTAATATAAATCTCCTACCAAAGTCGGTGAATCTGTAACTGTCATATACACTTTACAAGCGTGAACTCCCGTTCCGTAGACCATTTGAGGATTACTGCAATGGAATACTCTTTCACCCTTGAATGACTTATCCTCTGTAACGTTCATTTCAAGGTCTAAATCATCGTCAACTGTCACTCTGATATTAACTACCGCCGTTGCACTTAAAGTCGCATCTATGGTCAAAATCATTTCAAGCCGTTGACCAGAAGTGGATTGATTATATTCAATCTCGGCTATCTGACTCTCGGTTGAGCCGACAGTTATTGTGTCCGTGTTTGTGGTATGCAATAACCAAAAGTCTTTGCCACCTATCTGCTGTCCGTTGTTATAGTCAGAGGAGAGACCAGCTACTGTTTTGCTGAACCTATCTTGAGCTGATGCAAGTATCGGGTTATCTCCGCTACAAGTGACGTGCATCTGTCCACCGATGACATATACAATCTCGGTTATCGCTCCGATATCGTCTGATTCGGCTTGATTCCCGGTAAAGGCAAGAACATCGCCGGGATCATAAATCGGTATCATCGGCATATCCGAATCGTAAGGGACATAGTAAATTCCGTTCCATGTGTCGATTATCTCTTGCAATGCGGATAATCTGTTGTCCTGATCGGTAAACTGTAGGAATGGGTTAGTTCCAAGGTCGAGTACGAGTCCGCCCGTGTTGGTGTTAGAGACGTACTCCTGAATACCACCATCCTTATACACGTTGTAAATGCCGTCATAGGTCGTTTTGTAATCTGACAGATTAGAACTATACCTAAATGACGAACGGACGGTATCGACCGCTACAGAGCCATACGTGCCGACATACAGTAGCCCATCTCTGCCGATGTACATATAACATCCGAGGTAAGCCCCGAGATAAGATAAAACATCTCTCCACGTATCAGCGTCAGCCACAACATCTGCAAAACCCGTCTTACGGTTTCCGTTCGGGAGTGCGGAGATATCTGCTGACGTTGAGCCGAGAGTGACTCCGCAAGCCGTGCAAGCCTCTACAAGCCACTCATACGGTAATTGAATGGTCGTATGGTTTGCCGGAACAAATTTGACTTTCTCAAACTTGACCATCGCATCATAGGCTTTAATGTTGAGGCTGTCTTGGGTCTGCGTAATTTCAGAGATAGAAAATTTTCCCATCGGGATCACATCGGATGCACCGACCAGCTTAATAGACAAATCTATCTCTGCACCGTACAGTTCATATCTGCTTACGCTTAAACCCAACACAATGTTCAGTTCGGATGCGTAGACCGTACCGATTTCAAGTTTGTCTCCGCTTATAGCACGGGTTATCTTGCCCGAGCGGATATCGCCACCAACATAGTCATAGGTATCGTTGTCGGTGACGATGCTACCCGAGTATTCAAACATTCTTTCATGCTGTTTTATTTTTGTTTTGAAATCTTCCGATGCGTTATACATTATTGTTCGATTAGATTAAATGCGAGGTTTTCGATTCCACGTTCGATATTAAAGTTGTACCAATCGAGCGACCTGTCACCTACATAGAACGTCCTTGTCTCCTGTTCGCCAACCAATACATCGTAGTAAGTGACTTCAAAGAACATATCGCCACATACTTCTTCAAGTATTGCTTTGGCATCTTCGGGAGTAAGGTTCGCATACTTTAGTTCGAGTTTCCTTTTTTTGGCTACCAAAGTCGCTATCATCGTTCCATCTTCGGCTCTGCCTGAATCGGCTGATTGCACCGACATAATAGACCATTTCAACCCACCGGGGGATGCGGGCTGAATGGTTATATCACCGAGCTGGAAAAAGTATTGAGATATATCTACACTCATCTTCCACTCCTTACATTCTGTCTCTGTTGAGCCGTCACAATAACCCTATCGAGTATTCCGCCATCGAGTACGACAGGGATTGTTATATCCCCACCACTTGCAGCTGCTACACTTGCAGATATTGATGAGATAATCTGTTCCATGTTCATTACGGCTGTGTCTCCGCCATAACTTGTGACTATCTCGGGACCTGCCTCTCCAGCTAGGAACAAGTCACCTTTATCCACAAAGCCACCCGATGCCCTTGCTGTTATCTTGCCCGGATTGGTATTGATGCCCTTGCCGAGATTGTTAAGGTCGTTTGCTCCGTTCAGTAAGTCTTTTATGCCACCCGTTAAGAAGTTGAACGCCGCTCCGAACCTATCCTCGATAGACTTGAGTACGGTATTTGTCTCGGTCTGCAATCCACTCATAACATCATCCCATGCAGAGCCTATCTTCGAGTTCTTGATGGTGTCATAGATAGAATCGAACCCAGCTGATATAAGGGGATGCTCGGTAGACCATGCGTCTGTCCAAAGAGTGAAAGTCTCTTTCAGACTATTCACGCTTGTACTCATCTGCTCTGAATCACCCGTGACCACTCCATGAAGTAGACCAAAGGCATCCGAGAAAACACTTGTACCGTCCTTAAGGTCATCAAATACCGCTCTGTGAGTTGCACCAAAGTTGTACAGATAATTTCCGAAATCTTCGGCTTTGAACTTTGCAAAGTCCATGGATGCCTGAAATAATCCGTTCTTGCCAAAGAATGTCCAATTCTTGTAAAGGTCTGCATCAGCCGAACCAAATCCCTCAAGGATGGGACCAATGATGTTATGAGATATCTGCTGACCAAGAACTGCTCCGGCTGTTACTCCACCAGCTCCGATTCCGAGAGTGCCTAGGATAGAGCCAAGGATTCCACCTCCGGCAGCTGCACCAGCGCCAGCTCCGGCTGTTGCTCCGCCTCTTGCTATGGCCCCGGCTATGATGGACGGGACAACTCTTGAAATTGCTCCTCCCAGCTTAAGCCCAAAGAATGTAGCGAGACCTGTTGCAATTTCATCCATGAACCCGGCTCTTTCAAGTCCGTCTACGGCACTCTCAAACAGACCCATGATTCCGCTTTTCAGTTCTGATGTATCAGAGTTTTCAACAGCCTCTCCTACATCTTCCCAAGGGACGGCTTTTACTATCGTTGTAAAAAATTCCACTATCTTTGTGGCTATGTCGATAGCACCCTGTACACCTTTGTTGAGGTCGATGTTGGTAAAAGCGGATGTAATCATGGTGCTTACCCATGATTTCAATTCCTCAAAAGGCAAGGTCTTTAATGCACCTGATGCGAACTCGATTATCTTTCTGATACCATTGGATAAGAAGATTCCAGCCTCTTTAGGATCAATTCCTTTGAGCATGTTATCAATGGCAAGGCTAAAGGATGAGCCTAATCCCTCGGCATCTATACCGCCAATAGTTTCGTTGGTAGTTTTGATTATTCCACCAAGGGCTAATCCGAGTTCCGTGCCAATCTTCGGCATAAGAGTCTTGATAGCATCCACAAACTCACTTATCGGGATGTTCTCTATTCCTCTTCTGAACAGTTCAGCAATACCAGTTCCTAACCCGGTAAGGTCTACATCCTTGAATCCAATAGCAAGTTCAAATAATGCTTTCCATTTTTGAGTAAGTGCCTCGCCTATTTCACCCCAATTCATAGTATTAATCATCGAGGTAAAACCATCAGCAAGATTCTGACCGAGGTCTCTGAAATGGAACTCTTTAAAGAATGTGTTGATAGAAAATGCAATAGTGTTCAAGCCATCTGCAAGTGATTTGCCAATGAGAGGCATTGAGACACCCATCAGCACACCATCAAACATAGAGCCAAATCTTCTTGCCCATATCCGGGCTTTGGATTGAACACTATTCCAATTGATACTTGCAAGGGCTTGGTTGATCTTACTCGCTACCCCTGTGCCGAGGATTCTCCAACTTGTCGAGTTGAGAATTTCATTTACCCAGCTTTCGACAGGAACTTCCTCAAACATCTTTGAGTAGTCAAGATCATCTTTCTTTTTACTACCGCTGCCCTTGTTAGGATCATCGAGTTTATTGAGTTCGTCAAAGGAAAGTACGGTTCTCTTTAACTCTTTGGCTTTCTTATTTGAAAGGTCAGCTGCCTCTGCATATGAATACTGATACTTAAGTGCTTTTCTCCAAACAGATGCACCCGACAGAGCTGCCATAGCCTGATTTATCGCATTGGTCAGAGCGACAAACTTATCTATCAGCATGTCTATAACCGGGGCAACGGCATCAAGCAAAGGTGATACCATCGCTCCGACAGAGTTCTTAAGATATAAGAATGCCGTTGCAAGCCTGTCCATCGTCTCTACAAATCTTGCAGCCGATGAATAGGTATTCTGCCAAGCCTGTCCCCAAAGATAGAGGTTCTGTATTCCCTCTTTCATTGCTTTGGAGATTTCCTTGAGAGCCGACCTTATCAAACGATAGATTGCTATTCTCCCGAGTGATGAGGTAAACTTCCTCCACCTCTTTGTGAGGTCTGTCACAGTATTCGCAAGGTTCTTCAAAGGAGTAGAAATCAAACCGATGATCCCCTTTGTCGAACCCAAGGCAACAGAACTGACAGGGAGTTTTGCAAGGCTATACAGAGTGCGGACAATCGTAGAGACTCTGACAAGGATGATATTGGCAGCCTTATCTACTACACTTGCATTTGAAAGGACTATTGTCCTGATTTGTGATGCAGCTGACTTCCATGCCTCGGTCAGTTCTCCAAGAATAGGGATGTTCTTCGTTATTGCTCCCGACATACGGCTTAAATCGCTCATTATGCCCGTTGAATCGAAAGCGTTATACAAATCTCTGCCAAGGTCTGAAATGACCCTGTTGACCGTCTCAATGACTCTGATGGTATTCTGCCATGCCTGTGCGAACGCTCTGGCTCTCTCTGCTCCCGGTGTCCTTACGTTCTGCAACCTTGCAACAGTACGGGTAGCCGCTCCGGCAGCGTTTGCGATAGCACTCAAAGCAGAGGCTATTCTCTCAAGCCTCGCTAATGTTTCATCCGAAACGGCATTATTCAACTGATTAGAGAACTTTGCGACCGCCTGTGCAACGGTAGTAAAGTTGCTCGACAAATCCTGTGACTCTCCGAGTTTCTTGATGCGACTCATGGCAAGCGAAAAACTCTTTAAGCCATTTGCTATCTCTGCGAATTTAGTTTGACCCAGAGTATGGGACATCTTTGAAAGAAGTCCCGTGACACGCTGAAAACTCCGACTCATTCTGTCGGATTCTTCGCCTATCCTTATCAGACGGGTAATAGACCTATTGAACTGTGAGATATTTTTACTCGCACCCGGCAGAGATGCTGTCGATGCGGTTATCTTGTCGAAATTATCTTTTAATTGCGGAGTAACTTGCATCTTCTGCAAGTTACCAAGAGCGGTAGAAAGTCCCTCTACATGAGTCGCTGCTTTTCCAAGGGCAGATATACCACTCGTAAATGATTTCCAACCCTTATCATTAGCAGCCGTGTTCAACTTTTCGACCAACTGTGTGATCTGCTTAAGTTGAGTAACGGCTGCTCCTGTCTCCGCATTTATTCGTATTGTTAAGGAATCAATTTCCGCCATTTTTAATACCTTTATCTTTCAGGGTTTCCACCCATGCTTTGAGGAAATTGGCTGTGTCTGTAGCCTCATTTATAGCCTTTTGATTCCTTGCTCTCTCTGTAATGGCAATCGGCTCTTTCAGATATTCATCGGCTTTTTTCTTCTTTGAGAATGGATTGAGTATTGGTTGCAAACATGCGATACCGTGATATATGTAAAGACCCTGTAACCATTTCTCGTAATTCATGCGATCCACTCGCATTTCTTCTGCCTCTCTAAAGGCTTTCACGAGATAGGGTTCGCCATGCCAAAATAAGTCGTAGGACATCCCGATAGACAAGTAATAAGGGAACACCTCATTAAATGTATCGGTATAAGACTTCGTGGATTGTTCGCCTACTTGACTCTCCACGCTATCTTTTTTGACTCATCCTCCGGCTCTTTCATCAAAGCCTCCATAGGTTCGTTATACAGATTAACAAGAGCCTCAAAAAGACCGTCCTTGTCTCCAAGGTTTTCCCATATCTCATCTATGATGTTCTGTGAGGTACGGGGGTGATGAGCAACAAATGCTCCCTTGAACAGAGTGAGGAGAGAGGTCATAGGCTGTGTTTGTGCGGTTTCGAGATTGAAACCAGCTCTCTCCATCTGCTTGATTGAATCCCTTGTAAATTCAAGGTTGTACTGTGTTCCTCTGTGTTCAAATACGATTGCCATAAATTTTTACCTCCCCGTGTATTGTTTCTTTATGATCCCGATGTAGCGTTTGTATTCATCGAACCCTCGGTGTATACAGGCACGGTTTCAGGAGTAACAGCGATAGTGACAGGAATAGCCTCGTCCGTTCCGCCTCCGCCAAGAACAGCGGTGTAACGTCCATCAAACGCAATCTTAAGGATTGAGCCTGTAGGAGTGATGGTATTTCCTGACTTTGTTCCACCTACCCAGAATGCAAGATGCACAACTTCGCTTGTTCCCTCTGCGACAAGGGGAAGTGTGGTAGCATCAAGGAATCCGCTAAACTCAAGGTTTCCGCCATTGTCGATAAGAGCCGGGATATAGACATGCGCCCAATCGGAAAGAGTGGTGACATCTATAGCATTAGGGGCCTGTGCCATGTCAGGGAAATTGGAAATGTCACAGAGTTTGGTATAGGTGATTTCACCCTGAGACTCCGTGCCAATCATAAGAAATGATCCAGCGGTTAAAACTGCCATAATTATTACCTCCTTATACGTGGTAAATATACTTGTTTGAATCTACAACACCTCTGTATCTTGCGATTAATCTCGCATTATACATGTCGGATGTAGGTCTCATAGGTTGAGCCATCGTTCTTGAGAATCCGAGTGAGGTCATTTCTGCGTCAATGACATTCATAATGGCTTTGCACTCACCCTTTGCTCCATCATTCTTGGTGGAATAGATGTCAGCCTCAAATACAATGGTGTCAAAATTGTTTGCACGACTTGAATTGTGCTGATTCGTACTCTCATAGGAATCGGATTGTTCAAAGAACACCCAAGGGAATGATGCCGGGACATCTTGATATGTCGAACCGAGAATGTTTTCATACCCGGCAACCGTCAGAGCATTGTCTATGCGATTGATGATGATATTCTCAATGTCCGTCATCTAAATATCCTCAATGGAGTAGTTCTTATGTACAGTTCCATTTCCTTGTAAGCGTTATACATACCTTTTGCCGGGTTTTGCCCCCAATGGATTTGCTTGTTATGGGGCCAGGAGCCGTGGAAATGATATATCTTGTTGGGATAGAGGAATTGCTTGTGGGATATTGACCATGAACCGGGTGTAAAGCCCATTTTATTAGCAAATGGATTGTACTCGGTCATATTCAGACCCGTTCCAAACTCAAGGAACGTTATGTCACTTCCCGTTGCAACTAAATCAATGCCATTCTTATATGCTGTCGGGGGATCAACTACATGAGTTTTACCCTGATTAGCTGGCTCACCCTCAAGAGTGACAGCCTCTGCGTAACATTTATTTGCTACGTCTTTCCCGACATCCCATACATCCACAAGATAATCATGCAACGCACCCGTATCTCTTGCATTTTCAAGACTCTCTTGAGCCTTTTCCAGCTTTGCTATGAGTTTGTCGCATCCCGTGATAGTCATGGCTTTTTGGTTTCAACCCGTTTTATTGCAAGTGTGGTATGGTTTAGGGATATTGCAACCTTGGTAACGATGTAATTGTAGTTAGGCTTGGTATGTTCTTCGTCCTGATATGATGGCTCGGTATCAATGAACAATACTGTATGTTCGTCTATGTTCCAATCCGTTCCCTGTAAGACTATGACTTTGTCATACTCTATGCCGGTCCCGAACTGTTCAATCTCGGCAGACCCTGTTGATGCAGAGATGTTTCCTTTGGCAGCTACCGCCTCGGCATATCCCGATTTGTAATCACCCGTGAAATTCCCATCTGCATCAAATATCTTTGTCTTATCCGAAAACAAACAGTAGTAAAATGTTCTCTTGTTATAATCGAGTGTTCTCATACTACCTTTACATTGATGATTTGACTCATCTCTGACCTTTTACCCGTTACTGTGATAGTTACATCTCCCGGAGTAAGAGCGGTTATCACTCCATTCTCTATTGTTGCAACTGACTCATCGCTTGATCCGTAAGAATAGCCCTCGTTCACTTCTTTGGATTCGCCATTAGTGAAAACAACTTCGGTGTAGACCAACAGTTCGTAAGTCTCACCTACACTCATTTCCTCTTTCCCGGTAATCACAACGCTTATATCTTCGGGAATAGCCTCTCCTATGGTACGTGTGAAAGGTACTATCTTCTTGAGCAATGATGTGGATACATAGCCATCCTCGTAAGTCCTTGAGATTCCGTTCTCGGTATGGATTCTCTCACCCTCCGCCCCACGGTGCAGATAGAGTTCATTTGCTATCTGCACTTGTAGGGTTGCGTATCTGTTTGGCACTTCCGCCAAAACATAATTCGTGAGGAATGGATAAGCCCTGTGGACTACGATATCAGCCGCAAGGTCAAGATAGACCGATAACATAGCGGAATCAGCCTCGCTATCGCCACAAATTCCTTGTAGCATTGTCAACTTTTCCGCCTGTGTCATATTTATCTCCTTATGTTGCGGTGTAATGATACTCGATGCCGATTACAGCGCCCGATGCCGGAGCGGCGGTAAAGGTAACAGTTCCATTGCTATAGGAATAGCCGGATGTAAGGATTACACCGTTGACAGATACTACAGGAGTATCGGTAGGAGTATTGTCGAGAGTGAATGCTACAGTAAGACCGTCACCAGTCTCGGTCTGAACGGTATGTACGGATGCACCGGGCAGAGCAATCTGTACAATCTGTGAGTCGTTGGTGAGAGCAACAAGATAATACTTACGAGCGAAAATATCGTTGAGTCTCTTGTTAGCCTCGTCCTTTGCTCTTGCAGCGATTTCGGTGCTGACACCCGTCTTATTGAATACGGTAACAGCCTTGTCAGTTCCGACATAAATCATATTTGCGGATGCGTTCTGCTTTACGTAGAGAGCGATACCAGCGATAGTTCCGACATAACCCTGACTCCAAGCAAGAGTAGGATCGTAAACAATCTGGTCTTTCATTGCCTTACGAGCAGCTGCAAGAGTGTTGGAATCCATGATAGCCCAAAGGGTAGGAATGGTTCTTCCCTGATACTCTCTTGCGGTCTCGTTGCCGTCTACAAAGTTGATCTTTGCAGCTGCATCTACGAAAGCGTCAAAATCGGGCTTGGCTGCTGAAACGGCTCTTGATGCCTTTGCCATCTCGCCATAGATTTCAGCGTTGACCTTATCAAAAAGAGAAATTCCGAGACGGGTGATTCCTGTCTGAACAGCAACGGGGTCTCTCATAAGAGCCTCGTCAGAATATCTGAACCATGCCTGTGCGCACTTGATCTGATACTCTTTCTCAACGAGTGAGGTTGAAATATAGCCTGAATTACCCTGTCCCTCGGCTACATCCTCTGCGTCTCCCGTTGCACCGTATACATTAATCTTGCGGATGTCGCCATCGACTCCCTGAAGTCCGTTGTCTACGGTTGCAAACCCGGTAAGGTCGAGATGAGATGCATATAAATCTTCGATTTCGTTGGACACGAAACCCTGATTGAGTGTTGCGACACCCTGAATTGATGCTGTCTGTGCCATAATTCGTTATCCTCCTATAATTGTTGTAGGTAAGGGGTGACACTCACGATATGTGTCATCCGTATTTGCTTTACTTATTGTAAAGTTTGTTGTACTCGTCCGGGTATTCATTAGCGAATTTCATCTTCTCTGCCGGACCTAATTTTCTGAAAGCCTCTAACGTCATAGTAGGGGGAGTCTTTCCGCCCTCGCCATCTGGTCTGGGGGTAGATTTCAGCAACTCGGCTTTAAATGCCTTGTCGTGTTCGGTCATAAATGATCCCATCGCCTCAAAGAATGCCTCACTATCCCCATTAGTGAATGCCTCTGAACACTTACTTGCGATTCCATCATCCATGCCTATCTTCAAAAAGGATGCTTTTCTCTCGGATATGGTCTTTTCTCTCTGTAAGGTCTCAATCTGCTCTTTGAGTTGAGCCATCTGCTTTTCGGTATCGCTTGATCCCTCGCTGGCTTTCTTTTCGAGTTCCTTGAGTTGCCTTTTGTACTCGGCAGCCTCGGAGTTAGCCTTTGTAGTGGCTTTCTTGTATCTCTCAAGTTCTTCGGAGTTATCCTCAATCTCAAGAGCCTCCAGCGCCTTGACCTTATCCTCTGCGGACATTTCGGCATAGCCGTCAATCTTGCTTGTATCTAACATTTAGACCTCCTTGCGTTTGTAGCGGTTCACTCCGCAAACTCTGATTTAAAAGGCTTTTCTGCCTTTGCGTTTACAGTTCACTCTGTTATCTATAAATATACACAATTTTCTGACAATTTCAAGAATTTGGGGATAATTGTCATAAAATTGTTATCATCCTCCCCGAAATGGGCTGATGCCGTGGCACTTCACCCATCTCGCCATCCCAAAACGGGGAGGTAGGGATGCAAATTGTCTGATTATTTGCCTATTGGTTCGATATTGCATCTACAATTATAATGTAACGGTATAATTATTTTGTCAATTTCAAATATTTTACCGTCTCTTTCCTCACATTCAGCGCAGACCTTTATATCACGCTGGGTTATCCACCTTACACGGTCAAACCCCATCGCTCTTATGCCCTCAACATAGGATTCCATCGAGATATTGTCTCCGGCTTGCTTTGCCTGTCGATTCCAATACCTCAAAGCCTTGTCGAACTCCTTTTTCATGTCTGCTTTGTTCTCTGACATGAGGATGGTCTCAATGGTACGGGCTAATTTGCGCTCATACTCATTGTTGAAAACGTACTTCACTATGCGATTGTCTTTTTTGATGTAACTCTCGACAAAATCCCGTGCATTGAATGTCTTTTCCTTGCGAAATCCGTCTCTTTTCCCGACAAAATACTTTATCTTGTCACCTTTAACGGATATCACATTCTCACAAGAGTCCTCAAAATAATGCAGAGCGAGCAGAATCAGAATATCTATCAACTCGTCATAGCATTTCTTATAGGTAGCCGTTATCTTTTGGCTCACGGTCTTATACCCTTTTGAGGCATTCAATTCATCGAAAGCCAATGCCTGAAACTCCCGGTTAAGGGAGTTAAAGGCTCTGACTATGAATAAAGCGTATTTCTTATAGAGTTTGTCGGTGTAGTCGTATTTCATTCAGTTTCGCCCGACTCATCATTTTTGATGAGTACGTCCTCTGTCATAAGGCTTTCAGCCTTTATGCGTTCCTGCTCGTCATGCCACTTTTTCGCCTCGGCAAAAGCTGCATCGGGATCGGGGAACATATCGGAATGCTCGTATGCCTGTTGAGGGGCAATCCAATCATTCGATAGCATGGTCACAAGGTTTGTAACCTTTGCAGAGTCGTTGGTGTAATTTCTACGAGGGAATCTGATGTCTACCTGAGTAAGTGCGAGATTAGTTCCGCCCATCGTGTTAGCGATGAAAATAATCATATTAAGGAACTTCCTCTCTGACTTCTTAAAGCATATCTCGGTATTCTTCGCCCTCGCCTCGGCAGCTGACCATCCATCACGGAGCAACACAGCAGACCCTGTATCCGATGTGGATGAACCGCCATTTCGGTTAGGCATACCGCATATGTAAAGCACAGCCTCGTATAAATCGTCCTTGAGGGTCTGTGTGTCGCCCTGATTAAGCTGCTGTTGTAAGTAGTAAGCCTTTGCACCCTCCGGGATGAACATACCGCCTACTTCTTTGAGCCTTGCCATAAATTCGGATTCGGTATCCGTGTCCAGTTGCATGTTTTCAAGGCAGAGAATAGCCTGTATGAACTGTTCTACTCCGTCAGCCCTGTCGCTCTGAACATTATTGATGGCATCCAAAAGTCCTATTACGATTTCAAAATCGCCCATTCTTGCATTGTTAGCCGGGTATTCGATGATAGGGACCACTCCCATAGAATGAGCCGTGGTTGACTCTATCTTGTCGTCCTTTATCACAAAAAACTCATGGTCTGTATACACGTAATAGACCGTTTTATCTTCATCGGCTAACTCCACATAGGTAACACCCATGATAGGCTTATGCCCCAATTTTGAGGAATAGACCACAAAAGTAGTCCGAGGATCAAGCGTAAAGAACTCAAAGGGGCTGTCGGTCTCATCAATCCGCTCCTCTTTGGGTAAAACCATCCTGTATGCCGTCCCACAGATGGAAAACCACTCCGCTATCTGCAAATCGGAGTCCTCTTTCGACTCAAGTCCGAGCCATGCATTGACCATCTTCAAATCTTCGGTCACTTCATTCTCCCCGGCATCTATATACTGGATGGGGGCTGACAGAAAATACCCGGTCTTAAAGGAAACTATCTCATTCGCATGGTTCTCTACGACAGTATTGCAGATGTTGTTGTTAAAATTCTTTTCTCTGTCCAAGATAGGCTGGTCGCCTTTATAGTATTTATAAAGGTAATCAATATCGGCTACATTGGACGCATTGTCCTCGTCTGCACTTTTCAGCACATCAAGGACATTCTGACTTGTGATTTCCTCGGCATCGGTATATATGACCGTTCTGCCGTGCAATTCCCTATCAGCCATTATCTTGTTCCTCTCCTTTTATATGTTCTTCTGACGGGCTTGGCATCTTCGGGCAATTGGTCTTCCACGCTCTTAACGTCCTCGATAAAAGACTTTGCTACTTCTTTGTCAGAAACTATAGCCTTAATAGACTTGCCATCTGTGACATCCCCGTTGTTCCACTTGGTGAGTGACTCTTTCAGATTCTCACCGACCGAAAAACGTCCACATTTAGTACATACGATTCGTTCGGGGCTGATTTCAGGGGTAAGATTACATTTAGGGCATACTGTTACTTTCATAATTCCTCCTTTGGTTCTTCGTTTAGATGAATCTTTTGAATGTTCCGGCTGACATGGTATGTTTAAAGACCATTCCAGCTGCCATTGCGAGTGAGTCGGGAGCATCATCGTGCTTATTCTTGCCAGATATCGTGAACGTAAAGACATTGTCCATGAACATCTGATAAGGCTTATCCCTCTTTTCGGATGCCATGAATATAAAGTTCTCCCTTATTTCAGGGGCTTTATCAAATATCCTCTGCTCTTTTGAGGTTGTAGTAGGGGCTGATTTGGTCAGAACTACGCATTTTATGCCCCTTTTTCTTAAAATCTCGTTAAGTTCATCGGCAAAACCCGATGTCATCTTGTTTGCCTCTATCTGAATCTTTGAGACCCCGTATCTTTTGATATAGTCGGCTATCATCGGCAAGGTCGTGCGTTTATCCTCATTGGAATAAATCACAGCCGGGATATAGACGTTATCCTCAACTTGTACACATATGGGAGCTGCCAAGTAGTCACCGCCACCCCATGCCGGATCACATGCGATGAACACCGATTTGTATCCATCGGGTATCTCACCATTGAAATACCTGAGGTCTTTGGAGGCAAAGAGCGACCCCTCACGTTCATACGGCTGACCCATATACTGAGCCGACCATGAGGCTAAATCGTCATTTCTCTCAAAAGCCATTTTGGTCTGTTTATAAAATTCGGTATCGAACCCGACCCCGTACTTATAATTGAAGTTGGATTCACCCTTTTCATCCACAGCTGGGACGTTGATGACCTTATACCTAATGCCCCCGTAGGTCTCAAGCATCGAGAGTCTGACACCGATGGGGTCATTTATCGACCACCTGGTCCCACACCATATCTTTTTAGAGCCTTTCTTACACCGGGACAGCAAATCATTGGACACTTTCATCCATAGCGTCGCCATTCGGTCTTTGGAAAGTGCCTCCTCGATGCCACTACATAAGTCGTCAGCAATCATAAAGCCCGTGCAATCACAGGCCCCGTTAAGCGTTCCGTCAATCGACCTACATGTAATAGTCGGATATCTCATCTTCCTTTGGACATCCACCGTCTGATATTGGGCATTGACCTTGACTATCCTCTCATCAAAGGCTTTCTCCCAATGGTAGGTCACATCGTCTTTCATTACCTCGATAAGACCGTTATAAAAGGCTTTGGTGATGGTATCCGAGAACGCTGAATACAGATTGCTTGATAACGGGTACTTCCCGGCTATCCATGTCGCAAAAAACAACAGTATCGAGGTTTTGCCGATTCTTGGAGGCAGACTTATGAACAATTCGTCTTCCTCATCATCGACCAGACTCTGTAATCCCTCCACGATGGGCTTTAACGTCTTTCTGCGTGGCTGATAGAACCTTTCTTCGGGCGGTCGGTCAATCTCCATGTACAGTAAATACTGTTCAAAGTCATCCTTGGCAGCGTACTTTAACGACTTCAGGTACAAATCGTAGTAGTTCTCTATGTCGCTCTCTTCACAGCCTCTCATGCACTTCTTTATGATGGGCTGAACCGCAAGATTGGCTTTCACAAGACTTGGTCTCCTATCGACCGACCCGAGACATCCGAAAAAGTCATAGAACTTTTCCACCGTGGGCTTTTTCTGCAAGTCTTTTGATATCCTTAATGCCAGCTCTATGACTTTCTTGTTTTGATCCTCAATCGTCATCCACTACCGCCCTGTATTTAGCCTGTAAAGATTTTTTGTCCGTCTCGATATGACCCTTAAACGAAATCTCGCTTTGGTCTTTGTACCCAAAATGGTTCTTTAACAGGAAGATTCCCGTTACCGGGTTGATCCTCTGTTCCATCATCATTTCGATCATTATTGCCTCGACCATCGAGATGCCTTTTAAGAGCGCATTACGAGTCTCATCAGTTAGTCTTTTGTCCCCTATCAGTTCGTTCAAGCCGTCAGGAGTCGTCCCCATAGATAATGCATAGTCCGACAGGCTTACTCTTACTCCGTCTGACTTGCACTTTTCCAGATACTCTAATGTCCTCCGCCCTATCGCATCTACATTCCATTCGATAGGTGGCATCATCGCCACGTCCCTTACATGGTCGATATGCCGGATATTAGCCTGTCTGCGCTCCTCATCCAACACTAAATAGGTTTTACTGACTTGTATATCTGCCATAAATTGTTCCTCTAATCTATTAAATACTACATATTTTCTGATATTTCAATTACTTATCCACTATTTGTCTGATTATTTGCATATTGTCAGATTATTTATCTAATTATAAAACATCAGAAAATACACTTCTCAATTTTTGCTATTTTAGGAAACTTAAGGAAAACAGATAACCGTGCGTTTTAGAAGAAATTTGAGTCTTGAATGACCCTCGGAGTAAAAAGTATTTTCTCGGGGATTTTTGATACCAAGTCAGCCGAAATAGCAATATTTGATTATAGTTTTAGCCGTTCAAGGGACCAGGATTCCGTTTCAGCCGTTCATGTCTATGCCTATCCCCTATTACCCCTATACGCTATATATATATTTCTCATGCCTACCGGGATATCTGCAAAAAGACCTTTTTTAGGAAAAATTTGGTAGAAAGCCCCCTCCGCCCTCAAGCCCTCCAATGATCCCCCCAACCCCATCCCGACCCCGTCAGCACGACCAACACCCCGAGCGGATGCCCTCAAGCCTTGCCCCGTCCGCTCCTCCGATTCCCTCCCGAGGAATTGAACCCCCAAAAACCCGAACACTCGTTTGCATTCCGTGGGATCAACCACCCCCGAACAAAAGTTTTGGTAAATCCTGACAAAAAAATCCTGGAATTTTGTATGCCGGAATTGATGTAAATTGACATTTTCCCTATTGTAAATTGATATGATAACCGATATAATGTATGTAAGGTCATAAGCAACAACCCCGAATACACCTCTCAAAGGTTGAACCAATCGGACGGAGGCGGAAAGGAAGAGAGCGGAGACCCCACGAAACCCCATAGAATGCCCGAGAGGGTGAGCAAAGTGAAAGGAGCGATACATATGTCAATGAGATTAAAGAAAGCCATGATGGAGTATGCAAGGAAGAATTGGAAGGTATTTCTTACCGAATCAGAGACGGCTGAAACCATGGAAGATTTAGACCACGAGGACACCATAAGCGGATACATTGAAAACCTTGTGGAAGATATCACCGAGAGCGGAGACCCCGAGGCGGTCGCACTCTATGCGGAGATAATTGAGGCTATAGCATAAGAGGAGGGGCGGAAAATGGAAAGAATTATCCGAGAGTTGGCAACGGCAAAAGATGAAATCGACTTACAGAGCATCGCTCTCAAGGTGTCCTTACTGTATAAGAAAGGACTTTTAACCTATGAAGAGTCAGAGCATCTGCAAATCATCATCCGCAAGATGGGAGCATACTTCAAAGATTGAGTATATCAACAATGTGTCGGCAAAAACGGAAACGACCGACACCCACAAGAAAGGGGCAGAACATGGCAAATATCTATAGAGTATCATTCAAAATCGGATCTTTTTATCATAGCAACATTGCACTTGCAGAGAATCCCGAAGACGTAAAAGCGTACTATTCCGAGTATACAGAAGTTTCTGTATCTGACGGCAACGAGGGAGATTTAAGAGAGGCGGAGAGAAAGGGAAAGCCCGTTATAACTGTAGAGCATAAGGAGGCGGAAAGCATGGAAGTTAAAAAGGTAATCAATGAGGCATTGGACGGCATCGAACTATATTTTGCAGAGATGCCCACCGAGGAGACAAGAACGACCCTCAAGGCTAACGGCTTCAGATGGAACAAAGCAAAACGGTGTTGGTATGCAAAGCGCAAGCCCGAAACCCTAGCAATAGCGGACGGCATCGCATCGGGTGCGCCTGTATCTGCTCCAACTGTAAAAGCTGCCAAGACCCCCGAGCGGATCAACCTTGACAATCTCCAAAATCTGCCTTGTCTGTATGGTTCAGACTTAACCAAGGCAATCCGGGACGACCTCAAAAAAAGAGGGGTCAGGGGTGTAACTGTAAGGAAAAACCATTCTACTGTTGTTATAACTGTTACGGCTACGGCTGAAGATATCGCAAGTGTTGAAGAAATGAAAACCCGTTATAATAAATCCGCTTTCGGATGTGATGCGGAAAGGGGTTTCTACAACGGCACGAGATGGATTTACAACTACTCAGAATTGACAGAGGAAGAAAAAGCGACCGAGTACCACAACAATATTATGTACAGGCTTACAAAGGTAAATTCTTTCAATATCTACCATCAGGACCGCACCAACTACCCCGAATTGACAACGGCATTTTATAATAAACTTGTGGCGGTCTTCAAGATTTCTAATCAATGGAATTATGACAACTCGGATATTATGACGGACTATTTCGACCGTGGTTATTATCTCGATATTGATATCAAAACCCCGTCCGACTTCGTACCCCGTGAGAAGATGACCGAGGAAGAAAGAACCGCATACAATAAGGAGATAGCCGAGCAGATAGAGGCAAACAAAAGAGCCTTTGAGGAGTTCCAGAAGAGACAAGAGGAAGAAAAGAAAGCCCGTGAGGCTTACGAGGCAAAGAGGAAAGCCGACAGAGAATTGATAAACAATAATATGTCTGTTGTTGATCTTCCCGAGGCTGACCGCATCTATATTAACAATCTTGTGGGCGGTATCGGCAAAGAATGCAATATGTCAGAGCTGGAGGAGACCATAAGCACCAACCCCACCACGGGGGAGGCACTTATAAGCCGGAAAGTAATTTTCAGGACTTCGGCAGCTTATGAGGCTTTTACAAAATATTTCCTTGATGATTTCTCTTTCCTTGATGGCATGGGCGGAACTGCAAGCGATGACATAAGACTTGAGGGCGTGGAAAATCCTTTCTACAGGCTGAACGAGGAACAGAGAGAAACCGTTAAATTATATATGAATAATTGCGTAGCGGTTTATCTTATGGACAGTTTAAAACTCGTAATTGATCCCGAGGGCTATTCTTACGCAAGATACGTATACAAGCCGACCGAGGAAAGCCAAATCTTGAAAGCCTCGGAAGAGACCGAGAGACAGAAAGCCGAGAGCGAACAGAAAGCCCCTTTCTATTTTCCAGAATCCGTAGAAGTTCAAGCCAATAATATCAATGTTGGGGATGACATAACTATATATCAGTGTGACGGATGGAATCTTTGTTCTATATATGGCGGTGCGGGGACAGTGACAGAAGTCAAGCCGGGATCTTATGCACAATATAACGGGGTCTGGCTTTCTCTCCTCAATGGTCGGAAGATGTACAAAGCATTCATAAGAGATAACAAAAAGTGCCTCATCTATAAGGGCATAAAGCCCCGACTTCCCGAGACCCTCACCCATAGGCGCATAACCGATACAATGTCGGAGCTGCTGAACGCTGACGAACTTTTCCCCGCTTTGCTCTCCTACTATCCCGACAAGCCAATTATTGACACCATACAGAGATAATAAGCACACCGAGCCGGGGCGGTATATCTCCGGCAGAAAGGATAACCATGTACACACATTTTATTAATATCCATTTCATAGCAACCACAAACAAGGTAAGATTTTCTATATTCTGCAAGTATTACACCACGCAGATAGACAACAACACCTTTACAGTTGACGGCTTGAGAGAATGGAACGGTCCCAAGACTTACGAGGGAAAAAAGGAAGTCGCCAGAGCCATTGCTAAAGAGTGGCAAGCGTTTGAGGATGATTACAGTTATTCAGAGTTGCAAGGATGGCAGAACTTTTTCGAAGAAATCGGCAAGGCTTACGGGCTGATAGGTGAATTTAAAGAGAACGGGATCATTTAAGGGAGGTAATAGCATGAGAGAATATAAAAATTATATGGTCATGGAGATGGGTATAACTGAATGGATGATAGCAAACTTTAATTCCTACGATGAGGCGGTCAAGTTCTGCAATGCCTATATACCCAAGGAGGCGGACAAGCTGGAAGTATGGGGGACCGATGAGGACACCGACACATTTTTAGACGCTGACACCCTCTATATCAGAGACCTGAAGAAGAACACAGCCGTTGATCTTGGCAAGGTCTCGGACAAGGTTTTAGGGCTTGCAAGCCGTCTGTATGATGAGGAGATGGAGGAAAGTTACGGGGATGTGGTCGCTACTCTATCCACATTAGACGGCTGTCACGATACTATCGAATATCTGCTGAACACCATAGACGATATTTTATCATAATAGGAGGTAAAACAAGATGATGCATACATTAATAGCCGGAGTTTCTGGAAGTGGCAAGAGTTACACCGAGAATAAGTTAATAAAGAGGCTTTTGGAGAGTGAAGCAGCTCTAATGCTGATTGACCCCAAGAGAGTTGAACTGTTTGAGTACAAGAGCAATCCCAAGGTTATCCGCTACACGGCAGATATTGATGATTGCATAGATTGCCTTTATCAAGCGGAATCGGTAATGATGGACAGATACAGGCTGATGCAAAACAAGGGGCTTAAAACCTATGACGGGGGGCCTTTATATGTAATCATTGACGAGGTTGCACCATTGGTAAGAGGTGAGAACAAAAAGGAAGTCCGTGAGCGTCTGTATCAGATATCAGCACTCGGACGAGCTGCAAAGGTCTTTTTAATCGTCTGCACACAGAGATCAACGGCTGACATCCTCCCCCGTGATATCGTTGTGAACCTTGACATTGTATGTTTGAGGCAGCGCAAGCCCGTTGACAGTAGGGAACTTATCGGAATCCCGGATGCTTGTAAATTGCCCCGTATCGGTTATTGCTACATCTTCGGGGATAACTTCAGCAGACCGCTCAAGATTTCAACTGATGACGTTTGGGACCGGTTAGAGGTATAAGGAGGCAAGGGCATGAACAACGAGGACATCAAAAGATATTGGCAAGAACTCAATGAGACATACGGGACCTGTTTTGAGATGCCGAACGAGCTGGAGTTTGACGAGGATCAATTTAAACATGACATAGCGATGGGACAGACGTTTGATGCAGCTATGCAGAGGGATATGGCTTGACAGGCAAGGTAAAATAAAACTAAAGACCAGGATTTCCCCCGGCTGAACGGTCGGGGGTATCCTTTAACCCTTTTATCAGGAGGTTTCTATGGAAATTTCATGCGGTTTGATCCGTGGGAGGCATTCTGTACCGCCTACTATCACCGAGTTCATCTATCTATATGACATACCACAACAGCACATCTGCGATGCGACCTATATGGAGGGCATCTGCGCCAAGTATCTCGACCGCCACACCGAGGCAACAACCATAAATGTGTACGTCACAGGCTTTACCCCGGCTCTGCTCGCACTCATAAAGGTCTGTGGGACCAGGAATATACACGTCAACGCATACAATTACGACCGAGAGGGAAAAACATTTTGGAGACAGGAGGTGATCTAATGTTCCCGTGGGAAGAAGAACAGAACATCGAGAGCAAAAATAAAGGAGACATTGCCAACCGTGAAAAACAAGCCCGTTGGAGAGAACGTCATGCCGATGAACACAGGCAGAGGGTTCGTGACAACCTTGAGAAGAATCCCGGCTATCTGCAAGAATGGAGGGATAAAAACCCCGACAAAGTGAAAGAATATAGTCTGCGTCAGAATGATACAGAGGAACGCAAGGCATATATGCGTGAGTATATGAGGGAATACCGCAAGGCAAAGGCAGCTGAAAAGGCTAATAAGTCGGCTGAACCAGATTCAAAGGGTTCTGATAATGCTGAATAGTGTTTGTTCCTTACACGTTATAAGGTATATATATGTTTGTTCCTTACGCAAAAGAGGGTTAATACTAAATTAGCCCTCTTTTATTATGTATTTTGACAAAAATACACGTAAATATAACATTTTAAACGAGAAAAGGGACGAATGATCGGTTCGCCCCCTTACCCGGAAAGGATTTTAAATGAAAAAACTGATAGTCTTAAAGATATTTTAGCAAAATATACGGCAGAGTCAATCGTGGGTCTTGCGATACTTTCTCATATACTCACGCTCTTTCTTTCTGACAACCGCTGCGCCTTGCTTTCGTTCCCACTTGTCACGTCTTTTCTTGCGTGTCGGGTCTCCATGCTTGTCAAACCATTTTCTCCATCGTAATGTAGATGCAGCTGGATTAGATTTTCTTGCCATAGACTCCTCATTTCTGATTAAGCATCTGACTTAACTTTATAGCATGGGTCAGCACCTTTGATTTACGGCAACATGGGCATGTATAACATTGTGTGGGTTCTATTATACCCTTTTTGATATCGGCTATTCTTGGGGCATTAGAGCGCACCATACGCATAGCCTCATCGAGATACACTTGATCCACTTCTATCAATTCTATATCGGGTTCGGGTTCTTCTTTGGATACGGCAGCTATGATGAACGGA
>Ga0247610_10002110_pt1 | contig 23491 bp, 24 predicted proteins | sample 174DNAGHGhighgp2_FD_193483 | JGI IMG/M metagenome (GOLD analysis project Ga0247610, IMG submission 193483) | Sheep rumen microbial communities from Palmerston North, Manawatu-Wanganui, New Zealand - 1742 DNA GHGhigh gp2 | ecosystem: Host-associated > Mammals > Digestive system > Stomach > Rumen...
GTCAATAGAAAATGCGATAAAATCCTCGAAATTCCGCTGTTTAAGAAGATTTTATCGCATTATTAAATATATGAGATTTGCAAATTTTGGAGTGCATATCGGTAATTAGCTAGATGATTGTGTTTAAACGTCTTCTCATTAAAATAATCTGCACAAAAATATAGAAAATTAATAAAGCTGCCAAACGGAATTATTTCAACGAATGCCCACACAGGGTAATGTGTGTCATATTTCGAGATCATTCCTCCACAGTATTCGCTGTCTTTATTTCTATGGATCTCATTCATAAGTGAAGTATAGGGCATTTTATCATTTGAAGTATCGGCTTCAGTTTTTTTCAATTCTGACAAATAACTATCAACAATATTATAGCCATCATCAGAGCTTTCAGATATATATTTCAATAATCTTACTTTTTCAAAATGCTCAATGTCAAGGGACATCAATAAAAGTGTATATCTGAATCGCATGTCTATAATGGCAAGATCTTTTAACATAGCGAAATCAAGATCAATATACTTTCCTTTGTTTTCCCCTTCGGTATATTTCTCAAAGGACTTTCTATATGCTCGTAATTTGAAATAATTGTTATTATCCGACAAATATTTTATAGCTTCGTCTTCAGAGATGTAATTGAATTTTACACCCTTTTTCTTCAAATGTTCGATTTGTTCTTTAGGGGTTAATTGAGGTTTTAATTTTTCCGGCGTTTCACTCACTCTTGTTACCTCCTTGATTTTTTCTTTATTATACCACAAAAAATGACAATTTTCAATATTTTACATACACATTTCTTCAGTTAAAAGAAGCTTATTATAATTCAATAAGAGAAAGGAATGATTCAATGAAGTTAGTAATCGCAGAAAAACCAAGCGTCGGCATGGCGCTGGCTAAGGCACTCGGAGTTACCGGTAAAAAGAACGGATATGTGGAAAGTGGCGACTACATCATCTCATGGTGTGTCGGTCATCTGGTCGGTCTTGCAAACGCTGACAGTTATGATGAGAAGTATCGTAAGTGGAATATCAGTGACCTACCCATTATTCCGGAGAACTGAATCTTTGACATTGCTCCGGATAAGAACGAACAGTTCGATGTTCTCCGCAAGCTTATGAACGACAGCAGAGTTACTGAAGTGTTCAACGCCTGTGATGCCGGTCGTGAAGGGGGACTTATTTTCCGACTTGTTTACAACAAATCCGGATGCAGAAAACCTATCGGGAGACTTTGGATATCCTCGCTAGAGGAAACTGTTCGATCCGCAGCTTCCTCCATAAGGCCATAGATATGAAAAAATCTGAAAACAAGGAAGCAAGATGCAGGAAGAAATGGAAATATGATAGACTTTACCGTTGAAGAGATGAATTTTCTCTGTATATTCAAAGGCACTGACCGTGATGAAACAATAAGAAACGTCCGCCAGATCATCCCGTTTATCGGAGACTTCGACATGCTCCAGATAGGAAAAAGCCTCCTCAGCAAGCTCGAAAGCATGACCGAAGAGGCTTATAATGAGATCAGTTTTAATCCAACCTTTGAGGAGTAATCCGACCGCCCTGTTTCGGGGCGGATACATATGTGGAATTATTATTCGCAGTCTCTTTCTTCAATTAAACGTCTTTGAGACTGGATATAATCCTGTAATTCCTCGACAGTAGGCAGATTATAAAGATATTTTGATGTGAATATCTGCTTGTTGTCACTTAATACAGAATATTTCGCTATCGTTTCATTAGGCTCAGAACATAGTATAATACCAAGAGTAGGATTATCATCTTCATTTTTCTGCAAAGCATCGAACATTCGGATATAGCTGTCCATTTGCCCGACATCCTGATGCGTTAGTTTCCCGATTTTCAAATCAATAAGTACATAGCATTTGAGTATACTATGATAAAAGACGAGATCAAGGTAGAAATCATCATCGTCGAAGCGCATCAGTTTTTGCCTCGCAACAAAGCAGAAGCCTCTACCGAGTTCAAGCAGAAAATTCTGTAAATTGTCAATAAGGGCCTGTTCAAGCTCTGTTTCCATCAATTCTGGATAATTTTTTAAATTCAAAAATTCAAGAACATACGGGTCTTTTATAAACTGCTCTGGTGCAAGCTTTGACATATTTGCATTTGCTTCTGCGATAACGCCGTCTTTGCTCTGACTACCAAGAAGCCGTTCATAATAAAGAGTGTTTATCTGTCTTTCAAGCTGTCTGCTTGACCATTGTCCTTTAATCGCCTCTTCAATATACCAGTTTCTGGCGCTTTCATTACTGACTTTTAATAAAGAACGATAGTGTGTCCATGTCAATTGCGAACGCAGTGCGTTCGCAATTGGAAATAACGTGTAAAACTTCTTCATCTGCTGTAATGTTCTTACTGAAAAACCTTTTCCAAACTCTGCAGTTAGCTTGTCAGAAAGTTTTTGAAGCACATTTTTTCCGTATTCTGAGCGTAATTCACCGTTCTGTTCTTCTTCTATTATGATCTTACCGATTTGCCAGTAGGCCTGCAGCATTGACTGGCTAACAGCTATATATGCTTGTTTTCGCTTTTCATTAAGTACATTTGAAATATCAATATATAGCTTATTAGCATAATTTTCTTCGAGATTTTCATGTGCTGTTATTTTTTTACTCATCCAAATTTACTCCTAATATTCCAGAAATGAAGTGATTTCGGCATTTATGATGATACGACTAATAATTAATAATGTCACTCATGTTTATGATATAGCTCCGTTCGAACAATATACATATTATACCATACAAGAACTTCTTTTTCAAGGGATACTCCCTTATTTTATAAATGCAGCTTGCCGTATCAGCCATTACATTATTTCACTAAGACTTCGTATTGCCATTGCACGAGCAAGAAGTTTATATTAAATGAAATGATTAGAGCGTTGTTATAATCAATTTGTGTCACCACTGGTGACACAAATTATATGATACTAAAGTGGGACTATAACATGACTAAACTGAGACTCTTCTGGGACTGACACGGGAGTTCCGGCATGTTATAATGTGTATGCTGACAGAAATACAGCCTCATGCACTGGTACAATAATCTGCCTTGCTGCTTTTAAAGCGGCAGGGCTTTTTTATGCCCTTTTCTGCCGGCAAATATGCCGCAGAAAACGTATACTGAAAAAATTATCAGATTTTTTTGAAAATTAATTCGTTCAACCCTTATTATTTTTGGCTTAAAAAGTGAGAAACAATAAACTCACACAGATTACAAAACTGGTACAATTGACTTTTTCGCTTTTATATAATTATCATAAACCTGCGTATTATACTGTTGAAGAGCAAGACTAAACCTGCGCATTATCCTGAGAGGTGCTGTTATGATACTGAAACGTAAAATGTGTGATAAACTGTATTTTCATGGCAGCAATTCAGAACTGGCTGAGAAGCAGAAATAATATTGAATTTGCAGGATTATGGAAATCTCTTAAAAATAGCGCAGGAGACTATTCGTATTGTAATTCTTATTTAATTTATGTTATAATTAATTTGTGTCACCACTGGTGACACAAATTATCGAGCAGTATAAAGGTGGCTGCTGCGCAGCAATTATAATAGCACGCCGCAGGCGTACTATTTCATTTGAAGATTTCCTGTTCACTCTAATTTTAAACAGAGACAATTATGAGAAAGACGTTTTCATGGGCATTCCGGTTTGGAAGAAAAGCAAAAATAGTTGAACCTGAAAAATTTAAAGTGAAGTATGAAGTACATGGTTCAGCTGAATGAAGTGCTGGCGGGGATGAATTAAAACAAGGAGTAAAGAAAGCAATGAATAAAATTATAAAAGACACTATTCATGCCAATGGAATAGATATTGGCATATATACATCTGACTTTGAAAATGAATATATTTCACTAACCGATATTGCTCGGTATAAAAGTGATTCACCAGATGATGTAATAAAAAACTGGCTAAGAAATAAGGATATTATAGAATTTTTAGGGCTGTGGGAATCACTAAATAATCCCGGTTTTAAACCCGTCGAATTCGACGGGTTTAAAAAGCAAGCTGGTTCAAATGCATTTACTTTATCTCCAAAGAAGTGGATTGAATCAACCAGCGCTATAGGAATCATAAGCAAATCAGGAAGATATGGCGGCACATATGCACATTCAGACATTGCTTTTGAGTTTGCTTCATGGATCTCACCTGAATTCAAGCTGTATATAATACAGGATTATAAGAGATTAAAAACAGAAGAAACAAGTAAACTCTCACTTAACTGGAATCTCAACAGAGAAATATCAAAACTGAATTATAAAATTCATACTGATGCTATTAAAGCAAATCTTATCCCACCTGAACTTACACCTATTCAGATTTCCTATACTTACGCAAATGAAGCCGATCTTCTTAATACTGTTTTATTCGGTAAGACAGCAAAACAATGGCGTGATGAAAATCCTGAAGCAAAAGGAAACATAAGAGATCATGCAACGATTTATCAGCTTCTTGTTTTGGCTAACATGGAAAGTTATAATGCAGTTCTTATCAATCAGGGAAAATCGCAGGCTGAAAGAATGACACTTCTTCATGAGCTTGCAGTTCAGCAGCTGTCTACGTTAGGCAGACTTGAACTTAATAGTTTACCTGGAATTGAAAAAAAGAACAATGACTGATTGGGTACTATAATAATACCTCAGTATCGACTCGACGAAGCGACGACTCGATATTGTTTTATCGAGTCACTCGACAAAATTGGCTTGCTGAGATATATCAAGGAAGTTATCATCAAGGATAAAACAAAGGCTGAAGCGTTAACAATATTCAATTATCCTTACGCTGCGATAGAAGAGATACTTTCCAACGCAGTCTATCACCGTTCCTATCAGGTGAGTGAACCGATAACCGTAAGAATTACGCCTGAAAATATCGAAATAACCAGTTTTCCCGGATTCGACAGAAGTATATCTGATGAAAGCATTGCAAATTACTCAATCCGCGCAAGAGTATACCGCAACCGAAGAATAGGTGATTTTCTCAAAGAGCTTCACCTTATTGAGGGGCGAAATACAGGCTTTCCGAATGCTATAAAAGCTCTCCGTGAAAATGGTTCGGAGCTGCTTACTTTTGATATGGATGAAAACAGATCATATCTCTCGGTAACGATTCCTGTCCACAGCTATTTTCTCAAAAAAAAAGAACAAACAGATAAAAAAGCCGCCTATGAAAAAAAGATAACGGACGCTCTGAAAGACAAGCCGCTCACCCTAACTGAGCTTGCATCAGCTATGAGCTATAAAGGCATAACTAAAAAACTGACAAATACAGTTAATGATATGCTGGCTAGAAATATCCTCGAAAAAACTGCAGGCAAAGGCAATATCAACAAGCTGAAAATAAAATAATTTTCCCTTGCGAGATTTACGATTAAATGGATGCGCCTTTGGCGCAATAGAAAAAAAGCTGAAAAAATCTGAGTTTTTTCAGCTTTTTCTTATTATTTTGCAAAAGCATATCGGGTTTATGGTCAAATACTTTTTTCAGGAACGTATGTGTGTCATACTGTTGACTGAACCAATCATCAAAGCTACTGTTTTTTAATCAGCGTCATCATAATTGTTATCTGTCATACATAAGACAGTCTTTTTCAAATTATCACGTTCCTTATCGATAATCAATTCCTTCAACTCTATTCATAGTTTATACTATTTAAAATCGCAGAAAACATATTTGCCTTTATATTCATAAACTGTACAGGTTCTTAAATTCTGCCTTTCGATTTCATTATCCAAATAATTCTGTGTAAATACTACACTATCATTTTCAAGTTTGACTTTATACTTGTAATGTAATGTGCTTCGTCTGCTGATTTGAGCCAAACTTGATACTGTCTCTATAATTTTGCCTGAATGCTTTACTCCATATTTCATTACTGTTTTTCTCCATATGATATATATTATATGAACTATAACAAATATCACGATTAATATTCCAAATCCATATAAATATAAATGATCTTCTTTTTCTGTGAAAATATCGATGAAAAGCTCTGATAATCTCCTCTTATTTTTGATACTGGAAATTAACTCAGGAGAGAATAGTATGAATTGAAATATCAGTAAAATTATTATGTATAACGGCATGCTTTCAATTGTACTTTTAGGTTGTTTATTCATTTCTTATTTCACCTGAACTGGACCCCGTTTTTTTATCATCAAAACCTACGGTTCTTATTTCTTCCTGAACTGTACCTGCTTTTTAAGATATTAAATATCATCAGGCACATTTCTGTTTTGGTTTTTTATGTTTGCAATAAACATTACTATTGTTATAACTATAGCTGCTAAAAACAATAATATAGTATTTTTCTTCTTTACAGCAACGCAGTGTTCTTCATATGGTAGATAAATAACATCGTTACGATCATCAGGATTATATTTAACGTTAATTGTATCGCCTTTTTTTATTTTAGGATAATAATTTTTAAAGTCAAGAACCACATTATTATCTAAATAAGAAATACTTACCGTTTTGTAATCCTGGCTGCCATTTGCTGAAGATTTACGACTGATGCTAGTTACTAAATTAACACTTGCCGTGATATCTGTCCATGAATCATATTCAGCACAGTTTATTCTCGATGTGAAAAATATGCATAAAGCAACTTCAACAGATAATAATATTATTAATTTCTTCATATCGCATTTTTTATTTGTATTCAGATTCTATTTCAGCTATTATATCATCGATTTTCTTGTTACTTGATCTTATAAAAAAAGCCCCTGTTGTAAGAACTATCAATCCGGAAAATACAAGGATTGTGTTTCTCCGTGTTTTAAAAACACGGTTTCCCTCATACGGAAGATATACTACTTCATTTATATTTTCAGGGTTATATTTGACTGTTATCTCGTCATTTATGTTTAATTTGGGCTTGTAATTAACGAATAACAATGACCTGGACTTACCCGAATAATTAATAAACACATAGTAATGGGAAGGATGATTGGCTCTGGCTGCAGGGGAAGGAAAATCGGGATGCTGAATATCTCTAACTATTGCAGCAGATTCAGTCCATAAAGTATATTTGTCTGTATTTACACTGATGCAAATGGCAACGCATATCGCTAACTCTATTACCAGGGTTATAAATAAGGCAGTCTTTTTCAATGTACTCTCCTTTGTGATTTTATAGTTTTATGTGCTAATAACATTATAACACTTTTGCAGAGTGCATACTATTATTTTTTATCATTAATCCTTAGATAATCGAAAAAGCAGCACTACATACTGTCTGGCTTAACAGAGCGCAACTTGCAGAATTGTTTGACCGTGACGTTAAAACCATTGGTAAACATATTAATAATGCTTTGAAAGAAGAACTTTTAGAAGATAATTCAGTTGTCGCAAATTTTGCGACAACTGCCGCTGACGGTAAAACATATAAGGTAGATTATTATAACCTTGATGTTATAATTTCCGTAGGTTACCGTGTAAACTCAAAGCAGACTACAAAATTCAGAATCTAGGCAACCGGAATTCTGAAAGAATACATGATAAAAGGCTTTTTTCTGCCGGCATATTCTATTGGATATAATAAAAGCAAAAGCACACTCTCTGGGTTGAGAGTGTGCAAAGCAATTATCTAAAGTCTGTTATAAAGACCATGTTGCGCCATTTAATTATCCTACACATTGATTCTGGAAAACATTCATGAAACTTGGTTAGATTTATATAATAACGAAAACTCTTTCCTATAAAGCCATCTGGTGTTCTAACCACTATTCTGTGTTTTATTGAACGTGGATCAAGTAGACTTCTTTTGTTTTCGAAAGATATAATTTCAGCTGTGCATCTGACACCATTTATCGTACTAATAATAAATAACAAAAGATAAATAATGTTTAAAACCAAAAAACAAAACACCGGAAGAAAAAACAAAATATTAAACGGAGACCCAAACAAATTATAAGTAATTATTTCAGTCAATTTGTACTTGGACGTATTTTGTGCCATTTTTATTGTGAAGGCTATTGTAATAACTATGTATATTATCAATGATATTAATAAACCTTTTAATGCATCTCTAATATATACATTGATTTTCATATTAATCTCCATTCTGTCGCTTCGTGCCAGCACAAATAGGAATGAAAGAATTTGCTGACTTGCGACGTTTTATTTGATAAAATAGATTTGAAAAGTAAGATACACTACAAAGCACGGTGAGGTGAGTCGTAGAGCTTACAGTTCAAAACAGTATATTAATCAGTGTTAGAATAATCTTTTCAAGCACAAATAAGTGGTACAACTGTTGCAAAATTTGCGACAGTTCAAACTTAAGGTGGCTGCTGCGCAGCAATTATAATAGCACGCCGCAGGCGTACTATTTCATTTGAAGATTTCCTGTTCACTCTAATTTTAAACAGAGATAATTATGAGAAAGACGTTTTCATGGGCATTCCGGTTTGGAAGAAAAGCAAAAATAGTTGAACCTGAAAAATTTAAAGTGAAGTATGAAGTACATGGTTCAGCTGAATGAAGTGCTGGCGGGGATGAATTAAAACAAGGAGTAAAGAAAGCAATGAATAAAATTATAAAAGACACTATTCACGCCAATGGAATAGATATTGGCATATATACATCTGACTTTGAAAATGAATATATTTCACTAACTGAACTGGACCCCGGTTTTTTTACATCAAAACCTACGGGTCTTATTTCTTCCTGAACTTTACCTACTTTTTAAAACATAAAATAACTGTTCACGAGCTTCATCAGATTTATAATGACTGCTTTCGATATTCTCGCAAAGCGCCGTGATGTATTCGTTCTTATGAAAGAGTGTGGCAGCAGACAAAAGCTCTCACAGTTTCGGCTGTAAGAGCTTTTTAAACAACATAGCAGTTATTTCAGTTTATTGTAATCATTATCGGATACAGCCTCGCACCATTCCGTGCCTGCTTCCTCGCCCTGTATCTCTATTGCAAGATGAGCAAACCAGCTGTCCCCTGCTGCACCGTGCCAGTGCTTAACGCCGGCCGGGATATTTACTATATCGCCTGCGTGAAGTTCTCTTGCTTCCTTCCCGTACTCCTGATACCAGCCGCGTCCGCCGATACAGATAAGCATCTGGCCGCCGCCGCTTTTTGCGCGATGGATATGCCAGTTGTTCCTGCAGGCAGGCTCAAATGTTACATTATAAACAGGTATCTGCTCAGTGGAAACCGGTGCAAGATAGCTTTGTCCCTTAAAGTAAACCCCGTAAGGATTCGGCTCGCCTATCGGGAACATGATCTCACTCTGGAACCGGTCCTTTTCGGAAACTAAAGAAGAGTTATCTGCGTAAACTTCTTTCGCGATGCTGAACACTGCCCAGGCGTGCGGCCATCCTGCATAGAATGCTGTGTGAGTGATGACTGCCGCCATTTCTTTCTGCGATACGCCGTGATTTTTCGCATTCTGAATATGGTAGCGGATAGAATTATCCGTCACGCCCTGCGACATAAGTGCGACCACAGTGATCATGCTGCGCGTTTTCAGATCAATATCAGTATTGTTCCAGTTCTCACCGAAAAGAATATCATCATTAAAATGTGCAAAGTCCGGAGCAAACTCTCCGAGCTGCGCTCTGCCTGCTGTCTGTACGATCTTTTCAGCCATAATTATACCTCCGTAAAAAAAGAGTACAGGTTTATGTCCTGTACTCATTATAGCATGATTTATTTAGTATGTAAAATGCTTATTTTGTATAGCTTTGTATGCTCAGACTGTATACATTTGATGTACTCCAGAAATTATCCGGCCACTCCGACTGAGATCATACCGTTTACTTTCTCCTGTTCATGGAATCAGCTGTCTGTTTTGTTCATCAGCGACACAACTTCCACAGCTTACGTTGTTTATTCATTTTTACGCGCCTCAGTATTCCGGGATTTTTATGTTTGATATGTCCTTTTTAAACTGCTCCAGGAATATACCGGCTGCCTTCGTGAAAACAGAGTATCGTTTCCAGATAAAAGAACATACTGCCTCCATAGGAGGTTCAAAAGGCCGGAAGCAGAGTTTGCTGTCACCGCTGACGTTGATAAGCCGGTCGAGAGCAATTGCACAGCCTATGCCTTCACCGACCATTACTGATGCATTGTAGATAAGATTGTACTCTGCGACTATATTTGCATCAGGCGCCTGTTCTGCTATCATTTCAGACAGCATGGTACTGTGATTGGGCTGCCGCGGGATTATGAGGTCAAGTCCTGATACATCAGATATCGTCAGAGTAGATTTCTTAGCCAGCGGTTCATCCTGACGCATCAGTACTCCCCATGTGTCGTGCAGCGGTATTTCAATGGCTTCATATCTGGTTCTGTCGATATTTCCGAATATCAGCCCGAAATCCATCAGTCCGCGATCGAGTTTCTCCATTACATCGGTGCCGTTGCCGCTGAAAAAGCTGTAATGAATACCGGGATAATCAGCTTTCAGATGATGTGCCGTATCTGCGATCAGCTTTATTGCGTAAGTCTCTCCCGCACCGATATATACAGTGCCGGAAACGCTGTCATTGCTTTGCTTTACTTCCTGCTCCGTCTTGTCCATAAGGTCAACGATCTCCTCAGCGCGTTTGCGGAGTATAATACCCTCCTCTGTCAGCGTGACGCCCTTGTTTGAGCGAACAAGCAGAGTTTTTCCGAGCTCGTCCTCAAGTTCCTTTAACTGACGGGAAAGCGTTGGCTGCGATAAAAACAGTCTCTCTGCTGCCGTTGAAAAGCTCTGTTCCCTTGCAACAGCGAGGAAATATTTCAGTACACGAATATCCATTCATTAAGCCCCCTTTTTCAACATCATAACACATCAGACTATAACTGTCAAGCATATCGGCGTATTCAATATAGGTATTTGCTATCTTAAAAGTACCGTGCTATAATTAAATCAACAAAAGATACCTGACTACCTTGTATTTATGGTGAAGAAAGAGGGATTGAAATGAAAAAGATGATAAGAACAATTCTGACTGCTGCAACAATTATACTTACAGCAGCAGGCTGTGGAAAATACGCTGATTCCGGCAGTGTACAGACGACAGGTAATATTCCGCTTCAGACAGATCTGTCTGCTCATGTAAAAGCATCTGCTGTTCCCGATTATAAATACACGGTACATGATATTATAAATTTACAGAAATATCTGCTGACAGGATTGGCAGAAGACGATCTGACTGAAAAGCCATATGACCTGAACGAAAACGAACACTGGGACGTGATCGATCTGTGCCTTATGAAAGGTGAAATAATCGGTCAGATGAACGATCAGAACAATACACTTGTCGTTTACTTCTCACGCACGGGCAATACTGAGAAGATCGCTGAACATCTGATCGAGCTGACCGATGCTGACATGTATGTGATCGAAGCTGCCGTTCCGTACACAGATGCCGATATCAGATATCAGGATGACAGCTGCCGTGCCAACAAGGAGCAGAATGATAAAACTGTCCGTCCGGGAATAGCTGACCCCGTTTCTTCTATCGACAGCTATGACACGATATTCTTAGGTTATCCGATATGGTGGGGACAGGAACCGCGTATCATTGACACTTTCCTTGAAAGCTATGACTTCTCTGATAAAACAGTTATTCCGTTCTGCACATCCGGCAGCAGCGGTATTTCCGCAAGCGAGAAGAATATCGCAGAGCTTGTGCCGATAGGCAGGCAGCTTGAAGGCAGACGTTTTTCTGCAGGTGCCACAAAGGACGAGGTAAAGGAGTGGGTAGATACGCTTCCGCTAAACAGTGAAAAATCTGAATCAGAACTTCTGATATCCGTGAACGGTCATGAGCTTACTGCTTCTTTTGCCGACAGCACCGCGGCTGCCGAACTTGCCGAAAAGCTGAAAGCAGAACCTGTTACCGTCTCACTGAATGAGTACGGTGGATTTGAAAAAGTCGGCAGACTTCCATGGGCACTGACAAAAACGGACGAAAAAATCGATACGGAGCCATGTGACATCATGCTCTATCAGGGCGATCAGATGACGATCTTCTATAACTCCAATTCGTGGAGCTACACAAAACTCGGACATATCGGCAATATCACACAAGAGGAATTAAAGGATATATTCGGTGATGGTGATGTTTCTGTCACGCTCTCACTGAAATAAATACGAAAAAACCTGAAAAATTCTTAGTTTTTCAGGTTTTTTCTTTCGGTTTAATCAAGCGAATCGATCTTCTTGGAGAGATACTGTCTGATTTTTGCGAGGTCAGCAAGGCTGAGAGATCCGTCGCCGTCAACGTCGGCTGCCTTCTGCTGTTCGTCAGTTAAATCCCTGTCGCCTAAAAGTGCAAGTGAGACTTCGGTAAGATCGGTAACATCAATTGTTCCGCTTCCGTCTATATCGCCGCTGACATAAGCAGGATCTGCCGGCTTTTCTTCTTCTGAAGTTTTTTCTTCTTCGGAAGGCTTTTCATCTTCGGCTGGTTTTTCATCTTCGGCTGGTTTTTCATCTTCGGTAACCGATTCATCGTAAACAAGTCTTACTATGGAATAATCCGCGTCGTTTGAAAGCAGATAGCTTCTCAGGTTTTCCATAAGTATGTTGCCCTGCTGTGTCGGATTAAGGAACGATGTCTTATAAAACCTTACTATGACTTCCGTATCTGTAGTTTCGACCTTCGCCTTACCCGGTATTTTATCATCGATATACGCCTGAACAATAACTGCCACTTCCTCCGGTTCTGTTGCAAATCCGAAATCGGCATAAACGGCCGGTGTCACTGACATGATCACCGATAATCCCGTCATAACTGCTATCGCTTTTTTCATTTTACATTTCCTCCTTGAATACGTGTATTTTAACAAAATCTATATTATTATTATCTGTATTTTAACGAAAGATTTCAATGCATATTTTACACAAAAATAGTTATGAATTATTGTGACAGGCGTATTTACGTTGCTTTACTGTAATCAGCGATTTTGATCGTGTCTTTATCTATGTTTTTTAGCAAGATAAAGACACGATTGAATTTTATATACAAAACGCAGCATACAGCGGAGACCTTCCTGTTATTCTCAGACTACATTATCCCATAATTTTGTCATTATCTAGGAGAAAAAATACCTCTTAGGGCGAAAAGATTACCTCTTAGGGCGAAACTGTTTACTTTTTATTCTGAATATGTTACCATGAAGTCACTGCAGTAAAAGAATTATAATGGAACACTGATTAAATCAGAAATACAGCTTCACCGTATTTCCAGGCGTGAAGACTGCGGGGCTTCGCCCCGTACCCCACCCGATTTATAAATAAATCAGCGTTTCCATAGTGATGATAAGAAAACAAATACCAAGAGAGGATATTCAGATTAAAATGAAAAAGAAGCGTGTAACAATATCGTCATCCGAAAATAAAAACTTACTGCAGGCTGGCAATAAGCCGGAAAGGAAAAAGAAAAAACACAGGTTTCTGAAATTTATTCTGCTGACCTCAGTAGTTATACTCTCCTATAAAGGCGCTCAGAAAATCTGCAGCCACATAGCAGAGGATAAACTGTATAAGTTCGCTGACAAATATCCTTTTGATTTTTTGAACAGCGATGAATCGATCGGCTATATTTATAACGATTTTACTGTTCCTGTATCCTACGATTACAAAGGTAAGACATACAATGTTTCATGGGTGTCTGACTCACCGTATATCAATATAGATGATCAAGGAAATGCCACTGTTAAAACTCCGGAAAAAGGAACGGCAGCACTTACTCTTAAACAGGAGTATACATTCCTTATAGGGAAAGCATCACTTAATTACAATGCCAATGTAATAAGTTTTACTACGCAGGACTCGTCTGAAATAGAGGTCATCGATAAAGAAGAAATTATTAACGGCACTTATTCCCGCAAAATGCTTCTTCAGCTTGATCCCGAAAACAAAAATCGTGTCCGCTACATGGACGGAGATTTCGGCGATCTTCATATCAATAACGCCGAAGATGCCTGCACCATCGCAGAAGCTTACAAAGAAAACCTCGGAATACATCAGGATATTACGTTCGGTAAAGCTTCATTTGATTCCTCACCACTTTACACCATTTATATCATGCCTGCATATTACCATGGCATACCGATTGACGGCAATTATCTGACGATAACAGTATTAAGAGAAAGCGGCGAGGTCACAAAAATCAATAATTCTGTAACTTATTCTCCGGAAAAGCTTACAGAAAATTACGGATTATATGACACCGAAGGAAAGATAAAGGAATGGAACGATAAAGCCGGAATGATCAGCGAGCCCTATATGGTATATGAAGAGGGCTGGACTTTTGTCAGCGGAAATCTTGTAAGCAAATGTATTATCTATTCTTCAGACGGAGGAATATATGAAGCAGAGGTCACATGCGACAGTGTTAATGTACATCCGGCGGCTGAATGGCTCTTCTTTCCTGAAGAAGCACAGTGCTCCGGAAAAACTGAAGATAACCGAACTCTTAAGTTTCCTGCTACTCTTGCTGATTTTATTACCGGAAAAGAATACAGATTAGAAGATGTAAACAGAAAGATCCATGTTCTCGACAACAAAAGTTTTTGGTTCTTCTGTCGGAAAATGTTATATTCTGATGATCCCGATCTGTTGACAGGCCTGGGCGCATTATCTGAATTGTATCTTGGATCAAAAATCAGTGTAAATATCAGAAGCAGTACAAATGAATTTAATGATCCTGTAGCGGTTGAAACATATACCGGATTACAAAACGTCTACGACTACTATGCTAAAAATTTCAACCGATATTCATATGACGGAAAGTCACATACCATAACAGCATTAACTGACTGCACCAATGTATATGACAATGCATCATGGGCATCTTGTGGTATTAACGCCTTTTTTATCAATCCGCCGCAGGAATACAAATACTCCTGCGTGTTCACTCCTGATGTGCTAGCCCATGAATATACACATGCCGTATTTAATTCTTTCAGCAAAAAAAGCAATGAGGAATCATGTGAGTACAAGGGTATAAACGAAGCTTACGCTGATGTTTTCGGCTGCCTTGCTGCAGATACGAAGAACTGGACCATTGGCACTAATTATCTGGCTTCAGACGGAACAGCTTTTCATATAAGAGATCTGTTAAACTTCAATGAAACTGAGGAAGGCTTCAAAATACTGAATAACGTAAGTACCAGATACAAAGATGAATTATGGGAAAAAGATAACGGCGAAGAACACACAATTTCAGTTCTTATCAGCCATATAGCAGCCGTTATGGATCAGTCCCCGTACTTTAAAAGAAAAGATGTCGCAAACATCTGGTATAATTCAATGACACTGGGATACAGCACAGATGCAACTTTCCTTGATGCGAGAAGAAACATTATCAAATCTGCTGAACAGCTTGGATTTGGCAAAGAAAAGACTGACTTTATCGCATACCAGTTTGATCTTGAAGAAATATTCGATCCTTCATACACCATAACGACAGACGCATTTATCAGCGGTTCCGAACCTTCTGAAAATAACGGCAGTTCGATTGTAAATGAAGGAAATGCTGTTGAAGGGGATCTGATATATGATGACAAGACAAACAGAAACTTTATATCTATAGTTTCTCCGATCGGAATAGACCTGTTTGAACTTCCTGTATTCGTACTTGAAGACGATATAAACGCAAGTGATGAAGAAATAGAAAAGGCCGAAGCACTCTTAACTCAAAATGTCACAGAAATATTAAATGATCAGGGGATGTCTGCATCTGTAGAAATAGTACAGATACCTAAACCTTTAATGGTTTTACTCACCAGAATCACAAGCCGTTTTGAAGATGATGATTTTGCTGAAACATTAAAGTACGGATTGATCGTTCACAGGGATAATACGACACCGTACAAGTTCTACAGCTATATAGGAGCTATATGATCTGTTATCAGCTGCATAATTCACTGAAAATTCAGGTGTCAGAGATTTAGCTTATCTCTGTTTGCCGTACCTCAAAGCTGCTCAGTCCTGAGCAGCTTTTTCTATTGTGCCGCAGGCACCACCTTTTAATCAGTACGCCTGCGGCGTGCTGCACTCTGAATCATGCAATAATATATCTGCCGCATCCTCAGCCTAACCTCTGGTCAGTGCACAGCATTTCTTGTACTTTTTTCCGCTTCCGCATGGACACGGCTCATTCGGGCCGACTTTCAATGCTGTAAACATACCGGATTTTATTGCTTCAGGATTTAAAAAGTTTTTTTCCTGAAAGTTATTATCGGGTTTATATTTTACTGGAATGCTTAAATTCTTCAGAGCTATCACACGAGTCTTCGAATCATCTGAAAATTTGTCCATATCGGCAGGTCTGTGTCCTCTGAATTCCATTTTACAAGTTCTGCTTATAAGACGCATCATAATACGGGTGAATTTTTCTGTCTGTTTTTCTGAATCAAATGCAATCCCATTTTCTTCGAGCATATCAATAAACTGCTGCGCTCCAAATGACTCAGCAGCGAAAACTGCCTGAGTTTCACGGCATATGGTATCGATAATATCATCGCTCAGATCCATTTCATTCTTAAGGAAATCTTTGAATTCTATGTACGCATCATCATGCACAGGATAACCGCTTGACCCAAGATCCACTATTTCCTGATATTCAGGAATATAGTATTCGATATCTCTCTGCATTTTCAGAACACGTTCAATCATCCCGTCATCACTCACCTGCCGAGGAACCAGAAAATCCTTACGAATACGATTAAAATCAGTATTCTTAAGGCAATCTGAAAGATAGACCTTGAATTGACTGAAATCAATACAGATCTCACTATTTCTGCAGAAAAGTCTGTACAGAATTTCAAGCGGTGTGACTACATAAAGCATATTTGCTGTTTCAATACAAACAATCGTCCATTCTACAATTTTATATGCATCAAAAAGGATAGCCGGATCATTTATTATTTCTTCAATGCGCTTGCTGAATTTAATATTGAAAGTGCGATCGTACCTGCTTACCGGTCTTTTAGTAACTGTAAGTCCCTTTGAATTTCTGAGATTCTCTGAAAGTTCAAAAAAAGAAAGATTTTCCTTTTTCCCGATCGTAGTTTTTAGTTCTCTTTTCATTTTTTCATTTACTTTTGAAAGATCTGACCAGGATTCACATTTTGCGGAACTTTCTTTTATTATAACAGGAGTGTACCGTTCTTCTTTATTTTTCTGACCGGATCTTATTTCAGCTATATCTTCAACTTCCGCTTTATATTCCTCATATTCACGCGGATTCTCAAATATTCTGAAAGTCAGCTTGTTTTCAGTTTCAATAAAATCATTTATATAAACATCAGGCGAATCCATGTATGTATAGCCACATTTGTCTTCTATTTCAATCTCATGATCATAATCAAGTTCAAATATGCGGATTTTTTTATAGATTTCAAACTGATATACTTTGTCTTCATTCAGACATTCAAGTGCTGTTTCCAGTACGACCGCAAGCTGGGCAAACGTCAGGTTTGAAGGTATCTGAATTCTTCTCCACTTCGGAGGTTTACTTCCTTTTACATTTACTTTAAGCGTATATAATTTCATATATTTCATCCTCTGCAACTGTTTAAATTTTTTCAGTGAATCTCTGGCTGTATGCAAAACGCAGCATACAGCGGAACAACTTTTTGATTATCTTCAAATGCAAAGTTTTTCGCTGAGAGCTTGATCGCATACTCAGGTTTATACGTTTCCATATAAATGCGAAGGCTCTTCGCTCTGGTATTGTCGGCACTCTTTACTTCAACAGGTATAAGCTTTCCGTCACGCTGAATGATAAAATCAACTTCCGCTCCGCGGTCAGATTCCCAGTAATATGTGCGGTATCCGTTCATTACAAACTGATTATTGACGTAATTCTCAGTCATGCCACCCTTGAAATCATTTATTTCATCCGACATATACAGTATGTCACCGGCATTAAGATCCTTCTTCGCACAAAGCAGTCCTGTATCAGAAACATATATCTTGAAGGAGTCAATATCCTTATAGTTTTCAAGCGGCTTCTTTATCTGTGCGGCTCTGTACACCTGAGAAACGATACCTGAAAGTTGAAGCCACTCTACAGCATTCTCAAATTCAGACGCTCTTGCGCCTTTCTTTATCAGCTTATACTGAAAACGCGTATTCTTTTTGGAAAGCTGAACTGTGATATTATCGTAGCAAAGACGAGTTTTCTTGATTTCGTTCGTGGTGTTGTATTTACTCATATCATCAAGATAACCAAGCAGGATAGTATCCTGTATATGACGTACAAGCAGATAATCCTTTGTAACAGCAAACTTTTCCACACACTCCGGCATTCCGCCGACTATCAGATACTGACGGTATAACTGCATAGCAGAATCATGCAATGCCGCAGGCATCGGACTGTCATCTTCAAAGTGCCTGCGTATCTCTTTTACAAGAGACTCCTCGCCTAAAGCAAAAAGAAATTCCTCCATATCCATCGGGTACATATTCTTTATATCCACCTTGCCGACAGGAAATGAGAACTGCCTCCGGTTCACAGCAACTCCAAGCAGGCTTCCGGCTACTGCGATGTGATACTCCGGAGCTTCCTCACAGAAATATTTGAGAGATGTCAGAGCACGTTCGCACAGCTGGACTTCATCAAATATTATAAGCGTTTTCTCTGAAACAATAGTTGTACCGGATATATGCGAGAGGATCGGCAGCAGATATGCCGGACTTATATTTTCAGCAAATGTATCTGCCAGCTTCGGATCAGTTTCAAAATTAAAATATGCTACGTTATCGTAGTTATTACGCCCAAATTCAAGCAGAGCATAAGTCTTGCCGACCTGCCTTGCCCCCTGAAGGATCAGTGGTTTACGGTTCGGACTATTCTTCCATCCGATAAGATATTCTGAAATCTTTCGGTACATATCAGCACCTCCAATTTGGTTTTCAGCTTTATTATAATATATATTCGTGTAAAAATCAATGGATTTTTCTGAAAAATTCGCGTATTTTTACACGAACCTTTTCAGAATTCCTGCAATTTTCAACACGAAACATTTATAAAGCAAGTAAAAAATAAAAGTTCCCGCAGCAGCCGCTGTGAGAACTTTTTTTCTATATGCGCCGAAGGCGCCGCCATTCATTGATGTTACACCAGGTCATCTCTGACAAAATGTGTCCAGTGTCCTGCTTCTCTTTCCGGCAGTCCGTATTTTTCCTTTCCGAGTGCAACGGACTTCAGAAGGAAGGCCATGTTTCTTGCAAGATTTCTCATTGTCTGCATTCCTTCGGCGTCGTGAGCTGATTCACCCGGCATTCTGCCGTGTACGCAGTTCCAGTATGTAGATGAAGCCACCGGCATTCCGCTGATAGTGAAATACTTGTTCAGCTCATCAAATGTCGCTGAACATCCTCCCCTTCTTGCAACTACCACACTTGCACCGATCTTCATAGTCTTGTCAAAATGCGAGCTGTAGAACAGTCTGTCAAGACAGGCGATAAGTGTTGCGTTTGCCGAAGCATAGTAAACAGGTGATGCCACAATAAGTCCGTCTGCCTTTTCGAACTTAGCAGCAATTTCGTTTACCTCGTCATTGAATACGCAGCGGCCGAGCTTACCGCATCTTCCGCATGCAACGCATCCTCTTATATCCTTATTCCCGATATGACAGACTTCCGTTTCAATATTCTCCGCTTCAAGGATCTTAACGATCTCATTTACCGCAGCCGAAGTATTGCCTTCTGCGCGCGGACTTCCGTTGAGTATAAGTACTTTCATAGCTGTTTTTCCTTTCTGCTTAACGATTTTTACATATAATCAAACATCATCATCAGAGTTTTTTTCATTGTTTCATCCGATGAAATTTATGCTATAAGTATAACATTATTACGGGCACAAATCAATGTTATTACGTGATTCGCATTTTAAAAACACGCAGTAAACTTATCATACCGTATTTCATACAAAATAAGGCATGGCCTCACATTTACGCAGGTCATGCCTTGTTTTATTAATCAGATCCTACAGTGCTCCAGTCAAATGATTCAAAAGAATCCACTTTTCTGTAATACGTACTTCTTCCAACTCCGGATTTCACAATAACCTGTTCTTCCGTGAGTTTTTTTAATGCTGACAATACAGACGATCTTCCATATAACGGACAGTTACTGATCACATCACTGCCGGTGAATTTTCCTGTTTTGTTGTCAACATATACTTTTACAACATCATACGCTGAACTTTTCACTCCGATATCGTTCATAAGTCCTACACGCTTTTCAAATTCATTGTATGAGACAAGTATGATCTTTAGCATGTATTTTATAAACGGTCTGTAATCATTGCGGTTTTCATACCAGTCATAATTCGACTGCTCAAGGACTTCATAATATGTTTCCTTAGTTTTCTCGATTTCTTTTTCGATACTGATATATTTTCCGACTGTAAATCCTGATTTGTAAAGCAGTAAAAGAGTCATAAGTCTGCTCATCCTTCCGTTACCGTCATTAAACGGATGGATACAAAGAAAATCGCATATAAAAACCGGTATCAGTATAAGAGGATCGACATATTCCAGCGCCATAGCCCTGCTGAAACTCTCACACAGATCTTCAACTGCCTGCGGAGTTTCAAACGGTTCAACAGGAGTAAATCTCACTTTCCTTGTACCATCGGCCAGCATTCTTCCGCAAATCTGCTGTAATCAAATACTCTCATGATATTCCTTTCGTCCGGCATTTTCAGTTTTCATCCATACTATATCATGAATTGGACGAAAAAGCAATAGTCCGGACGAAAATTTCTTTCAGTTACACTGTTGACCTGCCGTTTCATATATGATATCATACAGAGTATAAAAATCTCCCTTGACCTTCCCCTTACGGCATGGTTTATACTATAAACATAAACCTGCGCAAAGGAGAATGAACAATGGATAAGACGAAGATCAGAGAAATGGAAAATGCCGTTGCCGGAGATTACAGCAACACTGCAGGCATCGCCGTAATGAAAGACGGAAAACTGGTTTATGAAAAATATTTCAGCGGATGTACGGAAGAAAGCCGTATCCATGTGTTTTCAGTCACCAAAAGTATTGTTTCCGTATTGTTCGGCATCGCACTGGATAAAGGACTTTTAGACAGCATCGACCGGAAAGTTCTTGATTTTTATCCGGACTACACGGTGAAAAAGGGCGAAAAGACGATACAGAACATTACCATACGCGATATTCTCACCATGACTGCACCGTATAAATTCCGTTTCAATCCGTATGTAAAATATTTCACAAGTCCCGACTGGGTGAAATTTTCACTTGATACGCTCGGCGGAAAGCGGCATACAGGTGAGTTCCGATATGCACCGATAATCGGTCCGGATATTCTGTCCGGCATTCTTGTAAAAGCTACCGGCATGTCCGTACTGGATTTTGCAAAGGAAAATCTGTTTGAACCGCTCGGCATAAACGTCGGTGAAAGTATCATTTTCCGGAACAAGGATGAGCAGATGGCATTTTACAAAGCTACCGATATAAGCGGATGGGTCGCAGATCCTAAAGGCATAAATACTACCGGATGGGGCCTTACTCTTTCGCCGGTGGATATGGCGAAGATCGGACAGATGCTTTTAAACGGCGGAACCTGGAACGGTAAACGCATCGTATCGGAAAAATGGATATCCGAAAGCACATCTGAACACAGCCGATGGAAAAAGCTCAATATCCCGTACGGATATCTGTGGTGGCTTGGCCGTGACCGTGACGGATTTGCCGCAATGGGCGACGGCGGTAACATCATCCGGGTTAGTACGAAGAAAAAACTTGTTGTCGCGATCACCTGTCTTTTCGTGCCGCGTGCAAAGGACAGAATCGATTTTATCAAAGAATACATCGAACAGGCATTTGACGAATAACAGATCACCATTTTAGCCGGTAAACAGGAGAATAAACTTATGCTTTCTATCGGAGAATTCTCAAAGATCTGCAGTGTATCAGCAAAAACGCTGCGATACTACGCCGAAATAGGCCTGCTCGAACCGGAAAAGGTAGATCCCGAAAACGGATACCGCTACTATTCCGTAGATCAGCTTGAAACGATGCTGTTTATAAACCGCCTTAAGTCGTATTCATTTTCACTGGATGAGATAAAGAATATCATCCGCTCGGAGGAAATGAACGGAGACGGACTTTATCAGGCATTTGCCCGGAAGAAAAATGAGATCGAAGAGCAGATAAATGACCGGAACCGAATTTTAGCGCAGCTGGAAAATGATATTTCGATGATCCGCGAAGGCAGATCTGTCATGTCATATCTGGATGATATTGATATCCAGCTTGCTGATGTTCCGAAAATGTATCTTATGTCGGTCAGAAAAATGGTAGGTCCAGATGACTATCCCCTCGAATACAGCCGCTGCTATGAACATATCTTCAAGCGGATAGCAACTGACAAACTCACCCTGAGTGGTCCGCCGATGGTGCTTTTCCACAGTTCCGAATACACACCGGAGGGTCTGGATACTGAATTCGCCGTACCGGTAAAGGAATACGCCACCGGCACACGGGATTTCTGTCCGGGGCTGTGTCTGAAAACCATCCTTCACGGCCCGTACTCCGGCCTTCCTTCAGTCTACGCAAAGCAAACAGAATGGGCGGAGAAAAACGGATACATCTGTACAGGGGCGCTTTTTGAAGTTTATGTAACAGATCCGTCGCAGGTCACAGACGAAAGCGAATATATCACCGAGGTTTACTATCCGGTGAGGAAGAATGGATGACTGTAACGACTGCCAAATTTTAAAGGCGATCGTTTTTAATTTCGCTGCTTTAAACTGTTGACCTGCCTTTTAAGATGTGTTATGATAAAAAGTAAATCCAATGATGTTTGGTTTAATTCATCAGTTAAGTAGGTGATTAAATGAAAGGTATTAAAATGCTAAAAGCTTTGCTTATAATTATTTCTATTATCTTAGTACTTGGGTTTGTATTTTTAATATGGTTTATTAAAGTTCCAACCGGAATAATGCTGTTTCCTAAATTAGCTGAAACATCGCTTAACAGTTTTATTGAATACAAGTGGGATGCAGGAAATACATCAGCTGATAATATTCAATGTATTTTAAAATTTGACAGCGGAGAATGTAAACTAATATTTTCTGGCAAAGGAGAATTATTGAATTTTGATAATGACGATACCAAATCGTGGCATTCTCTAAATAGCATGACATCAGGATGGGTAGCACCTATTCGTTCAGTAATTATTGAAAATGGTATTACATCGATAGGAGAATATACGTTTCCTTATATGACTCTTAATAATATTCATCTTCCAGATAGTATTGAATATATAGCGGCAAATGCATTTATAAATTGTAACAATAGTTCAAGTGATTCCATAACTATTATTTACTCAAACTTCGCAGTATAAAATTTTAGTTTAACTGACGTAATTACGTTGCTTATCTATCAAATATAAGCTAAAACTATACTCTGATATGAAATTCTATCCATCTATTCCCCTAATAATAACCATCG